>Ga0307380_10007506_pt1 | contig 14163 bp, 15 predicted proteins | sample UN3MG_FD_202239 | JGI IMG/M metagenome (GOLD analysis project Ga0307380, IMG submission 202239) | Soil microbial communities from Risofladan, Vaasa, Finland - UN-3 | ecosystem: Environmental > Terrestrial > Soil > Coastal area > Acid sulfate soil | place: Finland: Risofladan, Vaasa | collected... | reverse complement strand
TTGCGCATCCGGCCGAAGCCGGACACGACTTGGATGCGGGCCTCGCACCTTTTGGGCACCCCAACCCGCACCCTTTTCCTACGCCTCTACTGCTCTTGTTCGGTTCACCTCACTTCCCACGCCGACGGCGCGCCAGCAGCCCTACGCCCCCCAAAGCCAGCAGCGCCAACGTGGCGGGCTCGGGGGCTTGGCCAAAGCCGATATCCACCTTACTGCTTTCGTTTGACCCGAGAATGCCGGTCAGGACGAGATCTGCCTTCAGATCAAAACCATTGCTGAAATCGTAACCAGTCAGGTACCAAGTTTTGTAGGTTCCATCCAGCGATGCTACACTGGCCAGACTATTGCCATCCAGGTCGAAGTTCTGCAAGGTGACGGTTCCTGTGCTGCTCGCTCTCATTCCGATCTGGAGGTAGTTCAAGAGGTATGAAGGGTTGGGCATTTTTGTGGAAAAATTGCTGTACACCAGTTCTGGCATGGTAACATTACTGGTTGTCACGTTGGTAACCAACTCATCGGTAGTCTTGTCATAGATGAACTCAATGTAATTGGTGCTCGTCCAATTGCCTCCAGTACCGTAAAAGGTCTGTTCGACACGGTTGCCGCCGATACCCAAATCAGGAATTCCCAGGTAGATGTCACCACCCGTACCGGTGTTGCCTAAATCTTTGTACCGGACCGCTCCTTGAATGGTGGAATCGGTACGGTACCCGTCGCTCAGCGTCAGGTCAGCCATTGAACTTTCGACGGCGCCCATGAGAATTACCACCGCCAGCACACCCACCACGGCAATCATTGAACGCTTCATTTTGAGGCTCCTTCGGCCCTCGCAGGCCGTTTGCGTCGCGCGGGGCGTTCCCACTTGAAATGCCCGCCGCGACTCGTGTCCTTTGCTGCTCTTGCTCTCTTCTTCCAGCCTACAACCTACGGTTTATGACAAACGCCTATCCGCACTCGCAACACCCGTCGGCCATGCCTTTACCCCTCGCCGACCGGCGGGGAACGTCTCAGGGTTCTTGCTTTTTGCTCCACCTCCTTTCTCTGGCGTCCGCGTCCGGCCTGGCTTCGTGCTCCAACCTTTCGGGCACCCCCAGCCCGGCCCTGACGCTGCGCCTCGCGATTCTTTTCGCCTTCCGCAAGTCCTCGGTCGCGGCCTCGCAACCTTTCGGGCACCCCTGCCGCGCTCCGTTCACACGCCTGGCTCAAAACATCCCTCACCTCGCTCTTCCGGCGAGATGCGATTCACTTCTACTTGACGCGCCGACGGCGCGCGAGCAGCCCTACGCCCCCCAACGCCAGCAGAGCAAGAGTCGCCGGCTCGGGAACGGTGCCGAAGTTGTCAACCAGCACATTCCCGGCTCCGGAGGCGACACTACCGCCGAAAAATACACCGATGTCGTCCGGCGCCGCGAGAACGTATGCTAACGACTCAGTGCCAGCACCACCTTGAGTCCAACGTGTGAAATTCGAGGTATCCAACACTGCCGTGTGCGTAGTCCAGGTCGTGTCGGCACCCACGGACCAGGCGCCATCAACGTAGTAAGTGTTATTGCGGCCAACGTAAAACTGGGCGTTCCCTACCGTGGCGCTATCGACCTTGGTATCGACTGTCATCGTGAGACCCGTCATGTCGCCATAGGGCGTCGTCGTATAAGTCCAAACGGCGTAAAGGTTCTGCGCAACGCCGCTAATGTGAGCGGTGGGATTACCTCCCGTTGCATTCCATGTCGTTGTCCCGATAGCAAACCCAGTCCCGTACCCATAGTTCCAACTGTCCTTGCCGCTGTCGAACGTCTCGATGTACGCTGCCATTGCACTGCCCGCCAGAACCAAACTCACCGCCACTACCACTGCCACGATCGTTGCCCGCTTCATCTCAAATCTCCTTTCGGCCCTTCGGGCCATTTGCGTCGCGCCAGGCCGGAAGGCCCTTGCCTTCCACACGTTGCCCGCCCGCGACTTTCCTTGTTTCCCTTTCCGTCTTACGTCACGCCTACCATCAACCCTCGATGGTTAACCTCTGCCGATGCTGCCCTACCCGTCTTGCGCTTTACCTCCTTTCGCTCGCGATCCCCCCTCCGCCGGGGGCATGAAAAAAAGGCGACCTTCGGAAGGAACTCCCTCCGAAAGTCGCCCACGCACCGTCCCCTCAAGACCGGTGTCGGCTTGCTGGTTCCGGGCCCGCCTTGGCGGGCCTTTGGTTCGGGCCGCTTCGCATCCCCGCAACGCGGCCCTGCTTCAGTCTCCCTTTTTCTTCCGGCGGCGCCGTGCCGCCGGGTACGCTTTACGTCTCCCTTTAGCGAACAGACTGCCCCGCCGTCCGGCGGGCCAGCCCATTCCCCTCAGGTCCACAGGTAAAGATACTCCAATTCTGCGAATCCGCAACGCGCGGTCTCCTGTTTCTGCGCGCGCCAATGGATGCTTCTATCCGCGCCTTTGGATGTAAGGGCCGGCGCGAGGGGGAGGGGCGCAACGCGGAATGCCCTTCGAGAGCCTCAGGGCCCTGAGCATGGTCGAAGGGCGGAACTCGGAACGCAGAATGCGGAACAGAGAAACCGGAAAGCGGCTGGCCCTTCGTAGCGAAGCGGCACTTCGCCACTTCCGAGATCGTTCAGGCGTCCAGGCTCGTAAGGCCCTTGCGGATGGCGTACTTGGTCAACTCCGAGAGGCTGTACATCTGGAGTTTCTGCATGACGTGGCGGCGGTGCATCTCAATAGTCTTGGGGCTGCGGCTCATGTGGCGGGCGATCTCTTTGGTGCTCCGGCCCTCGGCCAGAAGTTGCAGCACCTCGCGCTCCCTCGGCGTCAGAGCCGAGCCGTCCGACCCCTTTGGACCGGCCGAACGGCCGAGATAGGCCTCCGTCACAAGGCCGGCCACCTCCGGACTGAGGTACGTCCGGCCGGCGCGCACGGCCCGGATGGCGTCGAGCAACTCGTTCAGGACACAAGTTTTCAGGAGGTAGGCCGACGCCCCCGCTTTGAGCATCTGGGTCAGCAGTTCCCCGTCGTTGTGCATCGTCAGAGCGATGACCTTGGCCGACGGAAGATGGTGCTTGACCTGGCGGGTCGCCTCGATGCCGTTGCAGTTGGGCATCGTGATGCCCGTGATGACGACATCAGGTTTGAGTTCGCGGGCCGCCCGCACGGCCTCCTGGCCATTGTCCGCCTCGCCGACGACCTCAAAGTCGTCCTGGCTCCGCAGCAGCGCGGCAACTCCCTCGCGCACCAGGTTGTGGTGCTCCGCCAGCAGGATCCTGACGCCCATCTTCGGCCCCCACCGCATCGCGCGCCGGGCCACTCCGCTTGGGGCGGGCGCCCTTGCGCAGTCCCTCCTTCCCCCGCTGCGCCGTCCCCCGACGGCACACCCACGGGCCCCATCCCATTTCCCCCGTTCGCCACGCACCAGCATACCAGATAACGGCGATATCTAAAGGCTTCCACTCACAGGCTTTTCCCGCGTTCGGACCGCTCTTAATCCTGTAACCGGCCCCGGTAATGTCCCCGATGCCGACCCAGCCGATGCCTTCAGCCGCCATCCCCTATGGGTAACGGACAGGCTGGGGCGGCTTGCCGGTGGCGAACAGGGTCCTCCCTGTCCATTGTAGCCCGAATCGGGACGGAAAAAGGCCGTTTCGCGGCACAGAGTGCCATACTGTTGACACAGGTCGCGCGGACCTATGTCACCAGTCGCAGAAGCGCAACAACAGGCAATCTCGGCGCACACCCAAGTCCACAGGATGCATGCGCCCATGGCAGTCTGCGAAATGAGACTGAGGGGCGCCTCCGCGTCCGGGAGTGTCTGCGCAGAAGAAGCCTAGGCGCCGGCTTCGGCCCTGGATGCCACCAGGCGCACATCCCGCCACATCCACAGGCTCAGGGCAAGCAGCGCCGGTCCGACCAGCAGCAAGGCGCCGCCGAAAACCAGGTTCCCGACGCCCGTGTATTCGCCGGCGCGAATGTCGTCGGCGAAGCGCTGGGCGTTGGGATCGGTCTTTGCCTGGATGACCTTCAGGGTAAACTCCCCGGCCATGGGGCACGGCTTGTTGCCTTCCCACTGGAGGCGATCGGCGTCCTTCTCAATCAGCCATGCCGTACCGTCCGGGGCGAAGACCAACTCCCGCTCATCCCCGCGCTCATCAACGAAGACGGGGCCGAACTTGCCTTGCCGAACCGTGATGGCCGAGCCGCTCTTCAGTTTCACCGCGCCGGTCACCAGCCCGACGGCCGCCGCCGCCACGCACAGGATGCCGACGACGAGGGCCGGAATCCGAAGGGCCTTCTTCACACCCAGGTGATGGGCGGCGCGGGCGTAGGCATCCATGGGCGGCTTGGCTGCGCGCTGCCGGGAAGCGCCGGCGCCGGCGATCGCGCGGGCCGCCTGCACCGCCGAGTCGCGCGGCGCGGCGGCGCGTTCGGCCTGGACGCCCCGCATCTGACTCACCAGGTCGCCGACCGCGCCACTGGCCTGGGGTACTTTGACCTCCCGGCCGCACGCGTTGCAGGTGAACGCCTGCCCGGCCATGGACTCTTCGGCCGAATGGGTCTTCCCGCACTCGCATTGGAACTGGATCGCCACGCCGGGCTCCTTCCGCCGTTGGTGCCGCCGCGCGTATTGTACGATTCGCATTTTGGGAATCCCACCTCTTTTTCGGTTGAGGCTCGGCCGGATGGGCACTACACTGCGGCGGCTGGCGCGTCCCGAGGCGAACCGCATGATGGTCCAAGCCGCCAATCCCCTGCCGCTCGACCCGCACGACCCGGAGGCGGTCCGCGCGCTCGTGGCGAGCGACCGTCGCCGGGAACTGGCCGACCGCCTCGGCGCCATGCATCCGCGCGACGTGGCTGACCTGCTCGCGTCCCTGGAGCCGGAGGAGAAGGCAGACCTCTTTTCGCTGCTGGAGGCGGACGCGGCGGCGGACGTGCTGGCCGAACTCGACCCCGAGAGCCGCGAGGACATCGTCGAGGGCGCCCGGCCGGACAGCCTCCGGTCCGCCATGGCCGAACTGGAGCCCGACCAGGCGGCCGACGTCATCGGAAGCCTCGAACCGGAGGAGGCCGCCCAGGCCTTGAGGGGCGTCGAGGACCCGCGGGAAGTCCAGGCGCTGCTGGCCTATGCGCCGGACACGGCGGGCGGGCTGATGACGACCGAGTTCGTCGTCATCCCCCAGGACGCGACGGTCGAGGAGGCGTTGGAGCAGACGCGCGGCGCTTCGGAAAGCACCCATCGCGATTACCTGTACGTGACAGACAGCGACGGCCGGCCCGTGGGGCGCCTGCCGCTGGCGAAACTCGTCTTCTCGCCCCCCGACGCCACCGTCCAGACCATCATGGAAAGCGACGTCCACGCCATCCCCACCGACATGGACCGCGAGCGGGTGGCGCAAATCGTCCGGCGGTACGACCTCCTGTCAATCCCGGTCGTGGATCCTAAGGCGGGCAGCGTCGTGGGCATCGTGACGGTGGACGACGTCCTGGACGTCGCCGACGACGAGGCCGCAGAGGACATGTACCGGCTGGCCGGCACCGGCACGACGGACCCGCTGCGCCAGGGCATCTGGAAACGGGCGATCCTGAGGCTCCCCTGGCTTCTGATTACGCTCGTCCCAGGTTTCCTGGTCGGGCAGATCATGCGCTGGCTGGGGTACGATCCGGGGGGGACGACGGCACTGCTCCTCTTTGTGCCGGTGATGATCGAGATGGCGGGCAACGTCAGCCTCCAGTCCTCGACGATCATGGTCCGCGGTCTGGCGACGGGGGAGGTGCGGGGACACCGCACGGTCTCGATCCTCGGCAAAGAGGTGGCGGTGGCGGCCCTGGTGGGAGTGGTGTGCGGCTCCATCTCGGGCCTCGTGGGGTACACGTTCTTCGGGGGCGACGCCGGCTTCGCCACCGTCATTTCCTTCAGCATGTTCTGCGGGATCATCAGCGCGGCCGTCTCGGGAACGCTAGTTCCGCTGGCGTGTCACGGCATGGGGGTGGACCCGGCGCTCGCGAGCGGGCCGTTCGTCACATCCTTGAACGACATCACCGGAACGCTCATCTACCTGGGCCTGGGCGCACGGCTGCTGGGACTGTTCCATTAGGCCGCCGTCCCCGCGACCCTTTGACTTTCCTCAGGGCAGGCCTTTCCGGTCGCGGCTCACGTTGCGGCGAAAAGCCTTTCGCGCCCGGTCGCACGCCGCTACAATCGCCCGGGGCCTGAATAGCGGAGAGGCGGGAACGTCTAATGAACGGCGGCCGGGAGCAAGCGGAGGCGGCCGAGCGCCAAGCCGAGACCGCACGCGACGCAGATCTGGTGCGCCGGCTCCAAAAGGGCGATTCGCGGGCTCTGGAGGAACTCTTCCGGCGGCACCGGGACGCGGCCTACGCAATCGCCTATCGCCTGCTCGGAAATGCCGACGACGCCCTCGACGTCGTCCAGGAATCGTTCATCCACGTCCTGCGGGGCATCGCCGGGTTCCGCGGGCAGTCGAGTTTCCGGACGTGGCTGTATCGGATCGTGACGCACGCGGCGCTGGACTATCGTCGGTACCGGGCGCTACGGTCGTCGGCAAGCCTGGAAAGCGAGTCGAGCCCCGAGCCGGCCGCTGTGGGCGACCGCCGACGCTCGCCGCCCGACGAGACGGCCGCCGCGGACCTCCGCGACGCCATTGACAAGGCGCTCATGAACGTCTCGGAAAAGAACCGCGTCGCATTGGTCCTGTACGCGATGGAGGGGATGTCGTACAAGGAGATCGGCGAGGTGCTCGGCATCAGCGTCGGCACCGTCATGAGCCGCATCTTCAACGCACGCCAGCGCTTGCGGGAACTCCTGGCGCCGGAGATCGGATAGTCATGAATTGCGACGACGTGCGAACTATGCTGGCTGGTTACGCGGACGGGGAACTCTCGGCCGTGGAACGCGAGGCGATCCGGCTGCACCTGGATCGCTGCGGCCGGTGCCGGGCACTGGTCGCCGACCAGCAGCGCGTCCAGCGCGTCCTGGACTCCTACGTGCCGCCCGCCGTCCCGCCGGAGCGATGGACCGCGATGCGCCGGCGTCTGGCGGCGGAGGCCGAGGGGCGCGAGCACGCGGACCTGGTGACGCGCGCCCGGCCGGAACCGTTCGACTTCGAGGACGAGGAGCCGACCGGCGAGGTCGAGGCGCCTGCGGCCCGTCCGCGACCGGTCGTGCGCCGGCCCGCCGCCGGACCGCATGCGCCGGTTTTTGCCCCGGCGCGCGTGGCGCTGCGCCGTCCGCGCCGGCGCTGGGTAGCCCACGCCGCAGGCCTGCTGGTGACGGCGGCGCTGGTGGCGGGCGCCTTCTGGACCGCCTGGCGCTCCAGCGAGTTCGACGTGACGCCCGAGACACTCGCCACGCAGTCCGACGTGACGATCCACGGCATCCAAATGATGGACCCGGCGTACACAGTGGTGCTCTACGCAGGCGCCCCGGACGACCTGGCGGCCGTCTGGGTCGAACCGCTCGAGGAAGAAGGCTGAAAGGGAACCCGATGAGCCCAGCAAAGCGAAAAGTGGTCGTGGCGGCCGGGGCGCTGACCGTGCTGGCCGGATGGGCTGTCGCAGCGTGCGCCGCGGAGGCGCCGCCCGTGCGGATCAAGGTTCTCGGCATCCAGGCGACCAACGAGGAGAAGCCGCACGTGGATGCGGAACTGGAGCCACTCAAGGATTCGCTCGCGCGGTCGGGCTACAACAGTTTCCGTGTGGTGGCGAAACAGCAGCGCGACGTTCCAGGGGGCGCAACGGCCGAGTTCCCCCTCGTCGAGGGCTACGCCCTGCGCGTCGAGCCGGGCGAAACCGACGAGAAAAACGTCACGCTGACGCTTGTCTGGATTCGCTACGAACAGGACGCCCGGGGCCGGCGCGTCGCGCGCGTGCTCCAGCGCATGCCGATGACCATCCGCAAAGGGAAGTTCTTCGTCTCCGGCGGGTGGCAACTGAAGGAAGGGGTGCTGATCGCGGCGATGTCAGCCGAGTGAACCGCCCGACGCGGAACGCTAGGGGGCGTCCTGGGCGTTGCCGTTCCCCGTCGGCCGGCGCGATTGCGTCTCTTCGAGATACTGGACGATGAAGCGGGTCTTGTCGCCGAGGTCCGCGCCGAGCCTCACCAGATCGCTCAGGATCTTCCCGCCGAGGACGAGCAGCGCCGCGACCACCAGCCCGCCGACGAACGCCACGACGCCCAGGAGCGGCGAGCCGCGACGCGCCACCACAATCAGCGACGCCAGGCCCACCAGGAACACCACGCCGCCAAGGCCGATGCCCAGGCCCAGGAGGATCGGCGCCATCAGCCGCAGCAGGCCGTATGGGCTTGTCCGCGCGACGAGGCGGTCAATCGTCGTGGCCGAACCCGTCAGGGGCAAGAGCGTCGCGCTGCGGGCCAGCGCCGCCTCGACCACCTCCGCCGAGACCGCCTCCCCAGGCGCCGCCGCCGCCGCCTCGCCCGGGATCTCAACCACGCTGCGGCAATGGGGACAACGTGCCTTGCGTCCGGCGGCCTTGTCGGGCGCCTCCATCTGCTTGCCGCAACCCGGACACGTCGTCGTGATGGGCATGGCCGAACGGTCTCCTCCCCAGCGGCCCGATTCTAAGCGGGCGCCTGCAGCGAATCAACTGCGAAACGGCCGATAGGGGAAGGGGCGCGGCGGTCGGGGCGATGCACTGGCGGGCAAGCCGCCAGTGCCACCCCCTCTTTTCAAGCATTAGTCCTGCGGGCCGAGATGCGTCTCGACAAACTCCACGACCCGCCGGCGGTCCGCGTCGCTCATCTCGATGAACGTCAGACCCACCTCGTACAGGTCGGGGTCAATGTTGCTGGTGCGGCACCAGATGATGCGGGCCTTGGCGACGACCGGCTGAGGCTCGTCCGGCAGTTCGAACGCAATGGTCGGTGCGAGGCCCTCTCGCATCGGGTCGGCCATCAGCACGCACATGCCGCCGGCGGAGATATTGAGCGTCGGGCCGACCGACTCGATCGTGATGCGGGTGGTGATTCGGGGCTGGCTCCGTTTTTCCGTTCGCAACATCGCCAAACTCCTTGCGCCAAGCAGCCCGGGGGCAAAGGGACCGTTGGAAGTATCGGACCGGCCTGCATCGGTTCTTAAGGCAAATCCGGCGGTTCGGGGGCGGAACGTCGCGCGGGTCAGCCCTTGCTTGCGTCCGGCGGCCCCGGCGGGTAGAGTGCCTCCCATGGCCGAAAAAGGCCGTCCGAACCCCTTGGACGAGAACCCGATCCGGCCGGTGCGGCTGGGACCGCTCGACCTGCCGGCCAACCTGGTGCTGGCACCGATGCACCGGCACACGCACCGGGCGCTGCGTCTCCTTTGCCGGCGCGCGGGCGCCGCACTGGCCCACACCGAGATGCTCACGCCCGAGGAGGTCCTGGGGGCAGGCGGGGCGAAGGCGGCCAATCCCGGCGCGCCGGGACTGGCCTCCTCGCCCCGGGACCGGCCGCTCGGCGTCCAACTGCTGCCGCGCGAAAGCGAGCCCTTGGCCGAAGCGGTCGCGCTCCTGGCCGAGCGCGGCCAGGCGGACCTGGTGGACCTGAACTTTGCGTGCCCGAGCCGGCGCGTCGTCGCCTCGGGGCGCGGCGGGGCGATGCTCCGCCGGCCGGACCCGGCCGTACGCCTGGTCGAGGCCGCGGTCCGCGCCTCGGCGCTGCCGGTGACGATCAAGATGCGCCTGGGGTGGACCGATTCGGAGGAGGACCTGGCGCTGGCGCTGGACATTGCGCGGCGGGCGGTCGAAGCGGGGGCGGCAGCGGTCACGCTCCATGCCCGCAGCGTCGTCCAGGGGTATCACGGCCGGGCCGACTGGATGACCATCGCCCGCTGGGCGCGGGACCTGGAGGCCCCGGTGTTCGGCAGCGGCGATCTGCGCAGCCCCGAGGCGATTCTGGCGATGCTTCGCCAGACGCGCTGCGCGGGGGCGAGTCTTGCGCGCGGGGCCCTCGGGGCACCGTGGATCTTTCGCCAGGCGCTGGACCTGGCGGCCCATGGCGCGTACGAACCGGTCACGACGGACGAGCGCCGCGAGACGATTCTATCGCACTTCGCCGGCCTCGCGGAACAGTACGGCGAGCGGGCGGCGGTGCGGCTCATGCGACAGGAGGGCCAATACTACGCGCGCGGCATGAAGGGGGCGCGGGCGCTGCGGGCGGCGCTGCAATCAGTCGGCACTACCGCCGAGTTCCGCCACGCCGTCGTTCGATACGTCGCCGAGAAAGCAACACCGCACCGGCAGGAGGGAGGGCTCTGATGCGCACAACCGTGGCTTTGCTCATTGGGGCGCTGGCGGCGCTGGCGGCGCTGGCGGGCTGCGGCACAGGGGAGCAGGGCGCGGTGCCCGATGAGGCGGCGCAGGCAGCCATCGTCGAGATCCTCCAGGCCGCCCAGGCCCAGACCCAGGCCGACCGCGTCGCCGAAATCGTCTGGTACACGCCCGAGACGCTGCACGAATACATCAACGGCATGGCGCCGCGGTTCGTGGAGGCGGGGTTTGTCATTCTGGCGCACACCGAATGGCGCGACCGGGAGGACGAGGGGCCGGGGTACGTCGAACTGGACCTTTACGACATGGGAACGGCCGGGGGCGCTGCTGCCGTGTTCGACGAGCCGGACGCCGCCAACAGCCTCCCTCTTCCGGGCGGCGTGAAGGCGTATGCGGGCGACGCCATGATCGAGTTCCGCACGGGGCGGTACTACGTGAAACTTACTTCCCGCCGCGACCCCGAAGCGCAGGAACCATTGCTAAAGGAATTGGCCGAGGCCGTCGCCGAGGTACTCGCAAGAGAGACGCCGGACCCCACCGCGGGCCGTCAGTCGCCGTAGCCGTCGGGGTGCGAGGAGTGCCAGCGCCAGGCGGTCTCGAGGATGGTCTGGAGGTCGGGGTACTTCGGCCGCCACTCCAGGTCGCGCATGATTTTATCGCTGGAGGCGACGAGTTCGGGCGGGTCGCCGGGCCGCGGCGGGCCTTCCTCGACGGGGATGGGCCGACCGGTGACTTTGCGGGCGATCTCGATCACCTCGCGGACGCTGTAGCCGTTGCCGTTGCCGAGATTGTACCACGTGCCCTTGCCCGGCTCGATGGCGTCCATGGCGAGGATATGGGCCTGAGCGAGGTCATAGACGTGGATGTAGTCGCGGACGCACGTGCCGTCGCGCGTCGGATACTCCGTGCCGAAAATCTGGACATTCTTGCGTTGTCCGAGGGCGGCCTGCAGGACGATGGGCACCAGATGGGTTTCAGGGTCGTGGTCCTCGCCGAGCATCCCGTCGGGGGCGGCGCCGGCGGCGTTGAAATAGCGGAGGCTTGCGTACCCCAGGCCGTAGGCGCCGGCATAGAAGGCGAGGGCGTTCTCAAAGTCCAACTTCGTCTGGCCGTAGGCGTTGATGGGTTTCTGAGGGTGATCCTCGGGGATAGGGACGCGCTCGGGCAGGCCGTAGGTGGCGGCGGAGGAGGAAAAGACGATCCGCCTGACGCCCGTCCGCCGCATCGCCACAAGCAGCCGCAGGCTCGCAATGACGTTGTTGGCGTAATACTTCTCGGGGTTGATCATGCTCTCGCCGACATAGCAATGAGCGGCGAAGTGCATGACGCAGTCGAAGCCGCCTTCGAGGGCCTCCAGGAGGGCGGCGGCATCCATCAGGTCGCCGCGGGTGAGCACCTCGTCGGGGACGGCGGCGGCGTGGCCCTCCGAGAGGTTGTCGTAGACGCGGACCTCGTGTCCGGCCTCCAGGAGGAGCCGTACGACATGGCTGCCGATGTAGCCGGCCCCGCCGGTCACAAATACTTTCACGCCGCCATCTCCTTTCGGGGTGCGCCGGGCAGCTGAACGTTCACGACGCCGCGCCCGGGGGAGGCGCCGAGGGCTGATACTCCGGCACGATCTGGCGGAGGACCTTCTGGATCTCGGCCAGGGAGGCGCCGTCGGTGACGGCCTCCAGACGCGCCAGGGCGCCGGCAATCTCCTCCTCGGGGCAAGCGCGGCTCTGCCAGATGAAGATTTTCTCGTGGTGCGTCGGCAGGACGTCCTCGCCGCTCGTGCGGAGTTCCTCAAAGAGTTTCTCGCCCGGCCGGACGCCCAGAAATTCGATCCGGATGTCCACATCGGGCCGGTAGCCGGAGAGGGTGATCATGTCGCGCGCGAGGTCCACGATTTTGACGGGGTCGCCCATGTCGAGGAGCATAACCTGGCCGCCCTGGCCCATGGTGCCGGCCTGGATGACGAGTTGCGTCGCCTCAGGGATCGTCATGAAGTACCGCCGCATCTCGGGGTGCGTGACGGTGACCGGCCCGCCGCGCGCGATCTGGGCGCGGAAGATCGGCACGACGCTGCCGGCCGACCCCAGCACGTTGCCGAACCGGACCACGACAAACTTCGTGTGCCGGCCGCGCGGACTTTCGCTGACCGCCTGGCAGTACATCTCGGTGATGCGTTTGGTGCAGCCCATGATGTTGGTGGGGTTGACAGCCTTGTCGGTGGAGATGAGGACGACGGCCCCGGAGCGGTGCTCGCAGGCCATGTCCACCACGTTCTTCGTGCCGAAGACATTGTTCTTAATCGCCTCGCCGGGGTTGAGTTCCATCATCGGCACGTGCTTGTGTGCGGCGGCATGGAAGACGACATCCGGCCGATACTGCTTGAACACGCCCTCGATGCGCCGGCGGTCGCACATGTCGGCCACGACGGGGGCGAGCGCCAGCCGAGGATGCGCCTGCCGCAACTCCCGGTCAATGTAGAAAAGGCTGTTCTCCGCCTGGTCGAGGATGACGAGGCGCTTGGGGCTAAAGGCGACGAGCTGTCGGCAGAGTTCGGACCCGATGGAGCCCCCGCCGCCCGTCACCAGGATCACCTTGTTTGTCAGGAACGAGCCGATGCCCTCGGTGTCGAGGCTGACGGGCTCGCGGCCGAGAACGTCGTTGATGTCCACCTCGCGGAGGCGGCCGACATCGGCCCGGCCGGAGATGAGGTCGGCGACGCCCGGCACAATCCGGAAGGTCAGTTTCTGCCCTTTCGAGACCTCGATGATGCGCCGAAGTTCCGTGCGGGTCGGCGCCTGGATGGCGATGATCAGTTCCTCGGCCTTCTGGCGTTTGGCGATTTCCGCCAACTGCCCTATGCCGCCAAGCACCGGCACGCCGTGAATCCGGATCCCGCGCTTCTTCGGGTCGTCGTCCACAAATCCGACGACGTGGTAGCGTTCGACCGGCAGGCGGTAGAGTTCCCGAAGGATGCCTTCGCCGGCGTCGCCGGCCCCGATAATCAGCGTGCGAATCAGCCCTGCCGGGCTCACCGGCCGAGACCCCTCCCGCACAATCCGGACCATGAACCGCAGGCCGCCCACCAGCGCAATCGTCGCCGCCCAGTCAATAATCAGGATCGTGTCGCGCACCGGCAAGTCCAGGCTGAGCGCGTTCGCCGAGTGCAGCGCCCGCACCACGTATACGCTCACCAGGATAATGGCCGTCGAGATGTGGCTCGCCTTGAACGTCTCCACCAGATCCTGCACGCTGACGTACTGCCACCACCCCGCGTACAGCCGGAAGTACCCGAACACAATCAGTTTCACCACGCACACGAAGACGAGCAGTTCGAAGAAGGCGTTCCAGACGCTGGCAGGCACGCCGACGTCGCTCGGAAGGACCATCTCGGTGTCCGGAATCGGAGCCACAGCGGGAGGAATCTGAAACTCGTACCGCAGCCCGTATGCCAGCCAGAACGACAGCGCAAAGAGCGCCAGGTGCGCCGACGCCACATAGAGGTGGCGCAGGGCGGGGGCGTAAAGATTCGGCACCTTCAGCGCATCTTTTTGCCGGGCCATGCTCACCTCGGGCAGCCGGCCGATTTCCACCCCCCATCCGCCGGCGGCGACCCTCGTGAGAGCCTACACCGCCTAAATCGGCCGCCGCAAGCCCCTGGATTGAGGAGAAGCCGCAGCCGCAGCGCCGCCCAGCCACCGCTGCGGCCGGCGGCCGGCACGAAGGCAGGAAATAATAACCCCCGCCGAACCCCGCGTCAACGCGCCCCGGCCCCTATGTCGCCGCAAAGTGATAATGTCCGGTTTCCGCAAAGTAGAATTGTCCTCTTTCCGGCCGGGTGGCCGGGAGGAGGACGAGGATGGAACTGCGGATGAGCCGGAAGGAACGGGATCGGTTGAAGGT
>Ga0307380_10007501_pt1 | contig 14166 bp, 12 predicted proteins | sample UN3MG_FD_202239 | JGI IMG/M metagenome (GOLD analysis project Ga0307380, IMG submission 202239) | Soil microbial communities from Risofladan, Vaasa, Finland - UN-3 | ecosystem: Environmental > Terrestrial > Soil > Coastal area > Acid sulfate soil | place: Finland: Risofladan, Vaasa | collected... | reverse complement strand
TCCCTACCCGCCGTCGCCCAAGGTGCTGGAGGCGCTGCGCGCCGCGGCGGGGGAGAGCCTGCGGCTCTATCCCGACGCGATGGCCACGGAGCTTCGCGCCCGCATCGCCGCCTACCACGGCCTCGCACCCCAGCAGGTGCTCGTGGGCAATGGCTCCGACGATCTGCTGACGATGATCCTCCGCAGCTTCGTGGGGCCGGGCGACCTCGTGGTGGCGCCGCACCCCACCTATCCGCTCTACGAGGTGCTCGTCGAGATTCAGGACGCCGTGATGCGCTGGGTGGACTTCCCACCCGATTTCTCGCTGCCCGAGGGGTTGGTGCAGCCCGGGGCGCGCGTGACCTTTGTGTGCAACCCCAACTCGCCTTCGGGCACGTGGGCCGAGCCGTCGGCCATCGCCGACCTGGCGGGCAGGATCGAGGGGATCCTGGTTGTGGACGAGGCATACGTGGACTTCGCCGAGGGGAACTGCCTGGACCTCTTGGGCCGCTTCCCGAACGTGATCGTGCTGCGCAGCTTCTCCAAGTCCTTCTCGCTGTGCGGCGTGCGGCTCGGCTACGGCCTGGCGAGCGAGGAGATCATCCGCGGCCTCGTGAAGGTCAAGGATTCCTACAACGTCAACCGCTTCGCCCTCGCCGCGGGCGTGGCGGCTCTGGACGACGTGGCGACCATGCGGGCGAACGTGGCGAAGATTCGCTCCGAACGCGAACGGCTCAGCGCGGCGCTGCGCGGCATGGGACTGTTCGTCTACCCGTCGCAGACCAACTTCGTGTCAGTCGTGTGCCAGGACCCGTCGCCCAAGGCGTTCGCCGCGGCCCTGGCGCACGACGGCATCCTGGTCCGCACGTTCGGCGACCCGCGGCTCCGGGACTGGTTGCGTATCACGGTGGGGACGCCCGAGCAGAACAGCCGCGTGCTAGAGGGCATCGTCCGTACCCTCGGTGTCAAGCCGCAGAACCGCGCCCAGTAGAGAGCGCAACCACTGTCCAGGCGTTGAGCAGCGCTAGAGTTGCAGCCCCGCAGGGGCGTACCATGATAGCCCAGGGCAACGCCCTGGGTCGGCCCGCAAACGAGGGTTAGCCCTGAAAGGGCGTACTAGGCGCGGCCCGCCTCGATTAGTACGCCCCTTCAGGGCTACCGGAGGAGGGCGCCCCTCCCCAGGGCTTCGCCCTGGGCTATCATAGTTCGCCCCTTCGGGGCTCCGAGCGCAGGACACATCGCGTTGAACCCATGTATGGGGAATGACTATGGGCAAGGTGACGCGCAGGGCGGCTACTGAACGCCGCAAGACGAAAGAGACCGATGTGAGCGTGAGCCTCGACCTCGACGGCCAGGGGCGCACGAGTCCCGCCACGAGCATCGGCTTCCTCGACCACATGCTCGACCTGTTCGGCCGGCACGCGGGCTTCGACCTCGAGGTCCGCGCCACGGGCGACACGCACGTGGACGCGCATCACACGGTCGAGGACGTGGGGATTTGCCTGGGCAAGGCCCTGGCCGCCGCTCTGGGCGACAAGCGCGGCATCCGCCGCTTCGGCTTCGCCAGCGTGCCGATGGACGAGGCGCTGGCCGACGTGAGCCAGGACATCAGCGGCCGGCCGTTCCTCGTCTTCAACGCGGCGTTTCCCACCGAGAAGACGGGGGTCTTCGACGCCCAGCTCGTCGAGGAGTTCCTCCGCGCCCTCGCCGTGAACGCGGGCCTCACCCTCCACGTCCGCGTGCCCTGCGGCAGGGACACCCACCACATGGCCGAGGCGATCTTCAAGGCCCTTGCCCGCGCCCTGCGCGAGGCGGTCGCCGTGGACCCTCGCGTGAGCGACGTGCCCTCGACGAAGGGCGTGCTCTAGGACAAGTGCAACCTCTCCATCTCGTTGCGAAGCTCCGCTTCGCAACGAAAGCCCCGCGGCTCCTGCCGCGATCAAAGGGGCAAGTGTAGAATGACGACCTGACACCAACGTTCCGAACCCTGCTGCGGCAGGCGTCGCCCCCGGAACCGTGGCCGGTTGCCGAATCGTCTCACCCATCGCTGGCGAACAGCGTGTCCGTTACGGACGAGGTGAGCCAGCGTAAGTAGTTGCACGTACAGCACTTGCGGCATATTCAGCGCCTAAGTTCATGCCATTCGTGCCTGGCACCCTGACGAGGCGTAAGGCCTGTCCCTGTAAGCACTTCTGCCAGTGACGGTCATTCCGGGCGGCCCGCTGCCGCGGCGCACGTCGGCAAGCGGCGGCAGTGGCGGGCGGCGGAGCGGCGCGGGGATGGTGCCGCTCCTGCCGCCAAGAGGCCGAAGCGGGAGCTTCGGGGACCTGCGTCGCGAAGCAGGAGCTCCGCGACGAGCCAAAGTTGTGACGTGGCCCCACCGCGCGGAAAAGCGTGCGACTCTGCAGACTCTGTATGACTCTGGGCTGGAATGCGGAGAATCGCCGATTCTCGAGTCTAAGACTCGAGAACACTGGATGACTCTGAGCCGGAAGGGCGAGAATCGCCAAATCGGGGCGCCGGAAATGGAGAAACCCGTGCGACTCTGAGCCGGAAGGCCGAGAATGGGCAAATGGCGATCCTGAGAGCGAGGTGGGGTCCGGTGCTGAGGGGCACGGCAGGCCGCTACTCCGCCTCGGGCGGGATGAGCTTGCGGAGGGCGGCGAAGGGGCCTTCATCCGCGGCAGGCTTGCAGGAGCAGGGGCCTTTGTTGAGGTCCTCGCCGCACGAGGGGCACAGGCCGGCGCAGTCGGGCCGGCACAGCGGCTTCATCGGCAGCTCGAGCAGCACACACTGGCGGATCTCGTCGGCGAGGTCAATCGTCTGCTCCGAGTAGAAGTTCACCCGCTGGCCGGTCCCGGCGAAGTCGGGGTGGTCCATCCGCTTGGCGAACCGCCCCGTGTCGGGCACGTAGAGGGCCTCGAACTCGCCGTGGAGCTCCAGCGGCACGTCCTCCAGGCAGCGGCTGCACTCGGCGTGAGCAGTCGTGTTCGCCTTGCCCTCCGCCAGCACGTCCTCCTGCAACCGGGTGACCGTCACCGCGACCTGCACGGGGTCGCGGAACTCCACCCGCTCGGCCGTCAGGTCGAGCTCTCTGGGGCTCATCCTGGCTTCGAGTGCGGCCGGACGGTCGCCGAGCGAGGTGACGCCGATCTTCATGGCAGGGGCCCTCTCACTCCTTGCTTCCCTTGGCGGGCCGATTGGGTATAATGGGGATACTACCACAGGCGAGCGGCAAGTGGCAAGTGCCGAGTGGCAAGTGGGCGGAACGGACCTGACCCTGCTCTCGACAGTCGTCACTTGTCACTCGACGCTCCTCATTCACGGAGGCGATGGCCACCATGAACTCCCGCGAGCGCGTCTTCTGCGCCCTGGAGCGCAAGGTCCCGGACCGCGTGCCCCTGCTCGAGATGGTGATTGACCCGAAGGTGATGGAGGGCATCTATCCTGGTTGCACGTACGCCGAGTTCGTCGAGAAATTCGGCCTCGACGTGGCGGGCATGAACCGCTCGTCCTGGCCGAAGGAGGGCCTGAACTACGTGGACAGGGAGAAGGGGCTCTTCCGGGACCACTGGGGCGTCGTCCGCGCCATCGGCCCCGAGAGCTCGCCCTATCCCGTCGAGGCCCCCATCAAGCGGCCCGAGGATCTCAAGGACTACGTGCCGCCCGACCCCGAGGCCCCCAACGCCCTCGGGGAGCTGCCCAACGCCATCCGCGAATTCAAGGGCACGAAGGCCATCATTTGGGTGGGACGGGACTCGTTCTTCAACGCCGCCCACCTGCGAGGCGTCGAGCAGTTCCTGATGGACATTCATCTCAACCCCGGCCTCGTCCACCAGCTCGTCGAGATCTGCCTGAGCTACGACCTGCGGCTCACCGAGCGCGCCGTGAAGGCGGGCGTGGACATTGTGATCCTGGGCGACGACTACGCCGACAAGAACGCGCCGTTCATGTCGCCCAGGCACTTCCGAGAGTTCTTCCTCCCGGGCATGAAGCGGGCGGTGGACTCGGCGCACGAGGCGGGCGCCTACGTGATCAAGCACACCGACGGCAATATCATGCCGATCCTCGACATGATCGTGGAATCGGGCATTGACGGCCTGAACCCGCTGGAGCCTGCGGCAGGGATGAGCCTCGCCAAGGTCCGCGAGCTGTACGGAAATCGCATCTGCCTCGTGGGCAACGTGGATTGCGGCCCACTGCTGTGCTGGGGCAGCACAAGGGAGGTCAAGCGCACGGTTCGCCAGTGCCTCAAGGACGGCGCTCGGAATGGCGCGTTCATGCTCTCCAGCTCGAACAGCATCACCTCGGGGGTGAACCCCGAGAACTACAAGGCCATGCGCGACGCGCTCCTCGACCTTGGCACCTATCCGCTCACGCTGTAGGGGCGACGCGAATGGGCAAGGCGGGGCGGATGGACGCGAAGACCTGGGCGGTGCTTCAGGCGATCCAGCACCGCCTGGCGCGCGACCCGGGCTGGCAGGTGCTGGCGCACGAGCGCCACTGGCTGTGCCCCTATTGCGGCGAGGTCGGCGTGACGCCGTATCAGCCGAGCCGCGCGGCCTCGGACGTCCTTCGCCATTTCGCCCACGAGTGCCGCCACTGGTCCGAGGGCGCCGGCACCCGCTTCGGGCGGGCCGCCCTCGAGGCCAAGGCCCGCCAACTCGAACTCGAGGAGTCGCTCCGCACCGACCCCGCCTGGCGGCTCACCGACTGGCTGAACCGCTGGTGGTGCCCCTACTGCGCGGAGGCCACCACGGTGCTCTGGCACGCGGAGGCCAAGGCGGTGCCGCCGCCCCTCGAGCGGGTGCTCGAGCACCTGGAGCGCTGCGCGGCGCACGGGGACAAGCGGAAGCCGTTCACCGCCGAGGCCCTGGACCTCATCGTGCGCGAGGCCAGCCGCCACGGCGAGCTCACTGCGAAGCTCCGCCGCAGGATCGAGTCCGAGCCCGCCTGGCGCCAGGCCGCCCCCGACGGCACGTGGGTCTGCCCCGAATGCCGCCGGCCCGTGCCTGAGGTCAACATCTCGACCGACCTGCTTCTGACCTCGACGGCCCCCGGGCATATGGCGCAGCACCTGCTCGAGCGCTGCACGCCCGGCCAGCCCGAGGCCCCCGCCGCGGGCAGGACGCCGACCGAGGCCGAGCCGCCCCAGCGGGACCTGGAACGCGCCCGCGAAATCGTCCAGAAAATGCTCCCCGCCGAGAGCCCGAGGGTGGAGGGCTACGACTTCTACTGCCTGTACCGCCCGGCGGAGCGGATCGGCGGGGACTTCTACGACTACTTCCGCCTCTCGGACCACGAGGTCGCGTTCCTCATCGGCGACGTGTCCGGCCACGGCCTGGAGGCCGCCCTCATCATGGCCATGGTCAAGAAGTCGCTCAAGCTCCATGCCCAGCACCATCGCTCGCCGGCCGAGGTCCTCCGCCGCACGAACCTCGACATCAATGCCGACCTCGATGCGCGCACCTTCGTGTCCGCCTGCTACGCGGTGCTGGATGCCCGCGGGGGCAGCCTGACCTTCGCCCGCGCCGGCCACAACCTGCCCGTGCTCTTCAACCCGCGCCGCACCCCGCCCATTCGCCACCTGGAGAGCAAGGGGATGGTCATGGGCGTCTACCGCGGCGGCCTCTTCGACCAGGTTACCGAGGAGCTGGAGATCGGCATCCGCCCGGGCGACGTCTTCGTCCTCTACACCGATGGCCTCGTGGAGGCGCGGGGCCCCGGCGGCGAGCCCTTCGGCCTCGGGCGCCTCGAGGCCGCCATCGCACGCACCCACGGCGACCTCGCGAGCCCGACCCTGGCCGGCCAGCTCTTCGAGGATGTGCGGGCCTTCGCGGGCGAGGCCCTCGGGGACGACGATATCGCCATCCTCTGCCTCCGCGCGCTCGGGCAGCCGGTTTGACCGGCTGTCCGCTTCGCGCTACACTTGGGCACCGAGTCATTTGCCCGAATGGGCCATCGAGAAGGAGATCAGGATGAAGGGGGTCCGCGTAACGCGTCGGGACTTTCTTGGGGCCGCGGGGGTCGGGGCAGCACTCGCGGTCGTGCCGCGGCACGCCGTGGGCGGCGCCGCCAAGAACGCGCCGAGCGACAAGCTGAACATCGCCGGCATCGGGGCCGGGGGGCGGGGCGGCGGCGTCGTCAACGCCGCCTCGGGCGGCAACAACATCGTGGCCCTGTGCGACGTGGACCTCAAGCGGGCCGCAGGCAATCTCAAGAAGTTCGCGAACGCCAAACAGTATCGCGACTTCCGCAAGATGTTCGACGAGATGGAGAAGCACATTGACGCGGTGACCATCGGCATACCCGACCACACCCATGCTGTCGTCGCCATGGCCGCCATCCAGCGCGGCAAACACGTCTACTGCGAGAAGCCCCTCGCGCACTCCGTCCACGAAGTCCGCGAGCTGATGAAGGCCGCGAAAGAGAAAAACGTCGTCACCCAGCTCGGCAACCAGGGCCACTCGTCCGAGGCGATTCGCATGTTCTGCGAGTGGATCTGGGACGGCGCGATCGGCAACGTCCACACCATCCACCTCGGCTGCAGGGCCGTGAACTCGGGCGTGGACCGCCTGGCCCAGGTCAAGAGCGAGAAGCCGCCCGTGCCCGACACCCTGGACTGGGACCTCTGGCTCGGCCCCGCGCAGGAGCGGCCCTATCACCCCGCCTACTGCCCCGGCTCCTGGCGCGGCTGGACGCCCTTCGGCAACGGCACGATCGGCGACTGGACCTGTCACGTCGTGGACCCCGTGTTCTGGGCGCTCGACCTCGGCGCGCCCAAGACCATTCAGGCCGAAGTGAAGGGCTGGGACTTCAAGACCCAGGGCGACGCCTTCCCCAAGGGCGACATCATCACCTACGAGTTCCCCGCCAAGGGCAAGCGCGGCCCGGTCGCCATGCACTGGTACAGCGGCATCGAGAAGATCCCGCGGCCCAAGGAACTCGAGGAGGGCCGCAGGCACCCCGACACAGGCGCCTGCGTCTACGGCGACAAGGGCGTCATCACCTACGGCTCGCATGGCGCCGGCGGCGTGCGCATCATCCCCGAGACGGCGATGAAGGCCTACAAGCTGCCCGAGAAGAAAATCCCCCGCGCGCCCGGCCACCACGGCGACTGGCTCAAGGCCATCCGCGAGGGCAAGAAGGCCGGCAGCGACTTCGCGCTCTACGGCGGGCCGCTCACCGAGATCGCCATGCTCGGCGTCATCGCCATCAAGCTCCACGGCACGAAGCTCGAATGGGACGCCGAGAAGGTGCAGTTCACCAACTGCCCCGGGGCGAACCAGTTCATCAACCCGCCGTACCGGAAGGGCTGGTCGCTGTAGGGCACAACCGAGAGGAGGGACGCGAATGCGCGCGCGAGTGGTCTGCCTCGCACTTGGCGTCGCCATGGCCACAGGGGCCTGGGGCGCCGAGCGGGAGGGCCGCGGCTGCTACCAGCTCATCCTCCCGCTCCAGGGGCGGCTGGCGGGCGAGCACCACGGGCAGCGGCGCGCGTGGCTCCTCGGGCGGCGGCAGCGGCGGCAAGGGGTGGTGACGGCCGAGGCACCCTACACCAGTGCGGCCTGTAAGCGTATAACTGCCAGCGCCTTACGCGCTGCGCACCGGACTGCGTAGGAAGGCCCAGGACGCGACTTTGGGGCCTCATGCGACCTGTGGGTCATTGGGCGGGGTCTGATGTGGCGGCGGGAGCCGCAAGTGCATATCCAGCCTACACCTGCGGCGATGGGCACTCCGGTCAGAGTCGGACTCCGGAAGGCCCCAAATCGCGCTTTTTCGCCCTCCGTCGGCGCGCCAGAGCCGCAACGCCGAGGCCGAGGAGGGTGAGCGTGGCAGGTTCGGGAATCGCACTCACATTCACATCGGCCGCGGTCAGGCTGAAGTTATCAAAGGTCACTGATGTCCGGTCGTTTGAGCTATTGTTGTTCTGGAGAATGAACTCCACCCGGTCCAGGTCGTTGAGGGTGAAGTTCGCGGACCAGATCAGCGAACCCTCAAAGTAACCGGACACAGCGCTGCCGCTTCGGGAGATGCGAAACGTCCCGCTCGTCGCCGCAGTCGGGAACCCCCCACGGACTGCTCCAATCCAGACGTGCACATTGGGACCGCCGCTATTATCTCTCACATCCATGAAGTAGGGACCTGGTGAGCCGAAGTAGCTGTGTAACTGGACCTGGTCCAGTCCAGGCCCGATGACCGCGTTGCGGAAATCCACCTGGAAGTCGAAGTCGCCACTGACCTTTCCAGAAGGCGTGAGTGCCCCCAGATTCAGCATCAGCCCGACGTTCTGCCTTCCCCCGGGATTATTGCCTACGATGGCGAAGCGGACATCGCCATTGGTGCCGTCTATGCTGTAGAGCCCGGGTGTCGTCTGAAACGGCGTCCAGAACGTCGGGTTGATGCCTCCGCTGAAATCGTCCGTGAAGATCCCGCCCCGCGCTTCCCCCGCCGCGAGCACCGCGCACACGAGGACAGCAAGGCAAGGGAAGAACCGACTACCCAAACCAACTCTCTCGGTCAGGTCATGACGAGCCATGCTAGACCTCCCTTCTCGGTTGCGTGGACCGGCCCGCCACGAAGGAACCCAGTGCCGGCTGGTTGTATCAGAAAGGGATGGGCATGTCAAGTACCATGCCCCCGGGAATTATGGGGAAGCGAAACGGGGCTTGAGATCTCGGTGAGCTTGCCCTGCGCCGAGGTGCATGAGGACCACCGCCAACCTGGATGGCGAACTGCACGTCCTACCGGGTGCCCGGCAGGCGCTCCCCTCCGTACCCCAACACCTGACACCTAACACCCAACACCCTGCTTCCCGCCTACTGGCACGAGTCGTTGACCTTGGCCGCAACGGCGCCGGGCATGTCCATGCGCGGCTTCTGGGCGAGAAGGGCGCGGACGGGGTCGAAGCACTTGAGGAGGAGCTGGTAGTCCGGGTCGTCCTTCGTGGCGAAGACGGGCTTCTTGCAGGCTTCGCGGCCGCCCGCGGCCTTGGCGAGGGGGGCGACGAGGAAGTCGTTCAGCTCTGGCTCAGTGATGCGGATGTAGCCGCGGCTGGGCACGGCCTTTTGGTGGCACTCGGTGCAGCGGCGCTGGGCGACCTCGGCGAGCTTGGCCTTGAGGTCCTTCGGGACGAGGCGGCGGCCGCCCTCGATGTCGGGATAGGCCATGTCGTAGGTCGAGTAGTAGGGGATGTTGAGGTCAACCCAGGTGAAGAGGCGGCGGCGCTCGGCGTCGGAGAGGGTGAAGCGGGGCTTGCCCTCCTTGTCCACGTGCCCGCCCATGAGGATCGGCGTGAGCTTGCTGGCGGGCGAGCCCCAGGCCTTCGGCGCGATCTGGAGGATGTTCGCCTCGTTGCCGTTGCAGGTGTTGATCCAGCTCACGTAGCCGTGGGTGAGGGTGTCGTAGGAGACGTTGAACCACTCGGTCTTGCCGCCCGTGAGGTCCACGCGCTGAGGCGGGTCGGCGCCGCCGTGGCACTTGACGCAATGCTTGTCGAGCACGGGCTGGACGATGCGGCTGTAGTCGAAGTGCTCGGTGCCCCATTCGGGTGCTGTGAGGGCCTCGGGGGGGCGGCCGGCGGCCAGGGGCTGCTGGGTGCGGGGCGTGGCGTTGCGCGGCTCGTGGCAGCCGATGCAGCCGCGGCGCTCGCCGGGCACGAAGTGGGTGAAGCTGCGCATCCGCTGCACGGCCTGGCCCGACGCGTCGAGGGCGAGGAAGTAAATGGGGACATCGGTCGGCACCTTGAAGTGGGCCGAGCCGTCGGCCTCGACCTTGGCGAAGCCCCACACCTTCTTCGGGGCATACGTGGCGCCGCACGAGATGACCGGCCGCTGGAAGCCGAAGCCGAGGACGTGGGTGCGGATGGACTTGGCGAGCTCCTGCACCACGGCGACTTGTCGGACGGTTCCGCGCGGCACCACGGGCTCGAGGCCCTCGTAGATGTCGAGGATGTACACCGTGGCCTCGGCAGGAATGGACGCCGGGGACGATTGCAGATCGCCTTCAGCCTTCGTGTTGCTCGCGAGCACGGGGGGAACAGGCCGCGGGCGAAGGGGCACGGGGTTGTAGAGGCCGAGGCGGCCCTCGCGGGGCTTGACGACCGCCCACTTGCCCGAGCGGGAGCCGACGCAGATCGAGCCCTTCTTCGAGACCAGGAAGTGCTCGGTGTCCACGGGATAGGGGTTCTCGTAGGGCCCGCGGACGCTGTTGCCGCTGCCGCGGTAGGCCTGGCCGATGTTGACCTCGGGTGTGAGGCTGAACATGGCAGCCTGGGCGTCGAGGCCGTAGTTGCGGCTGATCAGGCCCACGCCGCCGCGAATGGGGCCATTGTGCGAAGTGAGCGTGCACAGCACGTCGGTGGTGCCGGGGATACCGCGGGCCTCGAGCATGCTGGCGGGGCTGAGGACGCCGTTGCCGTAGAACACGCTCAGGTTCGTGCCATCGGGGTGAATCGTCCACACGCTCTGGATCGGGATGGCCGGCTTGTCCACGTACTCCCAGCGCGAGTAGATGATGCGGCCGTCGGGCAGGACGCTGGGGGTGAAGTCGTTCACATAGTTGGCGGAGAGCCGCCGCATGTTCTGCCCGTCGCGGTCCATGCGATAGAGGGCGCCGGCGGGCGTCGTCCAGCACAGCGGCACGATGGCGGCGCGGGTGGAGACGAAGGCGATGCCGCCGTCGGGCAGGCAGGCCACGTTGTAGTCGTGGCACTCGCCGTCGGTGAGCTGGGTCAGCCCCGTGCCGTCGGCGTTGACGCGGTAGATGTGGTAGCCCAGATTCCCCTCCTTGCGCCAACTGAAGAGGATCTCCTTCCCGTCGTACGACACATCGAGGTCCTGGATCTGGCCCTTTGGCGACGCGACGAGTTCCTGAAGCTTCCCGTCGGGCGCGGCAGGGGAGAGGAGGTAGAGGCCGCCGCCCGGCGAGAAGCCCTCGGCGCAGGCGGTGTAGACGTGCGAGGGATTCAGCTCCTGGCGCTGGACGACGGCCAGCGTGGCGAAGCCCAGCTTCCCCTCGGCCACGGCCTTGGCCAGCTCGGGCGACTCCTCGGCGACCGGCACGGCGGCCGGGCCGCCGACCCTCGTCAGCGCCTCCTTCGGGGGGCTCTCAGAGTAGACCTCGATCTCGGACGCCCCGGGGTTGAGGCCCCCGTAGGAGCTGAGGAACTTGATGGTGATTCTCTTGGCCGAGGCGGGCTGCACCTTGATTCGCTGGGGCCTGGGGTCCATGGCCAGCGTGCCCTTCGCGACGGGGGCGGCATTCCCGTCGAGGAGCACCTCGTAGTCCTTCCAGCCTTCCTCGAGGAACCAGGCGGTGCGGGCGTAGTAAACGATTTCGGCGACCTTGACGGCCTCGGGCCACTCGAGCGTGAAGGTCGAGCCGTTGCGCTCCTTGTCGCCCTTCACGGCCCAGGCCCGGCCCACGTCCTCATGGCTCAGTGGCTCGGGCACCACGCCATCGGTGGCGAACTTCGCCAGGTACTGGCCCGAGTACTCGGTCGTGGCGCTGGCCTTCGCCTTGCGCGCCAGGTTTTCGGCCCTTGGCGGCGTGGCCGCGAGGGCGGGGACGGCGGCAAGAACGACCGCAAGCGCAGCGATTCTCATGGCCAACTCCTCTTGTGGGGCCCCTCGTAGTATAGCGAAAGGGGCACGCAAGGCAATGGGCGACCTCCCGGCCGCTCAGCCGTAGGTTTGCACCACCAACCCGGGGATCCTGGCGAAGTGCTCCGTGTGGCGCGCGAGCAGGGGCTCGCCGTGGAGCCTGGCCAAGGCGGCGATCAGCACGTCCATGGTTGGAATGGGAGTGCCGTTCCGACGGAGATGAGCTTCGATCTCGCCATAGGCCCCGGGGAACGCAGGGTCAGGGTAGACAACCGGAACGAATTCTGTGAGCTTGGCCAGCCCCCGGAACTCCTCCTCCGTATCCCTGGAGAGTCTGGCGCCAGCGTCGAGTTCGCAGAGGGCAAAAACGGACACGAACAGAGGAGTGTCGCCCAGAGAGCGAAGCATCCGTGTGGCCGGGCCGTGTTTGCCGCGACGCTGCTCGCGGATCAGGTCCACGCAGAAGGACGTGTCGAGGAACACCGCCTACTCCTCCGAATCGAGAATGGGGGACTCCGCAAGGGAGTCCTTGCGGGCGGCGATGAGCCTGTCCACGTGGTCAAGCGTCTCCTCGCTCAGCGCTATCTCGTGCAGGTGTTCGAGCAGGTCGCGAGCCGTGTGCCTGGGGCGAAGGCGGCGCTTGATCACCTTGCTGAACGACTCGCCCTCGCGCTTGTCTGCCGACAAGAGATCGTAGGCTTCCATGTCAATCGTGATGGTCTTCACGGCCATGTGGCTGCTCCTGAGTCGGGCTCAATGCACTTGCAACACACTTAGCTTAGCACGAGGGACTCCGCCTGTCAAGGAGCATTCGAGGCGAAGGAGGTTTTGACTCGTTTCGACGCGACACGTATAATCTGCCCGACACCAAGGAGAACGCATTGGCAGGGAACCTTGAGGACTTGCGCGCCTTGGCCGAGGCACATGGCCAGGGGCATATCTTCCGCTGGTGGGACGAGCTGGACGGCACGTGGCGCGACTACCTGCTCGACCAGGTGGCGACGCTGGATTTCGCTGAGCTCGACCGTCTGGTCGCGGAACTGGTGCTGAAGCCGCCCCAGGAAGTGGGCGACGACCTGCGGCCCGCTGAGCCGGTGGAGGTGCCGGCAACCGAGGAGGGCGCAGCCGAGCGTCGCCGCGCCATCACCCTCGGTGAGGACGCCCTCCGCGCCGGCCACGTGGCCGCACTCGTGGTCGCAGGCGGCCTGGGCACACGCCTGCGCTACGTGCCGCCGAAGGGCACCTATCCCGCTGCCCCCATCACGGGCAAGACGCTCTTCCAGCTCCACGCCGAGAAGATCCTCGCGGCCCGCCGCCGCTACGGCGTCGTCATCCCCTGGTACGTGATGACCAGCGAGGCGACGGACACGCCGACCCGCCAGTTCTTTGCCGAGCACGACGGCTTCGGCCTCGGCGCCGAGAACGTGTTCTTCTTCGAGCAGGCGCTCTCGCCCGCCGTGGACTTCGGGGGGCGGCTGCTCCTGGCCGAGAAGGGCTGCCTGGCCACCAGCCCCAACGGTCACGGAGGAGTGGTGCAGGCGCTTCACGAGAGCGGGGCGCTCGCCGACATGCGCCAACGCGGCGCCCGCGTCGTCTCGTACTTCCAGGTGGACAACCCGCTGATCAAGATCGTTGACCCCGCGTTCCTGGGCTACCACATCCTGCGCGGGTCGGACTTCTCGAGCAAGGCGCTGCGGAAGCGCGACGCCGACGAGGGGCTGGGGGCCTTCTGCTACGCGGGCGGCGCGCTGCGCGTGGTCGAGTACAGCTACCTGCCGCCCCGCTACAAGTACGCCACCGACTCCCGCGGCCGCCTCGTCTTCGAGGCCGGCAGCATCGCCATTCACGCGTTCGACACCGAGTTCCTCGAATCCCTGGTCGCCCAGGGCGTCGCCCTGCCGTACCACCGCGCGGACAAGAAGATCAAGTGCCTGGACGGCGCGGGGCGCCTGGTGGCCCCCCCCGTGGCGAACGGCGTCCGCTTCGAGAAGTTCGTCTTCGACGCGCTTCCCTACGCCCGCAGCCCGCTGGTCCTGATGGTGGACCGCGCGGAGGAGTTCGCCCCGATCAAGAACAAGGAGGGGGAGGACTCGCCCGCCACGGCCCGCCGGGCCGCGATCGGCCTCCACGCCCGCTGGCTCGAGCAGGCCGGGGTGGCCGTGCCGCGCGATGCGCGGGGCGAGCCCCTGAGCCGCATCGAGATCGGCCCGCTCTACGCCGAGGACGCCGACGCCTTGCGCCGGCGGCTGCCGCCCGGCCTCTGCCTCACGAGCGACCTGAACCTCCAGGCCTAGTCCGCGACGGTGCCGCGCGAGTATGGCCCCCAATCCTGGCAACGAGCCGGCTCTCCTATCGTCCTCGTCCCTCGTCCTCGATTCTCCTGGCTTGAGGAGAGAGGAGTCGAGAACGAGGACGAGGGACGAGGACGAGGACGATTGCAGGAGAGCGCGGGATTCACCAGAACTGGGGGCATGCTCTGCCACGCCGGGTGCGTGTAATCTCCTTCGGTCGGAAAAGCCAGTTGCGCGATACTATCGCGGGCACCCCCCATCCCGCAGCTGACCCAACGCCCGCAGGGCGTGGC
>Ga0307380_10007497_pt1 | contig 14176 bp, 11 predicted proteins | sample UN3MG_FD_202239 | JGI IMG/M metagenome (GOLD analysis project Ga0307380, IMG submission 202239) | Soil microbial communities from Risofladan, Vaasa, Finland - UN-3 | ecosystem: Environmental > Terrestrial > Soil > Coastal area > Acid sulfate soil | place: Finland: Risofladan, Vaasa | collected... | reverse complement strand
GGCCTCATATTTCAACCTGAGAGAAATACCAAAATAAATCATTATCTAATCGAGCTCTCCCCTAAAAATTAATCAGACATTTTTTCCTAAAATCTCTTTAATCGCGAGTTCAGCTTGAGGATAAAGGAATCGATAGCTCGCCTCTAGAAGTCGTCTTGGAGCAACACGCTGACCTGATAATTCCCGGCCCTGGATCTCCAGCTTCACACGGAAATCGACGCCGGCCTTTCTCCTGCCCTCCACATCTTCCGAGCCATCTGGGCCAGCTTCTCTTATAATCCCCACATCAAATTCGAGCACTGAAGAGGCTGTCAGAATCACCTCAAAGGTATACTCGGAGTCAGGAGGAGCAAAGAGAATGTTTCGCTCCACTCCGCCTAGTCGGAGTCTGCGCTTGAGATCTAAAGGATTGACGGAGATGCTCGCCTCTGCCAGCGGGACCGACTGTAGCGGATAGCGGATGTCAGGCTCTTCAGGGGACTCTGAGGTACCCTGCAGTGGGGACTTGACAATGTTGTCTTCTGTCAGGGCGTCGATGAATCGGATGAGGCCGGCCGGCTCGGGAGCCTTCGGACTGCAGCAGGACAGGATCAGAGCACAGATCATAATCCCGGGAAGTGCTCGTTTAATGGGTGCAGGGCAGATGTGTACCAAAGCTTTCATCAGTTTCTTTTCATCACTTGTTTTTTTTTAAAGTTGAATCGCTGCTTTTATGAGAAATCTGATAGATAACATGCCTTGCAGAAAGCCAGGACAACAGAGACTCAGCGCCTTGATTATGATTTACTCCACCCCGGTGAAGTCCATCGTAGCAGCCTCCTGTTTTAAAATCGTACAAAAATTCGTTTTTATCGTTTCTCCCTAGGAACCAGGCAAAGGCTTTTTCAATCTTCTGGATCCAGGTTTTTTGGCCGGTTGCTAAATACGCCTGATGGCAGGCATCAATTATACTGGTGATCTCTACAGGCTGTTGATCAAAATTGGCTTTCTTTCCCCCTTTAGAATACCATCCGGCATTCCCGACAAGAGACAAATATCCTGTTTTCGGATTTTCTTGAATTTTAATCAACCATTCAAGAGCTTCAATACCCTGTTTGACCATGGCGCGATTTCCCAGATGCTGCCCAGATGCGATAAGAGCCTGCGGCAGTCTGGCATTGGCATAGGAGAGACTCTCTTCAAACCACAGCCACTCATCAGACTTGTTATTCTTATACAATTTTAAAAGTCTCTTCCCGAGCAAGGATACAAGACTATTTGTTTCAGTATCCCCGCTCAGCCGCTGTAAATAATCAAGGCAACCCAAGATGCTGTACGCCCAGGCTCTGGGAGAAGACAATGATTCACAACCCTTAATCACCAGTTTAAACAGGAAATTTGCCATACTTAGAATTGATTCATCAGGAGCGTATAAAATTGTATAGCCCAGACTCCAGAGAGCTCTCCCGTGGCAATCTTCTGAACTGTCTTTTGCGCCCCATCTCCTCTCATATGACATTCTGTTACGCACCTGACCACTCTTGGGATCGATCGCGTAATTAAGAAATGCCAGATAAGTTTGACTCAAGTTTAGGATCTTCTCATCCTGATGCAGCTGATATAGCATGACAGCAACCATGAGGGCCCGGGCATTGTCATCGGTCATATAACCATCAATCCGGCTGGGAGTGCTGAATAAAGCATGCGCAAGAATCCCCGTATCATCGGTAAGAGTGTAGAGATGATTTAAATTGATTTCTGGAATAGAAGGCGGGGATGAAGTCCTATAATAAATATGTTCAGCCGTCTTTCTTTTCCCATATTCGGCAACAGCTTGCTCAAAAGCAGCATCATATCTGCTGGCCACTTCTCGCCAAATCATATGTCGTCCGTATTGATAAGCCCTCTTCCGCAAACGGTTTCGTTGGGAATCGTTATCCAAAAGCGTACAGACCTTGTCAGCAATAGCTTTGCTGTTCCTGAATGGAACCAGAATACCCCTTCCTTTTGCCAATAACTCTTCAGCATACCAGTATGGTGTGGAAACTATGGCTTTACCGCAAGCCAGAGCATAGGCGAGTGTACCTGAGACAATTTGTTCCTTGGAAAGGTAAGGAGTAATATAGATATCCGCAGCCACCAGGAACTGTACAAGCTGTTCAAGCGTAACATAACGGTTATGAAAAACGACATTATGCTGTAAGTCCAGTTCTTTAACCCGATTTGCCAGAGAGAATCGGTACTGTTCACCGGAGTGCCGCTTCACTTCTGGATGAGTCGCTCCCAGAATAATATAAAGCGCTTCAGGGAAATTTTGCACAACTTGAGCCATAGCTTCAATGGTGTACTCAAAACCTTTGTTAGGGCTTAATAGGCCAAAGGATAAAATAACAGGGCGGTCTTCTGCCTGAAATTGAGACTTGTAATAAGATGAATCCAGAAAAGAAACATCGGGAGCACCGTGGGGGATCATAATAATTTTGTCTTCGGGCGCCTTATATACTTTTTTTAAGATGTCAACAGCTTTACTGGCGAGTACAACTATCAAGGTGGATTTTGATATGATGGCATTCAGAGTTTCTTCCTGCCCTGGGGAAGGATTTTCAAGCACGGTATGCAGGGTTGTTATCAACGGCTTTCTGAGATTGTTCAGAAGGCAAACAATATGATCGCCATCTGTTCCTCCGAAAATCCCAAATTCATGTTGAAGAGAGACAGCATCTATTGAAGAGAGATTGAGAAATGCTGCCGCTTCGCGATAATCACCCACGTGTTTATCGCGGATCTCGAAATTAACTTCATTGGGATAATCATATCCTTGAGAGATGTTGTTCATGGCGATGACTTGAATATCTTCTTCTCGTACCGAGCCTTCTTGGAAAAGTTCCTGCAGGCCATGGATGAGGTCAAATGTAAAAGTGGCAATTCCGCATTTACGAGGAGAATACGAAGCTATAAAAGCAATATTGAGATTTCTAAGATTTGAGTTATCTGTCATGATTTCCTTCTTTTAATGACACGGAGGATTCAAAATCTATGTTACCTCTTTCATGACCTCGGATTCAACCGGTTTAAGGGATAAACTATTGAGTTCAAGAATCATGAGTCAAAGAATAATATTTTCCCTTTCTCCACACACGTGGCCGCATACAGATACATGGCGGCAGACCATGTCTGCCAGTCTTGTCCCTGCGGTGTGCCGTCCTGGGCGCGCATCCATTCATTGAAGCCAAAAGCGAGCTTTCTTTTTCTGGAGGGCCTGACCAGCTCCGTGAGGGCGGCCAGTTTTTTTTCAGCCAACCTCGGCATCCCGGCAGCAAGAACTGCAACCACATAAAAACCGCATATAAATGGCCAGACGCCCCCGTTGTGATATTCTCCTGGCAAATTATACTTTTCATAACGAGGTCTCCAATCGGGATCCTCCTGTTGAATATAGGGGATCAGGCTCGGGGGAAGGTCACCAGTAAGTTCTTTATGTTCCTTCAGCTTTTTACATTCGGTTTCGATCCATGAAATCAGCTTTTTCGATCGAGAGGGACCTGCAATACCCGTAAGAACGGCAAGGGAATTTCCCAGAAGGTCGAACCGCTCATTCCTGTAGATTTTATACGACCACAGGGTATAATATGGCTTATAAGGAACCACCAATCCCTCATGAACATGCCTATGCTGCGTTTCCCCCCGGATAATAAAGTGCTGAATCAAGTCATGGAGCCGGGAGGCCTTATCATAACGACCAAAAAGGCGGAGATATGCATAAACAATGGTATTGACGAAAAGCCCATAACCAAGAATCCACTGCTCATCCCGCCAGTCTGAAGTAGGAAGTTGAGCGACTATCACTCTGTCACTGGGGCTTTGGAATTCCATCCATGTGAGTGCTTTGCTTGCGGCCTCCTCTAAAAAATCATTATTGCTGGTCACCTTGCGAAATATGGCTAGAGCCATGAGAAATAAGGGAGTGGTATCGCTGGCTCCCCGGTCTTCCGGATCGTGCACTAAAGAGGGAATATGCCCATGAACGGTCTGATTTTGTGCCAATGTTTCCAACACTCTCTGGAGAGAAAATATAAGCTGTTCGTTCTCAGAGGCAAGAATTCCCAGGGATGAGATCATCAGATCCCTTGTATAAGGCTCTGGATACCCCCATCCAGCTGTTCTTGGCAGGCCAAAATAAGGTCCTTTAGCGTTATGGATGAGAACTTCCAGAGCTGCCTTTTTGGCCTCCTCCACGGGAGCAAATATAAATTTATTCATCTAAGAAATACCTAACCTGTGGGATATGATCTCTACAAACTTGCGGGCAACTTTTCGATAATCAAAGAGTTCCACGGCACGTTTCCTTCCTGCCAAACCCATCGTACTTCGAAGATCAGCATCTGTCATCAACTTGAGCAGATAGTCAGCGATGTCATAAATACTGGCGCGATAGTCCGCTGTGCGCGGCTTTGAGAAAACGACGCGATGGCCACCCTCAAAACCGGACTCTTCTCCCAAAATCGTTTCTCTGAGTTGAATTTCCTGGGCAATTCTGGAGAGAAAGGCCGTTTCTTTGTGAACGAGAGTATCCAACATGGCCATGGCTTTGATGCCGATGACCGGTTTTCCGCATGCCCCGGCTTCAACCTGAGGCATACCGAACCCTTCTAATCGGGATGGAGCTGCATAGATATCGCAGGCACTGATCAGATAAGGCATAAAATTCCTGGAGATCACATTGGTCGTATACACGACATTTTTTTCGATACCCAGATCAGTGGCCAAATGCAGATCGGCCAAATTCTGCGCGACCGTTCTGGGTTGGGGCCAGACCTTGCAGACATATTTCCAATCCGGGACCTTGTTGTCGATCAAGGCGAGTGCCTGCATCACCTCCTGGGCTCCTTTTGATGCCGCGTCACCTCCGACAGTTAAAATCATGATTTGATCTTGAGACACTCCCAGAGCCTCACGCACAGTTGTGATCTTTTTATCGTCCATGTCACGGAGATTGAAGGCATCGGTATCACACCCAACGGGAAGGACTTCTATAATTTCACGTTTGACGCCATCCCGGATGTAGGTGTCCTTTACCCAGTTAGATGTGACCAATATCAAGGAAAGATTGTTCAAGACTTCGATATAATTGGCAATATAGCCGTCGGCAACCATCCAGGGCACTGGCAGTATGCCATATCTTTGCGGATGGAGAATCAAGTGGGGAGTATGACCCCAATAACCGACTCCCACAACAACATCCGGTTCGAACCAACGGTAATACCATTCTTTTTCTTGGGCAGATTCGAAATGGGCGGCATGCGCATCGACACCTATATCACGAAGGCCTTTAAAGAGGAGATCACCCTGAATAGCCAGGCCCCCAGGAGAAGCCGGATAATCATAAAGGACCAATATTTTCAATTTTTTTCTCCTTATTGAGAAACCATTTATTGAGACTTTTTGGTGAATCAAAGCACCAGAATGCTTCAATTTTTGGTGAGGTTTGAGCTTCCCAGCTGTTTAAAGAGAATCCATATATGTCTGTTATAACATAATATTTTCTCTCCCATACAGGTTTTGGAAGATGGAATGTGCGATGTGCATTTCTCTCAGCATGGGGAAGATAGGCTCCCTGGCCATCCTCATAGGCAAAAAACCACATCTCTTTTGTTTGAATCTCACTGTTCCCCCAAAGCGATAGAAGCGCCTTGCCAATTTCCTCGTGTCTTCGATGCCGCGTGTATTCTCCCCGGGGACTGTGAGTTATTAAAAGATCAAATGTACGTCCTCTTATTAAGTTAATAATTGTTTTATTGATATTTGTCTCATCAAGTGGCCTTTGATCAGGGCCATCATCCAGATCCCCCATTTTTCCACCGGCCTTCAGTAATTTTACTGCTTCAAAAAACCTTCGAAATCTGTCGGGATCGCTTCTCCTGCACAAGGTGAAAATAAAACATTTCCACTCAGGATGCATGAGTATAGAGCCTCCTGCCCAAAGGGTTTCGTCGTCTGGATGTGCAACAAAAATCCCTACTTTTCGGCTCTTTTTTTGTTTTTCCTTTTGCCCCATAGTTTGAGAACTCAAGAATTTAAATCCACGCTTGTATTATAATGCATATTTTATGATTATAATATAAAATGATTCGGTTGAATTGTATTCGTACGATGTTGTGTAAAGGATAATTTATGGCAATCAATATTAAAAGAAAAGCGATCAAATTTACACCTGATCCAAAAAGAGTCATCACACGTTTTTTTATGCCTGGCGATCAAGAACGGTCACGTTCCCTCATTGATAAAGTATTAAACATGTCCAGTAATGACCGGCAAAAAGTTTTTAATCAAATTCTGAGAAATTTCTCGAACCGTCACCGGAATATTACCAGAATTTTTGAAAATAATTTTGTAAATGTGAAGGAGAATGTCCGTGAGCTTGGGATTGATCCGGATACTTTGGACAAAGAGAAAAAACTCATTATCGGATCCTATTTCACAATGGAGTTTTCCATTGAAGCGACCGCATTTTTTAATCCCTCCATTGTCGAAGATCCCTATCAAGGGGACCTCCTCCCTGGGCAAAAAAGAATCATAGTGAGTTTTAGAGCGACGGGAGAGGGGCATATCTCCTCTTTGGTGTTCCGAAGCGGCATAATTGACGAAAATAATAAATTAACCTTTAACCCGGCCAAGGGCCTTGTTGATGTTCCCGAAATCATAACCAGATATATTTATGAGAAAAGTGCATTCCTCAACAAGCTCAAAGAAATGAAAATAAAAAAAGACGTCATAAGCTTGGTCATGAACCAGCTTGGAGATCATTTTATATACGGAGAACTCCAAGCTGCCATAGAAAACGTTATGCAGAAGAAAAACCTCTCCATCACCCGAAAAAAAGTCGTCCAAGCCATCAACTGGCTGGCCATCTCGCATTATGAGGTCATGTTTTCCTTGGACACGGCAATCTCCGAGAGGGTTCTTTTCCCGATATCATATTCCGAAAAGAACGGCATTGAAGATGCACGTTTTGTGCGGTTTTCCGATGTGGATGGAAGCATAATCTATTATGCCACATATACAGCACATGATGGATACAGCATCCTTCCCAAGCTCATCGAAACAAAAGACTTTTATCATTTTAAAGTAGTGCCTCTCCATGGAGAGCACGCTCAGCACAAAGGCATGGCACTTTTCCCCAGGAAGATTAAAGGGGAATATGCCATGCTGTCCCGTTTAGATGGCATGAATAACTACGTGATGTTCTCAGACAACATTAACCTCTGGCTCAAGGCCAAAAAAATCCAAGAACCAGTCTATCCCTGGGAATTAGTACAAATCGGAAATGCCGGATCCCCCATAGAAACCGAACATGGCTGGCTCGTCATTACCCACGGTGTAGGGCCTATGCGCACTTATTGTCTCGGCGCCTCATTGTTGGATTTAGATAACCCCACTAAAATCATTGGCCGGTTAAAAGAACCTCTGCTGATTGCAAATGAAGAAGAACGGGAAGGTTATGTGCCCAATGTGGTCTATTCCTGCGGATCCCTGCTGCATAATGGTGAACTCATTATTCCCTACGGCATGTCCGATTATGCAACTTCATTTGCTAGTGTTTCTCTCGATGAATTGATCCACCAGCTTTTGCCTTCTTCTTCAAAAGACAGAGGGGACTCAAAGAAAAACACTTTATCCATTCTTTTAGTCGAAGATGTTGCCAAGGACCAGAAATAGATTTCTAAAATCCTTGCAGAAGGAGGGTATGCCGTCAAAGTGGCCTCTGATGGGATCGACGCCTTGATGCAGATAGCTCAAGAAAAGTTCGACCTGGTTCTCTCCGGCATTCAGATGCCGAACCTCAATGGCTTTCAACTTTTGGAGCAAATGAATCAAAAACAAATTCATATTCCCGTGATATTCATTACAGATAATCACAATGAAAATCATAACATGAGGATTCAAGAGCTGGGAGCTGCTGCATACATCGAAAAGCCTATTCAAAGGCAAAAACTTTTACAAACATTAGGAAAAATATTAAATAGCAATTGAGGATTCCTCTATCGGGATCACACCCAGGCTATTTCCTTTTGATACGCTTATATCTGGCCTCCATGTTTTTAGGCTTATATAATTTTTCTATAAGATCATCTCTGCCAATTCGCTCAAGTTCAGATTTTATCTGGTTCCGGTGCTCTTTTTTATACCAGAAGAAAAACTGGCGCTGATTGATTTTTTCTTTCTGCGACCTGGCAGTATAGATTTTTTCCAGCGTATAAGGATGATAACCGCTATAATAGATCACAGTGGCCACGGTCATAGGAGTGGGTGTAAAATCCTGAACCTGTTCCAGTTGAATATAAAGTTTTTTGGTCTCGGCAGCCAGATTTGCCATGTCTTCTATGCTGCTGCCTGGAAAAGAGCTGATAAAGTAAGGGATCAACTGCTGATGAAGTCCCTCCTTCTTATTCACTTCATCAAACAGATCCTTGAATTTGTAGAACAATTGGAAAGAGGGTTTGCGCATAATTTCCAAGACCTGGCCGGACGTATGTTCCGGAGCCACTTTAAGCCTGCCGGATACGTGTTTGCTGATAAGTTGTTTTGCATAATTGAGTTTATCCTCAGGAATGTGTCCATCCCGGTCGAAAAACAGATCATACCTGATGCCACTGCCGATGGCAGTTTTTTTTACTCCCGGATGTTTGGTTATATTTTTATACAGCTTTGTCATCGGAGTGTGATCGGTATCGAGGTTGCTGCAAACTTTCGGGAAGATGCAGGAAGGTCGTTTACAATCCTGGCAAAGTTCCAGCTGTTTCCCCTTCATTTTATACATATTTGCCGATGGGCCGCCTATGTCCGTGATAAACCCTTTGAATCCGGGCATTCGGGTGATGGCATCCACTTCCTTTTTAATGCTTCTTTCACTCCTACTGGCAATAAATTTCCCTTGATGTGCCGATATGGTGCAAAAGCTGCATCCTCCAAAACAACCTCTGTGACTATTCACGGAAAACTTGATCATTTCAAAAGCCGGTACAGCACCTTTATTCTTGTAACGGGGATGAGGTAACCGGGTAAAAGGAAGGTCGAAGGAGGCATCCATCTGCTCCTCTTCCATCGGAGGATAGGGCGGATTCACCACGACCCAGCGATCCCCAGCTCCCTGAATGATGCGGCGAGCAAAGAGTGTATTCGATTCCTCCTCAATTTTTCTGAAGTTTTGGGCATATTTTTTTTTATCGGAAAGGCATTCTTCGTGAGAAAACAATGTGAGATCCTGCCAGATTTTCACAGGAGACACCGGTTTGTTCCGGTCAGCCAGATAAACGGTCTGTCGAATATTGGTAAGATTAGACAAAGGAATATTTTTTTCCATCAATCGGGTTATCTCCCGCACAGGCATTTCACCCATTCCATAGACGAGCAAATCGGCTCCGCTTTCAAGCAGAAAAGAAGGTTTCAGGTGATCTAACCAGTAATCGTAATGAGTAACACGGCGGAGTGAAGCTTCAATTCCACCAAGAATCACGGGAACATCAGGATAGAGTTTCTTCAGAATTCTGGTGTAGACCAGTGTAGGGTAATCCGGTCTGAAGCCGGATTTATTCCCAGGTGTATAGGCATCGTCACTTCGAATCCGCTTATTGGCCGTATAGTGGTTGACCATAGAATCCATCGCCCCGGCTGTTACCCCAAAGAAGAGACGGGGTCGTCCTAGTTTTTTGAAATCCCGAAGATCATCGCGCCAGTTAGGTTGCGCAATAATGGCAGCACGTAATCCCATCTGTTCGAGAATACGGCCAATAACAGCTGCGCCAAAAGCAGGATGGTCAATGTAGGCGTCACCCGAAAAAAGGATCACATCCAGTTCGTCCCATCGCCTTGCGATTGCTTCCTTTCTGGATGTGGGCAGCCAGTCAGTTGATTTATGTTGCATCCAGATATCCATTGATGTTGTACTGGAATAATACTACTCATCAAAATATCGTTCAACCCTGCTGATGGCCAGAGCGTCTATGCAGGTGAGAATCTGACAAACCAACTAAAAAAGCATCTCCAAAACCGTGATTCTTTTAGAGTTCTGGGAACTTATATGATAATTCATGGAGGCAATTAGGTTTGAGAGCCAGAAGAAAAAAGTTGATGTTTAGTACAAAAGCCATACAATTTTCTTGGGTGGTTTGAAGTGTATCTATCAATGGGAAGTAAGAAGTCAAATATGACTGTCTATTTGCCTAGGATGTTAGCTCGAGCTACACGAGGAAAGCGCCGGTTAAGGAAATTGGAGGTCCCGAAAACCGGGAGTCTCTCATGAATAGTAAGTATGGCATCTCGTGTAAAAAACATTGCTCCAAAATCTACTCACAAGAAAAAGGAGGTGTTCTATGGCAGTAGTAAACATAGGAATTGATCTTGGCGTGACAGCAAAACATCATGCCGAGGTCATCAATAGCGAGGGAATAAAAGTTTAAAGATAGGAATTTCCTTTTTGTGCTTGCGACAAATCTCTCACCTTTTTCCTCAATTTCCACCCACTGACATGCTGGAATGAGCTTATCACAGGAAAAAAGATGATATCAAGGATAAAACAAAGAAAAGAAACGACAAAAAAGGCAAAAAAGTCAGCTATAAAATAGACTCCACCCTTGAATCAGCAACAGAGGTTCTCAGGAATACTCCCCCTCTCCTCTGCCGCCATCAGGAGTTCCTGTTGGACATTATGAGGCGGAGGCGGCCGCTCAGCTTCAAAGGTCAGCTTGAGATGGCCGATGATGCTGTCGATGATCTTCGGCTCTTCGATGAAGGCGATGATTCTCATCCGGCCACCACATGTAGGACAACAAAGCGGATCCACCTCGTGGACTTTCCGGATCATCTCTGCCCAGCCTCTTTGAGGAACAGATGTAATCTCATCTTCAATGACCGGCGGGTGGGAAGGGTCTACTCCTGCCTTGCGTATCTTCCCCCTGTGTGCATTAGAGTAGAGGCGGCAGTAGCGAATCATGACCTGACCCTTGTCAGGAATGTGTGAGGTCACGCGGGCGATGAATTCCAGATAATGCATCGACTCCTCCTGTGAGGCGTGTCTCGAATACTGATAGCAAACCTTGCCCGCTGTCTCATCGAAGAAAAGCCGCTTCAAGCTCAGCAGAGGCCGAATCATGTATTTGCCGACTCGCTCTGCCTCTCTCATGGATGTAGCCCTGACCTTACTGTGGACGTTGAAACCTGTGTGGCGCCAGCGGAGGATTTTCTCGACAAGGGGAAGGCCGATAAGCTTTTCCCGAAGCAGCAGGGAAAAGACCTCGTGGGTGAAGATTTCTTGAATAACCTCGTCATGGAAACGACAGAGACGATGGAAAGCGCCATCCGGGGCTGTGCCCCCTTCGGTAATCAATACATGGATATGGGGATGGAAATTGATGCGATCACCGAAGGTCTGGATCACAATCACCACTCCTGGTATGAGATCAAGACCTGTGGCTGTGTGCAAGGATTTCACAAGTGTACGCACCGCGCAAAGACAGAGATCATTGAGGAGTTTTCGCCTGAAGCGGAAGAAATCGCAGACTGCTTAGAAAACTCATTACCCATAGGGTTATGCCCTTTTGCTTTCCGTCGTCCCTGCCCTGTTAAATGCGATAGCATATTTAACCGGGGTCAGCGGAAAGCAAAATACTAATAAACCTTTGCGTCCTTTGCGTCTCAGCGATGAATAAAGATTTCTGTATGAGAATTAAGACCCTTTTAGGGTCCGATTCAAGCCATCCTCTTAGGGGTGGTTGTTGACTGGTAGCCACTTTTCAAGTCTCACTAGAAATGGGCAGGGAATTGTTCCCCGCCCTGAGCAATGGGCCTATTTTTGGGGTTCGATTCTGAACTTTGAGTTGAGAGGAGGGATCACAGCCTTTTCCACAGGCCTTTTCAGTTGTGGAACCCAGTCATCGGGAACCCGGTAACAGCGATAAACAGTATTCAGACGCTCCGCTTTCCCGCCCAGTTGTGCAACATAGGGATTCTGGTAATCAGCATTCAGACGCTTCAGAGGCTCCGTCCAATCGTGGAAGAATGGGATAACGTATTCCCAGACTATCTCCAATTCGGGGGTCACCTCGAAAAAGCGTCCCTGGGCACCTTCCGTGATAAAGGTGTTACCGTTGTTGGATAGGAATTTGGTTTTTGCGCGTGCATTGTTTTACTCACATTTTTGTCCAATTTCCGTCCTCTGACATCCCTTACAACCAATATCATAGAGAAACCTTGTGGTCAAACACAAAGAAATCGGGAGAAGAGATATATTCACAAAGAATATTATGAAGAAAGCTCAAAATGATATAGACTTCATCCCATCAATTATGAATCACACGATTTCCGATGCTCAGAAATATTCCTCTCTCTTCGGCTGCCATCAAGAGTTCCTGCTGGACAATTTGAGGAGGTGGAGGCCGTTCAGCCATGAAGGTGAGTTTGAGATGAGCGATAATCTTGTCGATAACTTTATGATCTTCTATGAAAGCGATGATTGACATCTGGCCTCCACACGCGGGGCACAACAGAGGGTCAACTTCATAGACCTTCCTTATCATCTCCGCCCAGCCCTTTGATGGCACAAATCTCTCCTCTTCCTCAATGATCGGTGGATGGGAGGACGAGACTCCTACCTTGCTCATCTTTCCTCTGTGGGCATTGGCATAAAGCCCGTAGTAACGAATCATCACCTGGCCCTTATCGGGAATATGCGAGGTCGCTCTGGCGATAAACTCCAGATAATCCATCCGCTCAAGCTCTGAGCTGTCTTTGCCATATTGATAGCAAACTTTACCTTCAGCCTTATCAATGGAGAGCCGTTTGAGCGAAAGCAGAGGTCTTATCATGTATTTGCCGACTCTTTCTGCTTCTCTCTTTGTTGTGGTTCTGACTTTGGTGTGCACATTGAAACCTGTGTGGCGCCACCGCAGGATCTTTTGCACGAGTTCCAGGTTGATGAGTCCTTCACGCAGTAACATGGAAAACACCTCCCGCGAGAAAAACTTTGCTATCAGGCTCTCATCAAAGAAGGATAATTTATGGAACTGCCCTTCTTGATCTTCTCCTCCCTCTGTGAGAAGAAAGTGCAGGTGGGGGTGAAGATTGATTTTTGACCCGAACGATTGTATGACGGCAATAATCCCAGGGGTAATCTCCTTGCCTGTTACGGCCCTGAGGTATTTAAGAATTGCCCCTTTTCCGCAGAGACAGAGACTTGAGAGAAGCGAGCGTTTGTATTTGAAGAATATTCTCAGCATCTTGGGGATGGTGAAGACCACTTGGCGGTGAGGAACATCAAGTAGGAGCGACTCCCGCATCCACTCGCCCCACTCCTCACGTCTCTTTGCATGACATGATGGGCAGAATCCGCGAACTTTACATGAAAAGGTCAACAACATTTCCTTCCTACAGTCAGAACAGCGAATTCTAGCAAACCCACACTTCGGATTGCCACAGTCCAGATACTTGTCCACAACCTCCTGGATAACCGGACGAAGATAGCCATACTCTCTCTCAAACCGGTTCTCATACTCCAGGAGAAATCTATCGAAGTAATGAAAAAACACTCGATAGAAAACACTACGTTCCGGATGACGCTGACGGTAAATCCCTGCCACGGTAGGGATGAGGATTCAAAAAGTGGACCAATCCAAAGAAAAATGACTCAAAGATTTCTTATCCCCTGGAAAGGCTTGCTATGAGCTAGGCTCTCTTTTTAGAAATGTCAACAGAGGTTGACACTGAGGGAAAAGCTTAGACAACCATCGTTGTCTATAAAAATGTCGTATAATGTATATATTTGGCGGCTACAGGGTAGAAACACTGTGCCAAGACCTGCCATTTATTCGGGAGCTTATCATCACATCGTTAATTGTTCCAACGTTAATTATGGGAAAAAGGAGCTGCTTACAGTCGCCGGAAACCTTTGTGAGACAGGAGATGTTTTCGGAAAAGAAATAGAAATGCCGATGCCTAAGAGGGGCGATATTCTGGCTGTGCTCTGTACCGGGGCGTACTGTAAAAGTATGGCCTCAAATTTTAACCTGAGAGAAATACCAAAAGAAATCATTATCTAATCGAGCTCTCCCCTAAAAATTAATCAGACATTTTTTCCTAAAATCTCTTTAATCGCGAGTTCAGCTTGAGGATAAAGGAATCGATAGCTCGCCTCTAGAAGTCGTCT
>Ga0307380_10007492_pt1 | contig 14185 bp, 8 predicted proteins | sample UN3MG_FD_202239 | JGI IMG/M metagenome (GOLD analysis project Ga0307380, IMG submission 202239) | Soil microbial communities from Risofladan, Vaasa, Finland - UN-3 | ecosystem: Environmental > Terrestrial > Soil > Coastal area > Acid sulfate soil | place: Finland: Risofladan, Vaasa | collected... | reverse complement strand
CACATATCAGGAAATTTATTAGAGTGGTTTCTGGACCATAAACCCGAATTTATCAAAAAATTGAGAAAAATGGCAAATAGGGGACAATTAGAAATAATTGGTGGTGGATATTATGAACCTATTTTTGCAATAATCCCTTATAGAGACAGAATTGCTCAAATAAAAAAACTTTCATCTCTTATAAAAAAAGAGTTTGGACTTGATGTTAAGGGTGCTTGGTTATCTGAAAGAGTTTGGGAACCGAACTATCCTTCCTTCCTTAATGATGCCGGATTGAAATATGTAATTGTTGATGATAATCATTTCCGTTCAACAGGGATTACAGAAAATGAAACGTTTTATACATATACCACTGAGGATCAAGGAAAAACACTGAGAATCTTTCCAATTAACGAAAAGATTAGATATTTAACACCTTGGAAACCAACTTACATGACATTTGATTATTTAAAGAGCGTTACAGATGGAAAGGGGGATAGATTTGTTTTGATGATATCTGATGCTGAAAAGATGGGTGTGTGGGGAACGACTCACCAAATTTGTTATGTTGAAGGTAAAGGACATCAAGATGGAGATAAAGGTAAACCTTTCATTCCAGCGTTTTTCGAACAAATAATTAAAAATAAATGGATTAAGTCGATTACTTTATCAGAATACATGGAAAAATTCCCAGCTAAAGGGCTTGTTTATCTCCCAACTGCGAGTTATGATAAGATGGAAGAATGGGTGCTTCCCACACCAATTAGAAAAAGATTTGAAAAATTAAGAAAGGAAATGAAGGATAATCCAAAAAAAGAAGATGAATACCTATTTCTTAAAGGAGGTTTTTGGCGTTTCTTCCTTGTTAAATATCCTGAATCAAATAACATGCATAAAAAGATGTTGCATGTTAGAAATAAACTGCTCTCTCTTGAAAATCAATCTATCGAAGTATCTAGTACACTTCATTATAAACCACGAATTGATGAGGCTTGGGATGAGATTTATAAAGCCCAGTGTAATGATTGTTACTGGCATGGTCTTTTTGGAGGTGTTTACTTACAATTCTTACGTTTCTCTGTATATTCACATTTAATTAATGCTGAACGAATCATTGATTCATTAAATTCTGATATTAATTTGGTGTCTGAAAAATATATCTCAATCCTCCCAATGGATTTTAATAAAGATAGTAAAACTGATATTATTATTGAATCTGATAAGTTGAATGTTTATCTGGATCCTAGTAACGGTGGAACTATTTTTGAACTTGATTATAAACCTAAATCATACAATGTATTGAACACTCTAACTAGATGGCCTGAAGCGTATCATGAAGATGAAGAAATTGAATCAGACACCGTAATGATAGATCGATATAGAAAGAGCATGCTACGTGCTAGATTTTTCAATCTTGATACTACTTTAGATCAATTGGAACGTGATCGGTACGTAGAATTAGGAAATTTTATTGATGGAGATTTTAACATAATTCGGAATGAAAAAGATGGACAAACTGCCATGATCAATCTTGAATTTAATGGAGTGGTAAAGGATCCAGAATCTGAAGAAATTAACCCCTGTAAACTCACTAAAGAAATTGTAATTCTCGAATCTCAAATTGACATAACGATAAAAGGAGAGTTTTCTAAAGTACCTGAAAAAGAAGAAATTCTGAAAAGAATAATTGAAACCGTTTCAATAGGGATTGATTTACCTTTCTTTTTTAATGGAGATCCAGAAAAATTTCAGTGGAAGAGTAATCAAGTATTATTTCTTGATGATGTAAAGAATTCTTTAATAGAACCTTTTGAATTCATGGGATATCATCTACAAGCGTACGATGAGACATATGATCTTCATTTAGAATTTCAAATATCCAATGAATCTAAAATTGATAAAGAAACAATCAAGATTAGCAAATTTCCAATTATCGCTTTTGCATTCACGGATGAAGGATATAAGGAAATTTATCAAGGAATAACAATTATTCCTAGCTTTAAATTAAAAAAAGAGTTTGAATATCACATCACCATCTCTATCAATTAAGAGTTACATTTTTGGCGACTAACCAAGGATTTTCGTCTGTTTTAAATATCTTTAAATATATTAAAACCACAATATCATCTATATTAAAAAAAACTCATTGGTTTTATTCTCATGGGAAACTACAATTATGTAAAAAGAAATGGCTACACATATACGAGCAAAACTATCAAGGAAAACATCGAAAAAAATGAATTTGTGAAAAGCGTGAGAGCGAAACTAATGAAAGAGAAATTTAAAGTTAATTTTTCTTGACTATTTCTATTCTAGAGGAGCAAAATTAATTTTTAATCAAATCCGTATTTACCAATAAGAGGTACAAATCGAACTCCTGTTTTTTTTTCCACTTCAAATTCATTACCTTTTTTCCGTATAATATATAAATCTTGAGCCCAGTCTTTTACCCCTGCTGGAATACATAAGATACCTCCGTCTCGAAGTTGATCTTTTAAAGGAGGAGGAATCTTTTTAGGGGAAGATGCAGTAACTAAAATTTTATCATAAGGAGCTTCTGAAGGATGACCCAATGTTCCATCCCCATGAATAATGGTGACTCGATTATCATATCCTGTAATTTTAAGGCTATTTTGAGCTTCCTTTACTAATTCTAAGTGTCGCTCGATAGAATATACATGACCTGGGTTTTTTGAATCTTTTGGTGCAACTAATTCCGCACATAAAGCAGCGTGGTAACCCGAGCCTGTTCCGACTTCTAATACTTTATCTCCCTCCTTTAACTCAAGATATTCACACATCATGGCATTCATGTGAGGTGCGCTAATCGTTTGGTTTGAGCCAATTGATAGAGGAGAATCGATATAAGCGGAAGATAAAGCGCCCTCAGGAACAAAATGATGCCTTTCTACTTTTTTCATTGCATCGATGACTCTTAACGATGTTAAAACCTTGCGGTCTATAAGATTATTAACTAAACGTTCCCTTTTTTCTTCATAATTCATTTAATTTGTCCTATCTTCTTACTTTGAGATGTTAAGATTAATTTAACTAAGAGATCGTTTAAATTTATGTTTTTGCGATGATATAAATTTTATCATTGGGTTCGCAATGTTCTATGCGTAAATTTATTTTTACAGCGTCACTATAGCGTTTTCGAGCTATACTCTTGATTTTTTCACCCTTAAATGTCATCGTTTTAATTATTTCTGTTTGATATGTATTTTCACCTATTATAATGATCTCTTCCCCTATCCGTAAAGGATAGTCTAGACTTTCTAACAAAACATTCGCAGTTTTGCTTTTTTCATCGAATGAAAGTACTTTTCCAAGATAGCGTTTCTTAAAAGGTGATATATTTCCTCTTTTACTCAACTCTATATCATTCAGAGTTGGTTTCTGAAAGTAAAATCCGGTGTGAAATCCTCGATTAAATACTTGAGATAATCTTTCTACCCACCCTTTTACTTTTTCTTGGGTGAAAGAATTAGAAAAATAACTGTCAATTGCTTCTCGATAACATTCAGTAACTGTTTTAACGTATAGGGCGTCTTTCATTCTCCCCTCTATTTTAAAAGCATCAATTTTAGCATCTATTAGTTCTGGTATATGTTCTATCATGGAGAGATCTTTCGAGTTTAGGAACATCTCACCATCATAGATAAGTTCATTATTTTGATCATCAATCACACGCCACTCCCTCCGACAAGGTTGGGTACAATTCCCCCGATTAGCTGAAAATTCTTGAGAATCAGTAAGGGTTGCTGAAAAATAGCATCTTCCTGAAATCGATGTACACATTGATCCATGAATGAAGCATTCTATCTCTGCTCTTGACAAATGATGTTTAATCAATTTTATTTGTTGTAATGATAATTCTCTCGCTAAAACTATTCTTTCAGCTCCTAGTTCTTCATAAAAATTAGCAGTTTCAACATTTGATACATTACATTGTGTTGAAACGTGAAATTTGAGATTGAAACGCCCAGCAAACCTAATTACAGAAAGATCATGGGCAATAATAGCATCAATTCCTGCATCTTTCGCTTCCCCTAATAATTTTTCTAAGTCTTGCAGCTCAGAGTCATATATTAATATATTTGTCGCTAAATACACTTTTAAGGGTGGTGTTCTACCATGACAATATTCCACTACTTTTTTCAAATCTGATCTTTCAAAATTTTTCGCATTTGCTCTCATATTGAATTTCTTTATTCCTAGATAGATTGCATCTGCTAAATCTCTCACAGTTTTTAATGTATTCCAATCTTGAACTGGAGAAACCAATTCTGGTTTTCTATTATGAGGTTTTGTCATCCTCTTATTCTTAATTTTATATTTTATTTCATTATATAACTTCCCATTCTAAAATAGTTATTCATGTGTCTTTTAGTATAAATTAGTTTTTCTTAATTACTGTGGGATCAATCTATAGGAATTTCTTTATAAAAAGGTTTGCTAAGGATGCTGAAGAAGATATGGAGATATTTCAACTAATCCTATATCCTCTTTTTCATAGAACTAGAGACTTTATGAATTATAATGTGAAATTTTATTAATAAAAATTTATATATTTTTGTAAAATAAGAACTCAAATTCAAAAATTAAATTGAGAACATTTGATAAATTGAATTCGAGAGTGAGGAATATAATAAGAAAATGGGAAAATTGTTACCTTAAATATTAATATATATTGAATGGCATAATTTTTTTGACAAAAAGACAAAGTTGAGGTATAAGTTCAAAATGATTGCTAATAAGCAAATTCGATTAACTTGTTTCATTTCTTTTTTAATCATTTTTAATTTTCTATTAATCATGAATTTTAATCTGGATTACGTAAGTACGCAACCTAGTGATAAGTATATAATTGTTGAGAAAGAAATTCAATTAACTGAATGTTCTGAACACTCAGGAGATAATATTAATGTTGATGCTCTAAATATAACGATGCCATCGTCTAAATGGAATATAACCTCTTTAGAAGCGAATTTTACCGATATTAAATTAGGTAAAGAAGTATTCACGGTTGAAGAAGGAGGTACAAGTTTTAAGAGTATTTATAAAGGTACTGATGGTTATGGGGTCCAACTTAATTTAACAGAAGATATTCTGTTATTTGGAGTATATATTTATGGATACTTAAAATATACGTCAAAAAGTGATGTGTGGGTAAAAATCAAGGGGTATGATATAAATACTCATAAACCTAATTCGACACAATACGGGGATTCTGTATTAGTCAACATTTCAAGCATACCAGACTGGTACTTACAAGAATTTCCCAGTCCTATCTCTCTCTCAAAAGGTCAATATTATTTAGTTTTAGATGGTACTGGTTTTCAACCAAATGATAACTCATATTATAACTGGTATTTAAATGAGCAAAACTCAATACACGACAATTTATATACTTCTAAACTAAATTTGGGTATCTGGACTCTTGAAGATCAAGGAAGTCCTTTTAGACATAAATTAATACAAAGAACCGAACGATCTTATGATCCTGAAGACATTAACATGTCTATAGGTATAAATGGAGATACATTTTTAATAGCAAATGGAGTTTTTCCCGGTACTGGAACCCTAAAAGTAGAAGATATAAACCATTTTCCCAATACCACATGTTTAATTAGTAAAATACACACAAATGTATCATTAAGTCTACTTTTTAATATGACTTATAAAGCAAGTTATAAAACATTTTTAGAGAGCTCTGGTTCCGTAAGAATTGAGGAAAACAAGGATAATCTATGGACTTTTTCCCCAATAATTACAAGAAAATTTGAAGAATATTCACTCTATTTTAATTATCATAATACTTGGAATGGAATAAGAGTCATGAGAAATTCTCAAGATATTACTTCACAAGTGGTTATAAATGACACGCTTAAGTATTTATTCTTCCCAAACGAAACACTTCTTGATGACGCCACTTGGTTAATTCAGGCAAATTCTTCAAATATAAATTTCAATTTGGAATTGCCAAGATTAGAATTTTGTGCGGGACAAGAACTTAAATTCTCTTTACAAGAACCTGCATTGAATGGTAATTATAATTTTGTATTATATGATTCATTGGGTTATAAATTAGAAGACAGTAATCAAACCAAACTAATTCCAGGCGATACGCTTATTTTTTCATACAATCTATCCTCCATTTCTAACGAAGGAACTTATAAAGCATACATTTATTGGAATGATCTTTATGATGCTGGCATTGTCACCCAGGATTTTAATATAATCATTCCCGAAGTATTTGATCCATCTTTTTTAATTGGATTAATAATAATCAGTGTCGTTTCTATTCTTATTGGTTTATCTGTTTATATCTCAGTTAAAAAAACGCGTGAAAAATCAAAAGCCAGAAAGGAAGCGATATTTAAAAAGTGGAAAGACATCATTAATTTACAATATTTTATACTGATTGAAAAGTCAGGGTCCTTAAATGTTTTTGAACAAGTATTTACGAATAGGAGCATTGAACCCACATTAATTACAGGATTTTTATCCGCAATTCGTTCCTTTGGTATAGAATTAACAAACTCAGAAGATAAAACTCAAACAATTAAATTAGAATACAAGGATTCAAAGATCTTGATGTCTGAATTCAAAGATTTTAGATTGATTTTCATAATGGGAGATGTCCCCTCACAATATTTTCTGCAATCAATAACAGACTTATCAACTGATATCGAAGAAAAATTTGGAATTTTGCTAAAAAATTTTGATGGAAGCACTGGTCCATTTGAAGGCGTGGAGGATTTACTGAAAAAACACATGAAAACATCAATTCTCTATCCATTAAAGATTACTGAAAAAAAGGGAATCAAAATTACTCCTACTGAAAAAACAGTAATCCTCAAGGCATCTGATATTATAAAAGAGCAGGAGAAAGATTATTTTTATACCACATTTCTATTAACAGAAAGAGAGGTAGATTCGAAGGAAATAGACGCCATTGTGAGCTTAATTGATAAGGGAATTTTTATACCAATTTTATGATATGGAGGAAAATTCTCAATATTATTCTCTCTTTTTCTTGGCGGGTAAATTAGTTGAATTTAAACTAAATTATTTATTTTACAACTTGAATGCATTAGTGGTCTAATTGAGTATTTTTTTTTTACAAATACAAAATATAAGCTCACAAACAGACTGCTTCATGAAATATTGACCACTCAATCGCGTTTTCCTAAAAGTTTAGCGGGAACCTAATCTTATATTTATTAATTTAATTTCGATTTTATAGAGCATATGTTTTTATATATCATAACCTTAACATTTTTTAAATAAGACAATAATGTTCAAAATCAACAATCTCAACAAGTTTAAACATGTCAAGAAAATTTAACCCAAGAATACTTATATTAACGTTAATATTAACCTTACTTACATTAAGCTCATTTTTATCACTTCTAAACGTGAATGGACAAGAAAACAAATCAGTAAACATCAATCAACAATTTCACATGCTTGAGCGTTCCTTTATTCAAAACGGACATCAGAATGCTGATAGTTTCGACATTACATTCCCTTCCTCTCTTTGGACTGTCAAAAGCGTAGAATTGAATTTTACTGACATTCAATTCGCACCTAAAACTGAAATCTATGAGGATACGACCAATGGTAGTTCTTATCATATTTGGGAGCAGAATCCCGTTCAAAATTTATATGCAGTAGCCGTTCAAATTAATCTAACTAATCCAACAACTATATATGGAGCTTATATTTATGCAAACACTAGTGTTACCACCGTAGAGACAATTAAAGTTCAAATAAGAGGGTATGATACTACTTTCAATCAACCAAATGGGTCGATTTATGCCAGTTCGGATTTTAACGTATCAGTTAGTACTAAATGGTATTGGCAGGATTTCCAAGTTTCTCTTTCAAAAGGTAGTTATTTCTTAGTAATAAACGGATCGTCAATTAGTTCTATAAATTCAGATTTCTACTGGTATTCTAACGATGAAAATCCGATTGACCCTAACTTAAAAGTATTAGAATATAAAAATTCTTGGACAGATGGATTAAGTGGAATTCCAATGTTTAAAATATTACAAAAACCAAACGTTCCAATATACCCGGAAGATATTTCAATGGAAGTAAAAATAGATCAGAACAATTTTGCGATTTCAAATGGTCCATCCGAAGGCAAGGGCTACTTAAAACTTTCTGGATTAAATTATTATCCTAATTCCGATTTTCTAAATCTTTCAGTTTTTAATAATGTTTCAAATACGCTATTGTTCAACGCATCCAGTACCATTGAACTTGAAAAACTATTACCTTCCCCTGCAAATTTAAAGGTAACTGAAAATCAACCAAATCAATGGACGCTGACTCCAACAATCTTGCGAACTTCTGATAACTGCTGTGTTCAATTCGAATATCCAAGAAATTGGGAAAATATTAGCATTTATAAAAATGATATTGATGTAACTTTTCAAATGTTTATTGATGAAGGTAGTAATAACCTCATTATTATTAATAAGACAATTTCAGAGACGTCCGATTGGGAGATTAGAGCAACCTCCCCATTGATCAATTTCGATCTAAACGTGCCTAAAACCGAGTTTGAACTCGGAGATGAACTCATATTCGCATTAGCTGGTACCCCCCTGAATGGAAATTATACGTTTATCTTATATGACATTACAGACGTGGCATTGGAACCAATTTTAAAACAGATTCCTCCAGATAACGAAGGATTCAGTTTTTCCATACCTCCTAATTTTCATGAGGGAAGCTACCGAGCAGTCGTGTTTTGGAATAACGGTACTGACGGGGGGGTCCAATCACAGTTATTTAGTTTTGTATTACCTCCTCCTATTACGCCTGATAATACTCTAGCAATTATAATTGGATTAATTATTGGTATAAGTTCCGTAGCTGCAATTTTCGCTTTTGTTGGATATAAAAAAATATCTAAAAAACGAGATTATAAGTTGGAGACAATTTTAACCAAGTGCGTGGATGTGTCTAACATTAATCTTATAATAATAACGGATAAAAATTCGGGTATTGACCTTTTCTCTATATCCTATAGCGGAAAAAAAGTAGAACCTACATTAGTCTCAGGATTCCTCCAAGCAATTAGAAATTTTGGTACGGAGATTTCTGCTGACTCACAAGACTCTCGAACAATCAAATTGGAATATGAAGATTCCATCTTGTTGATGAATGAATTTGTCAATTTAAGAGTGATCATCTCAATGAAAGATAATCCCTCTAAAAATTTTATGTACGCCGTTGATGACTTGGCGTATGATATATATAAAAATTATGGTGAAGAAATAGATCGTTTCAGAGGGAATGTAAAAAAATTTCGTGGAATTGATCAATTAATAGAACAACACCTTGGAGTGTCGTTCATTCTTCCCATGAAGGTCATTGTATCTGACGATCAAAAACTCACATTAGCAGAAAAAAATATGGTAGATAAAGCCTTGAATTTGATGAAAGATAATGACATGGATACCATATATTCTCTTTATTTGTTGCCCGAAAATGAATGTTCTCCAAAAGATTACAGAACAATTAAGAATTTGATCGAGAAAGGGGTATTCAAACCATTGAATGATTTCAAAGATTCTATTTAACCAATTTCTGCTTTAAAAGTTTGATTTCTTCCTTAAATTGGTTTACAGCATTACTAAATATGTTTGCAGCTATGAAAGAGGGTTCAGCTTTCGCTTTTTTTTTCAATATATCACTTTTTAAGATTAACGCATCTAAATATAATTCATCCTTGACCTTTTCTTTTCCTTTTAATACGATATCTATCATGTGGAGTGCTAACTGAAAATCCTTTTTTTCAAATAAGCTTATGGCATGATTATAATAAGATTTAACATCAGTTATTTTTAAGAATTCCGCTGCAATATCATTTGATTTAGCTGGGAAGAGATCGGTAGGATTACCCGTATCATACCATCCGTGGTAAAGTCTGTATGTAGCATGAATTGCAAATCTATAACATCCATAAATGGGACTAAGCACAGAATGTATTTTAAACTTCTCGGGAAATATTTCCATCATCTCGTGATAAATTTGCTCAAACCACTTTCCCTCATTCAATCTTTTAACCACTTCATTATGAACAAAATGCATTGCTTCCGAAGTTATAGATAACGCATCTTTAACATTTTGTCTTCCTTCGATGAATTTTCCGTGCCCAGGGATTAGAAATTTCGCTTCTTTATCTATCATTTTATCAAGTGCTAGTGCCCAATCTAACGGATATCGTTGCACTTTATATGGATTCCCGACATTGGGAAACGAAGAAAGAAGTAAATCACCCGTGCAAATTGTTTCCTTTTCTGGGAGCCACATCCAAATAGAATCATCAGTTTCTCCTTTGTCATGATATAGATTGAATTCAACTTCTCCTAAATTAAAGGAATATTTGGCTTCATTTCCTGTCAATAGGATGGTTGGTTCTAACACATATTCAGGAGAAACAGTAGCAACTGTTTTATCTTTAGATGCTACAGAAGCAAACTGTTGACTATTTATCCAGTTATGATATTGCTCTAATCTCTTATATTTGTTGAATCTTCTTACACAATTTTCATGCCCAATGATTTCTGGCATTTGCCAACCCTTTTCTTCAATTTCTTTAAGAAAGGGACCAAATCCAAATGCGTGATCAAAATGACCATGTGAGTATATGAGATACTTAACCTGTTTATCGGTTTTATTCCGTATTTCATTATATGTTTTACGTGCATTTTGCTTTATGGGAACATCAAATATGACCAATCCTTCACTTGTTTCAAATAGACCTGTATTTCCAAATCCAGGAATCACGTGACACTTACCATCTGCAAAAGTAATCGAGGGATACATTCCAAACCAAAATCTCATTCCTTCTCTAAGCCCACTCATCTATAATCAGTTTAACTGTTCTTTTATAACATATGATAATAAAAACATTTTAAAACCATTGAACTCGTAACGGCTTACGAGGAGGGACTCTTTTATATTTCACTTTAGGATATCCAATTGTTAGTGAATAACCTACTTCATGATTCTCAGGAAGGTTAATCATTTTCTTGATAGTTTCAGATTGGTTTGCATGGAAGGTTAAATATCCTAAAGAACAAGTTCCTAGTCCTAAAGTCTCAGCAGCTAGCATGATATGTGCCGCTGATAATGCAGAATTCGTCGAAATGCCTCCTATTGTTAAGTCACCGTGAATAAATATTAACTCACCATCCCAACACCAAAAATCGACTCCGCTTTCAATAGTTTTTAATATGGCTTTAGTTCTGGGAAGATTTTCAATTGCGAGATTAAATTCCTCTTTTGACATGCTAGCTTTTAAAATTTCTTTCCCTTTTGGATCTTCAAGAGTTTCAGCAAATCTTTTTACTTTTATGGTAATGTAATTTGAAATTTTAGCTACAGTTTTCTTATCCTTAATAACAGTATAATAAACGTTTTCGCTATTACTCCCCGTAGGTGAGAATCGTGCTAAATCTAATAATTTCTCTATTAATTCCTTTGGGACTGCATTATCTTTAAATTGTCTTATTGATCTTCTGTTTAGCACAAGATTATAAAAAGATTGGAAATCGGGCAAATCTTCAGTTTTAAATATCTCATCTGTAGATTTTGTATCATATACTTTTAACTTAACTACATCTACAGGACAAACTGCGACGCAATGACCACATAAAATACATCGTTCCTCAAATTCATCAACTATATGAAGTGTATCTGATTCAATATAAAACAATCTTGCTACACAGTCATTAACACATGCATTACATAATGTACATCTATCAAGATCGACAGTGATTAATGAATTATCAATTAGATTCTTCAATGTTTTTCTGCCCTTGCTAATTCAGCTTTTTTATCCATTATAGCTAAGTAGGTCTCTACCGTGTTTTTTGGAGGGACTATTTCCGCTTCTTTCCTGTAGAGTTTTATCGCCTCGGAAGTACAAGTTGGCACACATGCTCCACATCCTATACAACGAGCTAAATTTACAACGGCAATTGCATCTTCCACGTGAACCGCATCCATATTACAACGTTCTTCACAAATCCCACATCCGATGCATTCTTCAGGATCAACTTTAGCATAGAAATTTGTCGCAAAGAATTGGGCTGGCTCCGCAAGCTTATTCTGATGAGATAACACGCCACAACAGCATCCACAGCAAGTACATATGCTCATTGGGCGTTGAGAGTTACCCGGTTGAAGAACTAAGCCATCTTCTTGTGCTTTTTCTAATATTTCAAGAGCTTCTTCCTTACTGATTTCTCTTCCAAGACCTTTCTCTATATATACTTTAGCAGCCGTCCTAAATGAAAAACAAGATTCACGTAGATCAGTTTTTTTACATGATTCTCCAAGTAAATCTGTACCTTTTCTACATATGCATTCAGCAACTGCAATTGGACCCCCTATTGTTTCAATTATATGCTTTAAATCATCATATGTAGCAATAGCTTGCTCGTGATCAACTGTCTGCTCTATAGGGATGGTGCGTATCTGTGGAATACCAGTGCGGTTAAATTCATCCAAGAATCCTTCCTCGAAATAATCTTCTACATCCTTAAAAAACTCAGGAGTTAGGCTATTTAGCTGGTATTCATACATGCCCATTGCTAACGGTGCCAGAGTATAATATTTTACGTCTACTCCGTTTTCATTTCGAATTCCACGATTTAATAATCCTTTGAAATACATATCATCCAAGTTTTTTTCTAACTCTTCCAAGCTATATTTCTTGAATTTCCTATGTAGCTGTTTAATCTTATCTGGATAAAAACCTAGAGTTAATGCAATTTCAGCATGTTCAGGAGTGAATAAATGCTTTAAAATTCGTATTTCAACCCCAGAATCCGTTTTGGGATATCCAATGGGCATTTTATCAAGATGCTTTGCTAGATCATTATAAATATTTTCCATAAATCTTACCAATTAATTCTCAAATATAAAAGGTGTTTTTTTTATCAAAGGGGTACTGAAAAGAAGGAACTTGTTAGCTTATTTTTCCCCAACTACGATGTAATCAACACCTTTTGACATGAAACTTATCTTAAAATTTAATTCAGTCATCCATTTATCTAATTCTTGAGGTTTTATCCAATGGTGAGAACTCTTATAATAATGCTTTGATCGTTCTTTACCCATCTTAAATCTCAAGAAAAAGAAATGAATTTTCATCTTCCATTTTGGATAATTGGGATTTTTATCTTTCAAAATAAAAATACCTTCACTTTTTAGTACTCTATATACTTCGTTCAGTACTTTTTTTGGATCTTGAAAATCGTGAAAGCTATTTAGACAAGTTACAACTGAGATATTATTATCCTCTATTGGAATCGATTCCGCCATTCCTTGTTTAAATTCGATATTTTGAACACCATATTGCTCAATTTTGAATTTAGCATATGACAACATTTTTATTGATGAATCTATTCCAAGCAAAGAAGCATTTGGTATCTTTTTCTGTATCTCCATTAGAAGAAATGCTGGACCACATGCTAAATCAATGATCTTTGGATTTTCTTTAACATTTTTTCTATATTTTTCATAGATTTTAGCTACTTTTTTAGCAAAAGGTTTATACCTTGTCTTGATCTGTTTTTCCATTGACTGAACGAATTTTTCCGCGTGATCGTCTTTCCACTGATGATTTTCAATGGAATTCTCTCCTTCATGCAATGATAATTACCTCAATGCTATCAAAATTATACTGGTTTTTTTATTTTTCTTTTATATTTTATTTAACATTGATTTAATTTGGATAGCTATTGTTTTTTAACAGTCTTACTAACCTGTAAATTCATGTAATAATCACAAATAACAGTTAAGGGGCATTCCTCACATCTTGGTTTTCGTGGTATACAAATAAGTGCCGCAAAGTCTAATATAGCATAATTAAATTCCTTGAAGTATCTATCTGGTATTAATTCTTCCATTCTCTCTGCTAACTTTTTATCTCTTGAGGGCGCACTTTTAACAGGAAAAGAAAATATCCTTTTCATGACTCTACCTACATTAGCATCTATAATCGGCATTTTTTTATTAAATGCGAAACAAAGAATAGAATTAGCAATATAATCTCCTACCCCCGGCAAATTCAAAAGTACTTTCTTTTCTGATGGAATCACGTTTCCTAGTTCAAGAATTATTTCTGCAGTTTTTTTTAAATCTCTTGCTCTTCTATTAAATAAACCTA
>Ga0307380_10007491_pt1 | contig 14186 bp, 15 predicted proteins | sample UN3MG_FD_202239 | JGI IMG/M metagenome (GOLD analysis project Ga0307380, IMG submission 202239) | Soil microbial communities from Risofladan, Vaasa, Finland - UN-3 | ecosystem: Environmental > Terrestrial > Soil > Coastal area > Acid sulfate soil | place: Finland: Risofladan, Vaasa | collected... | reverse complement strand
AAGAAAGTAAATGAGCCTATCACTTTGCCGGCGCCGGCAAACCGATCGAGGGTGGCAAGTGGCAATTATGGTGTCTGACCTTGCAAATTCCGACATTGAACATATGATATCTTGAGGTCACAATTTGGCACCTCAAGTTTGGAGAAAAAATGAAGGCACTTGTACCAGTTGAGATTATTGAGAAGAAGATTCTGCTGATTCGAGGCGAAAAGGTGATGTTAGATGCCGATCTTGCTGAGCTTTATGAAGCGGAGACTTTTAACCTAAACAAGGCTGTTAAAAGGAATATTGATCGCTTCCCCCAAGACTTTATGTTTCAGCTTACTAAGGAAGAAGCTGATTCTTTGAGATTCCAAATTGGAATGTCAAAAAAAGAAGGTCGCGGCGGCCGCCGTTATCTTCCCTATGCCTTTACCGAACAAGGTGTGGCAATGCTTTCCTCCGTGCTGAACAGCGAACGAGCGGTAAAGGTTAATGTAGAAATCATGAGGGCATTTGTCAGACTTAGACAAATGCTTGCCTCCAATGCAGAACTGGCGCGTAAACTCGATGCTCTGGAAAAGAAATATGATCATCAGTTTAAAGTCGTGTTTGACGCCATCAGACAATTGATGACTCCACTGGATACCAAGAAAAAAGGTAAAATCGGGTTCAGGAGAGATAAGGAAATTAAATAACTATGCCCACGATTGACTGTATAGGGGAAAAGACATCTCCTAAACTGGAACTGGAAGAAAAAGATGCAAAAGGATTGATTGGCAAATCGGAAGAGGAATGAAACTCCACTTTGACAGCAACCAGGAATACCAGATAGACGCCATTAGGGCTGTTACGGATATATTTGAAGGGCAGCCTTTGAGCGGCGGTGACTTTGAATTTTCATTGACCCAAACGGGCGCATTACTTTCTGAAAACGGCGTCGGAAACAGTCTGACATTGACTGAAGAGCAGATTTGGGAAAGCGTAAAAAGGATACAGCAGCGCAATGAAATTAACACCCCCCTTATTCCCCCCTTGATAGGGGGGAATTCAAAAGTAGAATATCCTCTTGATAGAGGGGATCACATAGCATTGCAGGGAATGAATTTCTCTGTAGAGATGGAGACAGGCACAGGTAAAACCTATGTGTATCTGCGGACTATCTATGAATTGAACAAACTCTATCAATGGGTTTAAAAAGTTTGTAATAGTTGTCCCGTCAATTGCCATACGTGAAGGCGTTTTGAAAAACCTGCAAATTACCCATGAACATTTTCAGACACTTTATGACAAAGCCCAGATCAATTATGACGTGTATGACAGCAAGAAGGTTTCCAGTCTAAGGGGCTTTGCCGCCGGCAATACCATTCAGATTCTGGTTATAAACATCGACGCCTTTGCCAAGGACGAAAACATCATCAACAAGCCCAATGACAAGCTCACAGGCAAAAGGCCCATTGAATTCCTTCAGAGCGCCAACCCGATTGTAATTGTTGATGAACCGCAGAATATGGAAACAGACATCCGCAAAAAGGCGATTGAAAACCTCAACCCCCTCTGCACCCTTCGCTTTTCCGCCACCCACACCAACCTTTACAATCTCGTGTATTCCCTCAATCCGGTAAATGCTTATGATTTGGGACTGGTGAAACAGATAGAGGTTGACTCTGTAATAAGCGAGAATGCCATGAATGAGGCATTCATTCAGTTGGAGAGTATAAATGCAACCAAAACCAAAATCACGGCGAAAATCAAGATTGATTGCAATACGGATAAAGGAGTGGTTAAAAAATCCGTGAGCATCAAGGCCGGTGACGATATTTACAAGCTCAGCAAACAACGGGAGATTTATAAGGATGGGTTTATCATCGATGAAATTGACGCGGGTAACGGCACTATCACCCTCACCAACGGTTTAATGCTTTCAGTAGGCGAAACGCGAGGCGGGATGAATGACAAGGTAATGAAGTTTATGATCCGACGAACCGTTGAAGAACACCTCAAAAAAGAAAGGGTTTATAAAGGCAAAGGTATCAAGGTTCTTTCGCTGTTTTTCATAGACAAGGTTAAGAATTACCGGGAGTATGACACAAACGGGAATCAGGCAAAAGGCAAGTTTGCCGGATGGTTTGAAGAGGCATATCAGCAGGAAGTTGCCAAACCCGCTTATGGCGGTCTGTTGCCTTACTCCGTTGACGAGATTCACAACGGCTATTTCTCACAGGACAGCAAGGGAGGGGCGAAGGATACTGAAGGCGAAAGTCAGGCGGATTACGACACTTACAAACTGATAATGCAGGACAAAGAAAAACTTCTTGATCCTGATACTCCGCTTCGCTTCATATTCAGCCATTCCGCATTGAGGGAGGGCCGGGACAGCCCGAATGTGTTCCAGATATGCACTTTGAACGAAACCAGATCGGAAATCAAAAAGAGGCAGGAAATAGGACGAGGCTTGCGCCTGTCGGTGAATCAAAACGGAGAACGGATATTTGACCGTAATATAAACAAGCTGACTGTCGTAGCAAATGAACGCTACGAAGATTTTGCAACGGCATTGCAGAAAGAGATACAGGAAGACTGCGGAGTGGATTTCTCAGGACGGGTAAAGAACAGGGGCAACAGGCAGAAAGTAAATTTCCGTAAGGGCTTTGAAGCAGACCCGAAATTCCTGCAGATTTGGGAGAAGATACAATTCCATACCCGATACAGCGTTGATTACAAAACAGATGAATTGATTGCCATGTCTGCAAAGGCAGTAAAGAATATGCCTGAAACGAAAAAGCCCGCCATTAAGTCAACCAAAAAAAAGGTTTTGATAACTCAGGAAGGCGTTGACGGACAGTTGGTAAGCGACAGCGTCAATGATGATTATGGAACCGTGTTTGAAATACCTGATATGCTGGCTTACATTCAGGCAAAGACCGAATTGACCCGTCACACTATTTTGGAAATACTCAAAAAGTCGGAGAGGCTGACTGAATTGCTGCTCAACCCGCAGCTCTTTATGGATAATGCGGTTAACGCTATCAAATCGAAGCTGTACGGGCTAATGGTCGACGGCATCAAGTATGAAAAGATTGGCGATACGATTTATGAAATGACATTGTTTGAAGACAATGAGCTTGAAATATACATTGACCGGTTCACCTTTACAGTTAATAGCACGGACAAAACAATTTATGAAAACTACATTCCGCTCGATTCATCTGTTGAAAATCAGTTTGCCAAAGATTGTGAGAGCAGTGAGAACATCGAGTTCTTTTTCAAGCTTCCTTTTTGGTTCAGGATAAATACGCCCATAGGCACATATAACCCCGATTGGGCAATAGTCTTCAAGGGCGAAAAGAAAATCTATTTCGTAGCGGAGACAAAAGGCGAAGGCCAAGAACTGAGGCTCAGCGAGCAAATGAAAATTGCTTTTCATGTAATCATTGTATCATCAGGTAAGATTTCAGGCAGGAGAATACAGATACGTGCTGCAATACAATAGGTATCTATCGGGATCTGCCTGGGTGTGAACTCTCTAAGAGTTTGAATTCTCTTTGGGATTCATTGCATCTCTGAGGGCTTTCCCAACTTTAAAATGCAGCACACGTTTCCCCGGGACATCAACTTTTTCTCCCGTTTTCGGATTCCGTGCCCGTCTTGGTCTCCGGACTTTTGGCTTGAAATTTCCAAACCCTCTGATTTCGATTTTCTCCCCTTTCACCAGGGCTTCTTTTATACTGTCAAAAACGGTATCGACAACAATTTCTGTCTGTTTTTTCGTAAGGCTGCCAATCCTTTCAGATACCTTCTCTACAAGTACTGATTTGGTCATGTGCCCTCCTTCAATTCGTTAATCATTAAGACTCTTCACTTCGTTCAGAGTGACATACGTTGTCATTCTGAGGCGTAGCCGAAGAATCTATTTTCTATAGCTTATGTCATCATATTTATCAAAAAGTATCCTAAGGTGCAAAAAGGTATTTAACCTTCACTGATGGAAATATATCTGTCAGTTCTTTTGGCATCTTGCCTCTGAGAAGACTGATCAGGGAAAAGTTCTCCTGTTTACTGATCACTGACGGCTCTCCTTTGATGCCGGAGAGTTTTGCCGCAGCTTTGATGGCATCTTCAAGATTCCCGAGTTCATCAATTAAGCCGACCTTCAGTGCCTGTTCCCCTGTGAAGATGCGTCCGTCAGCTATCCTTTGCACGTCGTCCCGGAGCATCTTCCTTCCCTCGGAAACAGCAAGGATAAATTGCTCATGCACATTGTCGAGCACATTTTGCAGGATTTCCCGCTCTTCTTTATTGATACCACGGAATACCGACGCGATATCCTTATGCCTGCCGCTCTTTATGACTTCGGTCTTTACACCGATCTTGTTCATGAGTCCTTCCAGGTTGGGGATTTCCATAATCACACCTATAGACCCCGTGAGTGTCCCTGGATTTGCAATGATCCTCGTTGCAGGCGATGCAATATAATATCCTCCTGATGCTGCGATAGACCCCATAGATACCACAACCGTCTTTTTCGCTATGGCTTTTCTCACTTCTTCGTAAATCTCCTGCGAAGGTGCTACAGCACCTCCCGGACTATCGACACGCAGGACAATAGCCTTGATTGAGGGATCCTTCACATAATCCTTGATTTCATCAATCGTGTCCTTGGAATCAAGAATCGGTCCTTCTATACGGATAAGCGCGACCTTGTCACCGATGGACAGATTTTTATGGAGCAAGGCAAAGACAAGACTGACGATAACGACAATGATGAGCAGCACAACAGAGATTATAAGGAACTTCTTCAATCCTCTGTCCTTTTCAGATTTTTCATGCTCAACCCGATCTTGCGCTCCTCGCAATCTATCTTGATGATTCGTACTGTTATGGTATCTCCCGGCTTGATAGCCTCTTCTCCATTCTCTGAGGCTGATTTTATTATTTCGGATGAATAAACAAGGCCTTCTCCCCCGCCATCAAGCTCAGCGAATATGCCGAAATCAGTAATCGTAAGCACTTTCCCCTTTACCTCAGAACCGAGTTTAAACCTCTCCGGGATATCATGCACCCATGGGTCCGGCTCCAGTTGTTTTAAACCAAGTGCCATTTTTTCGGCTTCCGGTTCAATGCCAAGCACAAGAGCATCAACTTTCTGTCCTTTTTTCAGGACTTCTGATGGATGCTTAATATGTTTTGTCCAGGAAAGGTCTGATATATGGATAAGGGCATCGATACCTTCCGGCAACCCGACAAAAACACCGAAATCAGTTATCGTCTTGACCTTGCCTGACACCCTCTGACCGACTGTGTAGCTTTGCGAGACCAGTGCCCAGGGACTGGGTTTGATCTGCTTTATGCTCAGGGAAAGCCTCCGTGCTTCCTTATCAACCTTTAAGACAAGGGTTTCAACAGTCTCGCCTATGGACAAGTATTTTGAAGGATGCTTCAGCCTCGACAGCCAGTCTATTTCGGATATATGTACAAGTCCTTCCAATCCTTCCTCAAGTTCAATGAATGCACCATAATCTGTTATACTTACAACCTTCCCTTGCACCTTCTTCCCGACGGGATATTTTTCATCAACAAGGGACCATGGATCAGGTGTTCTCTGTTTATATCCCAGGGTGACTTTCTCGCTTGCCTCGTCATATTTCAGGATTATGACGCTTATTTCATCACCGATGACAAAAAACTCTGACGGGTGGTTGATTCTTCCCCAGGAGATATCCGATATATGCAAGAGTCCATCTATTCCGCCGAGATCAACAAATACACCGTAATCAGTGATATTTTTAGTGACTCCCTGCATAACCTGTCCTTCTTTCAATTGTTCAAGCGTCTCAGTCTTCTTTTTCCGCATCTCTTCTTCGAGGATTGCTCTTCTCGAAATAATGACGTTAGAAAGTTTATTGTTCAGTTTTAGCACCTTAAAGGACAGTTTTTTCCCAACAAGGCTGTCTATTTCCTTCAGCGGTTTTATGTCGACCTGGGAACCCGGAAGAAAAGCACTGACCCCGGAGATGTCTACAGAAAAACCCCCTTTTGTCTTTCCGACAATCTTGCCTTCGATCGGACTTCCATCCCGCAGTGCATTTTCGAGCATTTCCCAGACCTTTATTTTTGTAGCGCGCTCTTTTGAGAGCGTGAGCATTCCTTCAGCGTCTTCTATGTTCTCAACAAATACCTCTATATCAGAACCCGGTTTCAGAGAGGCAATCTCCTCTCCTGAAAATTCCTCAATCGGGATAAACCCTTCGGATTTATATCCGATGTCAATAATAACACCATCCTGTCGAAGGGATAAGACTTTTCCTTTCAGTATCGTGCCTTCTTGGATACTGTGAAAGGTCTCAGCATACAGTTTTTCCATTTCGTCGTTTTTCAGTTCCACGCGACCCTTATCCTCCTATATCGCTAATTCGCACCTTAACTTCTTTGATAATCCACGTGGGCGTTGATGCCCCGGCTGTGATACCAATTTTTTTCGCCCTTTTAATCCATGCTTTTTTGATCGCAGCAGATGTTTCTATGTGATATGTCGGTACAGACAGAGATTTACAGAGCTTTGTAAGCTGAGTCGTATTTGCACTGTTTTTCCCGCCAACGACAAACATTACATCAACCTTTGCGGCTACGTTTGCTGTTTCCCTTAATCTCTGGGCGGTGGAATTACATATCGTATTATATACTTTTATCTCTTTTGCATGTTCTGTAGCTTCAGATATGACTTTTTTTAAAGCTTCAAGGGGTTGTGTTGTCTGGACAACAATACCGACCTTGTTTTTCAGTTTCGGCAGACACGATTGAGCATTCACCACGATAGCATTCTTCCTGGCATAACTCATAAGACTTTTTACCTCTGGATGGTTTTTTTCTCCAAGGATAACTACCTGATACCCTTCTTCACTAAGGAGTTTAGCATAATACTGGGCCTTTTTTACAAATGGACATGTCGCATCTATAATTTCATACCCTTTCGAATCCAACTCCCGCGAAATATTGAGCGGTATCCCGTGGGTTCTTATGATGAGTGCCTTTATATCTTTTTTGGTTCTCATATCATGAATAGGAACAATACCTTTCTCCGCAAGCTTCTCCACAACCTGGGGGTTATGAATAATCGGGCCGAGGGTAAATACCCCTTTCCTCTTTTCCCTGGCTATCCTGAAAGCTATGTCAATAGCCCGTTTAACCCCAAAACAGAATCCGGCTGTCTTTGTAATAAGTATTTCCATCCGTATACCCTTCAATAAAAAATGCCTGAAACATTCAGAGCAGCGAAGTTAAGGGTCTTTTCTTACAAAATCAAGTATGGTATTTCTTACTTCTTCTATCGAAAGGTTCGATGAATCGATCAGGAGAGCATCGGGTGCTTTAACCAATGGGGCTATGTCGCGGCCGGCATCCCTCCTGTCCCTTTCCACGATCGTGTTCATTGCGTCTGCCATACTTATCTCGATCCCCTTATCTCTGTATTGAATGTAACGTCTTTTTGCCCGCTCTTCCAGTGAGGCATCCAGAAAAATTTTCTTTTTCGTATCAGGAAAAACAACGGTAGTCGTATCCCTTCCTTCAACGACGAGATCATGATGCGAAGCAGCATCTCTCTGGGAACCGAGGAGAAAATCTCTCACAATTTTCCGTGCCGAAAAAACAGAAGAGTAGTGGTCTATATCTTTTGATCTGATTCCATCTGTTACATCATCGTCATTCAGAAGAACCCTCCCGTTTCTGAATATAACAACGGTCCTGCTGAGAACAGCCCTGAGCCTATCATCACTGTCATGAGGCTCTATCATATTATTTCTCAAAAAAAAGGCAACAGCCCTATACAGGGCACCGGTGTCAAGGTAACTGTATCCGAGTTCCTGCGCGATAAGCTTCGCTATCGTTGTTTTCCCTGAGCCTGCCGGGCCATCAATGGCGACAACCCGCCTCATAATGTCAGTTTCCGGAGGTGCTGAAAGAATCCGGGGAATGATATGTTCACAGAAGACACACCGTGTATTGTGGTTGTCCCTTCTGCGACAAGTCCTGCTATTGCCATTGCCATGGCAATCCGGTGATCACCATAGCTTTCTATTTCAGAACCCTTTAGGGAGCTCCTTCCTTTTATGTTCAGGCCGTCTCCAAATTCTTCGGCCTCTGCACCCATCTTTCTGAGTTCTGTTGCCATACTCCTGATTCTATCTGACTCCTTTATCCTCAGTTCCTCCGCTCCTCTGATGGTCGTGATTCCCGCGGCTTGCGTGGCTGCCACACAGAGTATCGGAAATTCATCAATGAGGGCGGGAATTTTCTCTTTCGTTATGCTGACCGCCTTCAGTGCTGCGCCGCCGCTGCAATGAATATCCGCTAATGGTTCACCTGACACCTCACGTATACGGGATATCTCTATGTCAGCACCCATCTCTTTGAGAACACCGAGGAGACCTGTCCTTGTCGGATTTATTCCCACTCCTGTTATGGTTATGTCGGCATTTTTTATCAACAAAGCACCAACGATGAAAAAAGCCGCCGATGAAAAATCCCCAGGGACGTAAACTTCGGTACCCTGCAATTCTGTCCCGCTTTTTATCGAAACGCGAAGTCCGTTAACAGCAATCTCTGCACCAAATGCGGGCAACATCCGTTCTGTATGGTCTCTTGACTTTGCTGGTTCCGTAATGACGGTTTCTCCTGATGCATAAAGACCTGCCAGGATGAGCGATGATTTTACCTGTGCGCTCGCAACCGGTATAGAATATGTTATTGCCTGTAAGGAGCCGCCTTTTATCGCAAGAGGTGGATACCGGTTTTCTGCACGTGCCAGAATCTCTGCTCCCATCCGGCTTAATGGTTCTATGACTCTGGCCATGGGTCTTTTCCTCAGAGATGAATCTCCGCTCAGGACTGAGAAAAAGGGATTACCCGAAAGCACCCCCGAAAGAAGCCTGATCGTTGTTCCGGAGTTGCCGCAGTCGATTACATCAGATGATTCCCTAAGGCCATGAATACCCTTGCCGTTTACCAGTATATCTTCCCCTCTGTCATCGATGTCTACTCCCAGAGCCCTGAACGCATGAAGCGTGCTCATCGGGTCTTCAGCTTTGAGAAAATTCCTTATGATGCTTTTCCCTTTTGCCAGGGAAGCGCATATTACTGCCCTGTGGGATATCGATTTATCAGGAGTTGGAGAAAACTCGCCTTTAAAATGTTCTGCCTTATTCAGTTCAATCCTGTCCAATGCTCTCCCTCAGTGTCCGGGCTCTCTGGAAATCCCTGTTAAGGGACTCGGCATCATCGGTCCTGAGATACCGGCTCACTCTGTCGAGATTTTTTTTATATATCTCGATGTATGCAAGGAGATTATCGCGATTGTGCATACAGATATCACGCCAGAGTTCCGGATGGCTCGATGCTATCCGTGTGGTATCCTTAAACCCCTGTCCGGAGAATGTGAGATATAAGCTGTTTATATCTGCAACAGTATTAACGATTTCATACGCTAAAAGATGAGGCAGGTGGCTCACTGCAGCATAGATTCGATCGTGTTCTTCAGGTTCTATGAGCGTTATAAGACAACCGAGGGTACGCCACATGGCGCTAATCGTCTCAAGGGCTTTCCTGTCCGTATTGTGCGTCGGCGTAATAATACACTGTGCTTTTGTGAAGATTTGTGCTGATGCAGTATCTATCCCCGAGCGGGCGCTTCCGGCTATCGGGTGCCCTCCGACGAAAAAAACCTGGGGTGACAGTAATCCCTCCATCTCCCGCACAAGGTTTCCTTTAACACTGCCGACATCGGTAACTATTGCATTTCTTTTCAACACATGAGATATCTGTTTTGCAATATCGATAAAGATCCCCACTGGTGTTGCAAAAACGATAAGATCAGCGTCATCACATGCCTTTGCAGGATCAAGTTCAAAGGAGTCAATAATCGTTTTCTCCTGTGCCCGTATGAGATTCCCCTGTGTTCTGCCATAACCAATGATTGTATTGCAGAGGCCATATTTTTTGAGCGCGAGAGCAAGCGAAGCTCCAATGAGCCCGACACCAAGTATGGTTACTTTATGAAAATACATTCCGTGGATGCCCTCTGTGTGACTTTTTCGTTTTGAATTTTTTCTCTTACCTTATATTTCCCTTCCAACAGCCAAAGCAATTGGTTTCAGCTCTTTCATCAGCTTCTTAAAGTCAGGTGGCCGTAATGACTGCTCGCCGTCAGATAAAGCTTCTTCCGGATTTGTATGAACCTCGATCATAAGGCCATCTGCGCCTGCTGCCACAGCTGCCTTTGCCATAGGAGCAACAAGATCCCATTTCCCTACTCCATGGCTTGGATCAACAAAAACGGGGAGATGGGTGAGCTTCTTGAGAACAGCGACTGCGCTTAAATCAAGGGTATTTCGTGTCGCGGTTTCAAACGTTCTTATGCCACGCTCACAAAGGATTACGTTTTGGTTCCCTCTGGACATGATATATTCAGCCGCCATAAGCCATTCTTTGATGGTTGCCGACAAACCCCGTTTTAACATCACCGGTTTTGAAGAGATACCGACTTCGAGGAGTAACCTGAAATTCTGCATGTTCCTTGTACCTATCTGTATGATATCCGCGTATTTTGAAATAATCTCCATGTCTCTGGGGTCCATAATCTCGGTAACAACAGGGAGCCCTGTTTTTTTCCGAGCCTCTGATAGATATTTCAGTCCCTCCTCACCAAGACCTTGAAAGGAATAGGGAGATGTACGTGGTTTAAAGGCGCCTCCCCGAATAAATGTTGCGCCTGCTTCCCTGACTTTTTCTGCTATGGCCATCAGAACAGTTTTGTTCTCTACGGCACAAGGCCCTGCAATGACCTGTATCTTCCTGCCACCGATAAGAAAGCCGCTTACATTGATCGTGGTATCTTCTCCTTTGAACTCCCTGCTTGCAAGCTTGTACGGCTTCAGGATTCTCATTACATCTTCAACACCGGGCATTGCCCGTATGCCATTTTCTTCGTCTTCCGTTATTTTTGAAGTATCACCGATAACTCCAATGATTGTTCTCTCAGTCCCTTTCGAGATGTTGACCTGAAGTCCGCGTCCTTTAAGCTTTTTGACAAGATGTTTCAGTTCTTTTTCCGTTGCACCCGGAGTTAAGACAATAATATCCATTTAATCCTCCATTTACTGGTCCATGGTTTTCTCTGTTATTCGAATTTTTTGATCCGAAAGACTGCTAACCCATGCCTTTTTTCAAGGCATCTATAAATCTCTTGTTTTCTTCCGGCAAGCCGATGGTAACCCGTATTTCATGCTGTCCCATGGGTCTGACAATCACGCCCTGTTTGAGCAATATCGTATAAAGGGTATGTGCATCATGTTCCAGCGGCATAAAAATAAAATTCGCTTCTGTCGGCACATACTTCATTCCGATGGAATCAAGTTCTTTATATAGATAGGTTTTCCCCTGTTCGTTGATTTCCCTCGTCCTCCGGAGATGATTCTCATCTTGTAATGCCCACAGCGCTGCTTTCTGAGCGATAGAACTTGTATTAAAGGGGGGCCTGAGTTTATTCATTTCACCAATAATGTCTTTTCGTCCAATCCCGTATCCAATCCTGAGCCCGGCAAGCCCATACATTTTTGAGAACGTTCTGAGTATCAGGATATCCTTTCCTTGTGCGAGATATTTCATGCTATCGGGATAATCAGGTTTTGTTACATATTCACAATATGCCTCATCACAGACGACCAATATCCCTTCAGGGATCCTCTTCACAACCCTCTCAAATTCCGCTTTGGTATTCATTGTGCCGGTCGGGTTATTTGGATTTGCTATGAAGACTATTTTTGTGCTCGAAGTTATTGCATCTGCCATTGCATCAAGGTCATGAGTATACTTCTTTAATGGTATCTGTATAGCCGTTGCTCCCTGTGCCTGTGTTGCCATAGGATAAACGACAAACGACGGGTGAGCCATGACAGCTTCATCTCCCGGTTGAAGAAATGTTCGTGCAGCAATATCAATGAGCTCATTTGATCCGTTTCCGAGGATTATCTCGTCTTCGGATACAGAAAGTCTCCTGGACAATGCCTGTTTGAGGTAGTAACCATTCCCATCCGGGTAGCGGTTTAAACTGAGCGAACTCTTCGTATTTGTCAAATCATTCACGATTTCCTTCAGTACGAGTGGTGAAGGGCCCAGGGGGTTTTCATTCGATGCAAGCTTAACAGAGTCCCTGATTCCCAGTTCACGTTCAAGTTCTTCCACGGGTTTCCCGGGCACATAGGGTTGTATTGCTGAGACATAGTGAGGCGGTTTAACCATTATAAACCTCCATAAGGATATGATCCGAGAATTTTCAGATAAAGACAGTTGTCTTTGACGGCATCAATTGCCTTTCTCACTTTCTTATTTTCTATATGCCCCTCCATATCAACAAAAAAGATGTATTCCCACGCCTTTCTTTTCGAGGGCCTCGATTCAATTTTCGAAAGGTTGATTTTTGCTTTTTTGAAAGGTTCAAGGCTGTTATACAGGCTCCCCGGTTTGTCCTTGAGTGAGAACATAATCGATGTCTTATCATGCCCTGACTGTTTAGGAAATTCCTTGGAAATAACAAGGAACCGTGTATAATTCTGTCTGCTGTCCTCAATATCCCTTTCTACAAACTGAAGCTGATAGATTTTCGCAGCAAGATCACTGGCTATTGCTGCTGCTTCATCATCACGTGATGCAAGCTCTGCTGCATTAGCTGTACTCGTTGCTTCGGCAACCGGGATCCCGGCAAGGTTTAGCTGAAGCCATCGCCTGCATTGGGCTGTTGCCGGCGAAAAAGAATACACCTTCCTGATCTTTGATTTATCCCCACTCTGAGAAAGGAGGTTATGGGTTATTTCAAGCATTACCTCTGCAGAGACCTTGAGATCAGAATCAATGAACACATCAAGGGTATAACTGATCACACCTTCATTTGAGTTCTCAATCGGGACAACACCGAATTCTGCCTTGCCTGTTTCAACAGCATCGAAAACATCCTTGATACTCTCAACAGGAATAAAATGCGCTGATGAACCAAAATGCCGCAGTGCTGCAAGATGGGTAAAGGTAGCCAAAGGCCCTAAACAGGCAACCTTCAGTGGTTCTTCAAGGGAAAGTGAAGCAGACAGTATCTCCCGGTAAATAACTTTCAGCGTTTCGTTAGGGAACGGCCCTTGATTGTGTGATATAAGACGTTCTAATATCTGCCTTTCACGCTCTGGAGAATAAAATTTTGCGTTCTCATTCCGTTTGATGTGGGCAATTTCAAGAACAATATTTGACCGCTCATTCAGAAGATTAAGGATTTCATTGTCGATCTTGTCGATTGCTTTCCGCAATTTTTCAACATTATTCATAACACGTGTTCTGCAATGATTCTTATATTTCTCTGATAAATCAAGAATCTTGCTGTTTCCCCCTCTGATGTTTAGAGATTAATATTACTCATTCCTGCGTATTTTTTCAATCGCCTATCTGAGTTGATCCGTTGCGTTCATTCAAGGATGACAACGGGAAGCCTTCTTGAGAAGGAGCTCGGCGTCGAGATCAACAAGCTTCAGAGCGGACCGCTGGGAGGCGACCAGCAGATAGGCGCAAAAATCGTTGAGGGAGAGATTGCAAAGGGATGACGAGGGTCATTTTTTAATAACGAATAATTCTGTCTGCAAGGTCTTGAACAGACTGCGGCAGTGCCCTATAAAGTCCCCAAAACTCCGGCGAGGCAAAATGCTTCAAATTTCAGAGCAGTGACCGGACTTAAACGCTTTGATGGATGTCTCGGCCAGTGAGTCGAGCTTTCCCGATAAAGCATCTTGTTCAAACTGACGATCCCATTCTTGCGCGTCGAAATCCCAGAACCATTTTCTAAAAGCCTGAAGTTCATCAGGATTTAGTCCCCGGACTTCTCTTTCGATATCTTGTATTTTGCTCATTATGATAACTCCTTTTTTCTCCTGAAGTTATCTTAACAAATTCTTCTTTCGGTGGCTATGTTTCTTTGTATTTTCTGATTTGCAAGTGGCCCAAGCCGTGGCTCTGACGTGGCGGCCGCTTTTTTTCAATTGTAACTTTATATATCTGTCGATCATTTGGTATGAGTCGTTCAAATAGTTGTTTTTTCTTGCTCCCGCCCATACGCCCCTGAAGGGAGTCCATAATGGTTACGCAGGCATAGCCTGGAGCATCGGGGGAGTGCATGA
>Ga0307380_10007489_pt1 | contig 14188 bp, 8 predicted proteins | sample UN3MG_FD_202239 | JGI IMG/M metagenome (GOLD analysis project Ga0307380, IMG submission 202239) | Soil microbial communities from Risofladan, Vaasa, Finland - UN-3 | ecosystem: Environmental > Terrestrial > Soil > Coastal area > Acid sulfate soil | place: Finland: Risofladan, Vaasa | collected... | reverse complement strand
AGCCCCACCGTGTGATCGTAGCCTGTGGCGACTTGGATGATATTCGTCCAGTTGCCGACATTGCACTGCCCGGAGATGTTACCTCCCACAGCGACCACTGTGCCGTCGAAACTAAGTCCCACTGTATGATAGCCGTCTGCAGCGACCTGGATGATGTCCGCCCAGTCGCCGACATTGCACTGCTCGTAGATGTTGTGTCCCACGGCGACCACCGAGCCGTTGGATTTAAGCCCCACCGTGTGACCGTAGCCTGTGGCGACCTGGATGATATCCGTCCAGTTGCCGACGTTGCACTGCCCAGCTGAGTTGTATCCCGCGGCAACCATGGTGCCGCCAGCCTTAAGCCCCACCGTGTGATAGCCACCTGCAGCGACCATGGGGATGTATTGAGGTCCAAACGCAAAGCTGCCTATAATAGAGTAATCGCTGTCCATAGTTATGGTGGTTGTGGCATCATTTACGTCAGCAACGGTACTCACGTCGCCAGTCCAGGCGACAAAGTGATAACCCGCCTTAGGCTTAGCCAACAGGTTGACTGCTGTGCCAGTGGCGTAGGCAAAAGTCCCCACTCCAGGGGTGGCCACCCACCCTCCGGTGGTGCTAGCGATAGCGAGGTCATACTCATTAACACTGCCACTACAGCCCACTATCCCGGCCATTAAGGCTAACGTAATCAAAAAGACGCTAAATCTGGCCATGTAATGGTGTCTCCTCCAACTGAGCATCTTCATACTTCAACTCCTTCGCAACAGTTTCTTATTGCTGTACATCCCTTGTTCATTGTATAACTGTACATCTGCCCTTATGGGTGGAGGTAGGGGGGGGGATTTAATCCAGATCCCAGCTGTCTACATTGCACTGCTGGTAGTAGTTCCATCCCACAGCGACCACAGCGCCTTTGGACTTAAGCCCCAACGTGTGCAGGCCGCCAGGGGCGACCTGGACGATATCCGTCCAGTTGCCGACATTGCACTGTGAATAGTCGTCGGCTCCCACGGCGATCACGGTGCCATCGGACTTAAGCCCCACAGTGTGATAGCCGCCTGCAGCGACCTGGATAATTTTCCTCCAGTCGCCGACATCACACTGCCCGGAGGCGTTGCTTCCCACGGCGACCACGGTGCCGTCGGTTTTAAGCACCACCGTATACAAGCTGCCTGCGGCGACCTGGATGATGTTCGTAAAGTTGCCGACATTGCACTGCCCGGAGGCGTTGGCTCCCACGGCGACCACGGTGCCATTAGACTTAAGCCCCAACGTGTGCAAGCCGCCCGCGGCGACCTGGATGATGTTTGTCCAGTCGCCGACATCACATTGCCCGTAGGTGTTATTTCCCGCGGCGACCACGGTGCCATCGAATTGAAGCCCCACCGTGTGCCCATCGCCTGCAGCGACTTGTATGATGTCTGCCCAGTTGCCGACCTCACATTGCCCAGATATATTACATCCAACAGCGACCGTGGTGCCGTCAGATTGAAACCCAACTGTGTGCCAGGCACCTGCGGCGATCTGTTGAACGTCTTCCCAGCTGCCCACATCGCACTGCCCGAAGGCGTTCCCTCCCACAGCGACCACGGTGCCGTCAGATTGAAGCCCCACTGTGTGCCAATCACCTGCGGCGATTTCATATTGCTCGGCAAAGTTGGCTTTTATAGAGTAGTTGTCGTTCATCGTGATCTTGGTTATGGCGGCATTGACATTGTCAATCGTGCCTACGTCACCAATCCAGTTCTTGAAATGATAACTAGGATCGGAAGTCGCCACCAGATTGATCACCGTTCCCGCAGCATAGGTAAAATTCCCCTCTCCAGGGGTGGTTACCGACCCTCCAGCGGTACTGGCGATAGTGAGGTCACAAGGAGGAGCAAGCGGAGCACAGCTTACCACCCCGGCAATGAATGCTACAATAACTAAAAAAATGCTAACTTTTGTCATTTAATGGTGTCTCCCCAAACTAATTATTATCTTCATTTTTCGCATCTATATTCTTTCAGTTGCCTGCTTCAGCGAAATAGAGTGCTCTTACCTATACCAAACATCTGGCAAAGGTAGTTCTATAACAGATTTGACTGTTTATTTTTACAGGCATATGCAGTTACCTCCAATACTAATTGAATATAGTCTAAGAAAGGTTACCTTTCCCGTCAATCACCCATTAGTAACTGTACTTTCGTAACGGGAGGCTTGTCCTCTTCCAATTGGTAGGAGCACACAAGGAGTTCCCCGCAGTAACTCTCATTAACACAATGGCTTTATCGGGCTCTCTGCTAAAAGTACCAGTAGATAGCGTTGCTCATTATAGTGGCGAGGAATTTTTCGATAGTTGAAAAATTATTCTTATTGTGTTTCGAGTATCAGAGTGACACTTGATACGTATAGCCACGTAGTAGGCGGATTACAGGAATCAGCAGCACAGAAGTTTGATGATTTTATAGAGGCAAAAAACCAATCCGTTAGCAATTCGTTAGCAAAGTCCCGAAATCTAAAGTCGGGGTGAGAGGATTCGAACCTCCGACCACCTGAACCCCATGTAGCTAGTAGAAAAGGCAGCGACCGCTTGCCTCCTTTTTGATAGAGATCCTATCAAATACTAACTGGACAGGTCAATGTGCTAATGGCCATTTGCCGAACGCAACAATCTAGCGGTAATAATTCGATGTTCTGAGTAGCTAGGTAACGAAACAAGTTTTATGTGAATCTGCCTTCAAGCATGCTGTGTGTCTTTGCCTTGCCGCCTTGTCATCCGCATGCCCACTACTACTGAAACAAACGCTAATAAACCGAATATGGCTATCTTCTCAACCGGAGTACTGTTGACTACTACAGCACTTATAACCACGGCCGGCACCAGTGCAGTTCTCACTATTGGCTTCAAGCTAGGATGGTTAGTTATGAATTCCGCTATCGGTGGGCTGAACTTGTAGTAGAAATGTACAAAGGCTTGTCCCAGTGGATTGGTGAGCAGGTATCCATCTCTGAACTCACGGAGAATTTGTACTCCGTCTGCCATTGGGGTGCCGTAGGCTGCAGTGGCTATGAAGCACTCCGTAGCAACCGCAAAGTTAGCGCTGATGGAGTAGTTGCCCCCCATGGTGATGTTGGTTGCGGCGGCGTTGACATTGTCAATGGTGCCCACATCGCCAGTCCAGTTGACAAAGCGGTAGCTGGTATTTGGAGTCGCCACCAGGTCAACCACCATTCCCTCGTCATAGGCAAAAGTTCCCTCGCCAGGGGTGGTTACATTGCCTCCAGCGGTGCTAGAGATGGTGAGGCCAACTGGATACCCGGGCAGGTCATTATCAACGATAGTCCCTATGCCCTGGCCATCACTGATAGTAGCATTAATTGAATTTGAAAGATTGAGAGAGAAGGTCTCGTCGCCTTCATAGAGAAAATCATCGACTATCGGGACGGAAATTGTCTTATCTATCTCACCAGGGGCGAAAGTCTGAGTACCCGAGGTAGCAGTATAGTCGCTACCTGCTGTAGCCGTTCCATCAGCGGTAGAGTAATTAACGGTTACGGGAAAAGAACTGGGTGAGCTTAGCATCACGGTGAAATCTGCAACGCCAACATCCTCATTCTCACTTATATCGTTAATGGACAGCGTGGGCAGCGGCTCTTCAACGGTGACAATCACCTGGTCCGGATCACTTGAGACTCCGTAAGAATCGTCTACAACAAGCGTAACGACATAAGTTCCCAGCAGGTCCGGCGTGAAGCAGGGGGTTACATTACTCGAATCGTCCAGGGCTACAGTGCTGCCGTTGGGTGCAGAAGAGATATCCCAGGAGAATGCCAATGGATAATCATCGTCAGGGTCGGTACTGTCTCCCCCATCCAGGGTAACCAGGGTCCCGTACGTGACCGACTGATCTTGACCGGCGTAGGCAGTCGGTGGTGGATCTGGTTTTTCGCATGCGTAACACTGGGCATAGACCTTCAGACCGTTCCCGGCGCTACCCCAATACCCGAAAGTATTATCACCCCAAGTAGCCATATAGGCAAAATGCTCAAGGGTTTGTTCACTCCCTTCGTCTTCCCAGAAACCCCACCAGCATCCGGGTGTCCCTGGACCATTAGGACAAAAGTCTTCCCCGCTATCAAAGAGCCAGGGAGCAGTATCATGAACTCTGGAAAGTCCAAACCATAGCCATGCATTTGGATCGTTAGAGATCCGAAAGTTATTGATAAAAGCGTGCTCGGAAATATCATTTATGGATGCAAGGAGCATGCCCCTAGCTGCGCACTGATCTGCAGCGTCTGTCCGATAAATCTCAGGGCCATAATATAAATAATAGTAGTGGCCGTATTCTCCCCAGCGAACGAGGCCATTATCAAGGATAGTCCCCATGCCCTGGCCATCACTGATAGTAGCATTAATTGAATTTGAAAGATCATACACTACCGGTGGCTCGTTTGCCTGAGTACTGGTCCACATCCAAAACCCAACACCTGTGGAAGCGGCGAGCAGCACAGCTACGACAGAAAAAATTATCAACCAAGTTTTCATTCAATCACCTCCCATTATTCCATATACTATAAGAATTGTATCACAATTGAATATTCATAATCTTCACCTTCTCCTTCTACTTTCCCACAAATACGCTCCAAACGACGTGTCCTCCTCACGTTCCACCCTACTCATTCTCTCCATCTCAACCAACATCTCCCTCGGCGGATAACTCCCGAACTCTTTTTTAAACCATTGGGAGAAGCCTATCCAGCCAGGGAACACCCAACCTTTGCTAAAATAGTACCTCTCAAAATCCTCTCCGCTTAGATACCCGCTCAGATACCAAGCTTGACGTTCAGAATTTTTTACTATGACTATATTCGGGCGGCGGGATTTGCTACCTGATACACAAACTGAAATCTACCAGAGCTGGATAGATGGGAATCAATTGATGTCGCCTTGCGCTGCAAAACGATGTATCTGAATAGAAATCGGGGTGAGAGGATTTGAACCTCCGACCACCTGAACCCCATATAGCTAGTAGAAAAGGCGGCAACCGCTTGCCTCCTTTTATCACTATTCTACCCTATCTATCGTCTATTAATCAATCACCGCAAAGAGTGTATTGAGTTCTTCTCTTAATTCTCTAGGGTTTTAACACATTAGGACGAAACTTGCAGGTTTCTCGTCACCTCTAAGCGCTACGGGATAAACTTAGTTCTGCTCCGGCTTAAGCTCCTTTTCCTCCGTTGATGCGTAAAACCTCTCGTTTATGTAGATTGACACACATTTATAAAAGGGTAGGGGGCTGAGATTCATCTCCCAGCCCCTTTGCGCTTGTCGATTCAAACAAGTGCCCTCATCATTAAGGCATAGGATAGAAGCGAACCTGAATTAGCTTGGAGCCATTATTCTGAAGCTGCCAGAAGTAAGCTGTGTCACTATACTGTTCCATGTCTTCTAAGGCATTGAGGTAATCAAAAATCCATACTTGTCCGCTTACAGTAGGTAGACCAGTTATACCAGTACTAATTTCGTCGTTATCAATGAAAAACAGATCAGTAGCATCAACCCATTTCCTGCTGACAGTAACCGTGCCAAGATTCAGGTAATAGTATAGGTACCCGTACTCATCATAAACTTGTGCCCAGCCGTCAATTATTGGCGCGTTTGCCGCTGGCTTTCCCTTTACTGCGATAACTACCCAATACTTGCCACGGGCAAGTTCTAACTCACATGGGTCACCATCGAAAGCGGTGCCGTCGATAACTGCGAAATCATCGGCGTCATTCTGGGTCATGTATATTGCAAAACCAGGTAGCGAGGTTACGTTCGCGGAAGCCGAACCATGATTGACCACTTTGTTGCCACCGGGTCCCGACTTAAGGTTAATTTGCCAGTTAGTTGTATCCATTGGGACAAACATTGTATGCCTATCTGGATTTGAAACCTCTTTGTCGTTCCAGCCGTCTGCCTTACCGAGGAGATTCAGGTTGTAGTGAGGTCCATTCAGATCAAATTCGGTTTTCGGACTCTTAGCCAACACAGCTGAAGGTAGTAAAGTAGCTACCAATACTGCCACCAAAAGAATACCAAATATTTTCTTCATCTATCGTTTCTCCTTCCTCTTTATGATTGTCTTATCGCCCGTCGACCCCGGGCATAGTGCTTATCTTTCCCACAACTCACATTTCCATACGCATCACCTCCTTGAAAAACAAAAACCGACCCAAAACGCTGTCGGGTCGGTTTCACCATTTGCTCCACACTGTTTAGGTGACCAGCTTAGAAACAGTGTTTCGCAGCTTCCCTCTGCAATATTCAATTGTTCGGGTGCGTATTATTCCTTCTTTAATTATTTAGTCGCAGAATTCCCGAAAATCCCTCATTTCCCTCCATATTCTGTAATATATCGAATGTTTATAACACTGGTAACCCAAAAGAACCCGAACAAGCGGACAAATCCATTTCGGACGGTACGGAGTGAACCCTTGGGGTCGGACACTCTAGGCGTGGCCTATACTAGATTCAGTCAGCCTGAGCTTTTTTGAGGTATTAGGTGGTCTGACCACTCTACTTCCAATTCAAAGTCGGGGTGAGAGGATTTGAACCTCCGACCACCTGAACCCCATTTATAGGGCAGCTATCCCAATAGGTCATTTTACGTTCAAATTAGAACCTTCGTGTTAGTTGGCAAAATTCCGTTTTGTTCGTGAAATACCAACTGGTAACAACCAGTTTCACTATGTCTATTAGCAAATTATTAGCAGAATTCTAGCTTCGATTTATGCGTGGGACAATGGCAACAAGGGACTAGCAATAATACCATAGCAATAAAAACAGCAATAGGGATAACAAGAGCCATATCTATCTAGACGTGAAAAGTAAATCTGCTTTTTGGGTGAAGGTGCATTTAGAACCAGCGCCATCGCCCAATCCAAAGGGCATACCCCCTTCTTGATATTCAGATGTCCGTTATTAAGTTATCATTTTACCCTTTTCAAGTGTACCAATTGGTAAGAAAAGTTAAGTTAGGTGTATTGACATTTTTGTTAGATAATGGTATAGTAGTCTTCAGAAGAACTATCAATCTAAGACAGAAGCAGGGTTGGCGATCGCGTGTGTGCGTCGGAGAATCGTCGTGGTTTCAATTATGCTTAGCCAAGCATACCTAGGCACGCGAATTCTACACAATCAATGGCGAAACCAACCTGAAGAGGTTGGATTTATTGTTTGGGGAGGTGATGTGTATGGATTGAGCAATGCAAATTGGCTATTGACGTGTGGTTGTAGGTGTGGGGATCCCTAGCTTCGAAAATATATTTAGATAAGGAGGTTAACATGAGGAGGAAGACTATTAGCGTAGTGTTGGCAGCAGCGTTGCTGCTGACCATGGGTCTGGCAACGACCCTGCCAGTTGGAGCCGCTACCGAGGAGGATATCCAGATCTCCATTGACAAGGGCCTAGAATGGCTGGTGGCACAGCAAGATTTAGGAACCGGTCAATTTGTGGGTGCTTGGGGTGAACTGGCTGGCACGTCATTCGCCGTCCTGAAGCTGCTGGACCGGGCGTATGAAACGGGAAAAGACCCATTCCAGGATGATCCCGGCGCGCCTGACTACTACATGTATCACGACAACGTAGTTAATGGACTTGACTACATGTTCCTGGCAGCGTCCACATACGGGCCTGGGACCGGCATAGCTTTTCCGATGTGGTCGGAAACCTATAACACCGGCATCGCCATGGCGGCTATTGCGGCGAGCAAGACGCCAAACAGGGTGGTTGTCAGCACTAACCCGGTTGTAAACAACCTCACCTACCAGCAGGTCGTACAGGGATGTGTGGACTACTTTGCTTTCGCTCAGAATTCAGACGGTGCGTGGCGCTACTGGTACATCGAGGAGCCAAGTGACAACTCAAACACGGGCTATGCTGTTCTAGGTCTGCACTGTGCCGAGGAATTCGGTTGCACCGTCCCGCAGGCGGTGAAGGATAACCTAAGCCCGTGGCTGGACTTCATCCAGGACGATGTAGACGGCGATTTCCGTGATGGCGGATCCTGGTATACTGATGGATGGGAATGGGTTAATCTGCTCAAGACCAGCAACTTGCTCCTTGAGTTCGCCTATGTCGGCGACACTGTCGGGGTTGGGCGTGTTGATGACGCGGTTGACTACATCGAACGCCAATGGAACAATGCCACCGACGAGGAGGGATGGCCTCAGTGGCAAAACAACTACCAAGCTATGTACTGCCTGATGAAGGGTTTTGAAGCCCAGGGTATTGAAGAAATAGAGGTCGCCGGCAGTCCTGTTGATTGGTTCAACGAGATTGCTGACCATATTCTTGCTACTCAGAACGGTAACGGCTCCTGGCCGGGGGACTGGTGGGGAGATTCGTTACTGACAACCGAATGGGCTTTACTCACCCTGGAGAAAGTAGCCCCGCCACCACCAGTCATAAGGGTATCGGTGGATATCAAGCCGATGTCCTGGCCAAACCCGCTCAACGTCAAAAGCAAGGGTGTGCTACCTGTAGCGATCCTTGGCACTGCCGGCTTTGATGTTAGCCAGATTGACCCGGCAACCATACTTCTTGAAGGGATTGCGCCACTGCGCTGGGCACTTGAGGACGTAGGGAAAGCCGGCGACCCCCTGGCTGGGCCCGACGGGTTCACAGACCTGAGCCTGAAGTTCAAGACTCAGGAAATAGTGTCTGCACTGGGTGCTGTCAACGATGGCGATGTGATGGTACTGCACCTGACAGGTAACCTGACAGAGGAATTTGGTGGCACGCCCATCGTAGGCGAAGATGTGGTGCGCATTATCAAAAAGAATTAGGCTGAACCGCGGAGCCAAATGATAATACTGCGAGGGGACGGATTCCTTCCGCCCCCTCGCTGGTTATGCAGGAAATGTTGCGTCCGTGGGCTCTGGTAGTATCCACCGCCTGTAGCAATCTAGGGAATCAAATCCCAACCGCCGACATCGCACTGTCCGTAGTCGTTCCATCCCACGGCGACCACAGTGCCATTGGACTTAAGCCCCACCGTATGATGCCCACCTGCGGCGACCTCGTTGATGTCCGTCCAGTCGCCGATATCGCACTGCCCAAAGTTGTTATCTCCTACGGCGACCACGTTACCGTCGAGCCTACACCCCACCGTATGATACCCGCCTGCTTCGACCAGGGTGATGTCCGTCCAACTGCCCACATCGCACTGTCCATAGGCATTCCATCCCGCGACGACAACAGTGCCGTCGGACTTAAGCCCCACTGTGTGATAGCGGCCTGCAGCGACCTGAACGATTTGTGTCCAGTCGTCGACCTCACATCGTCCATAGGTGTTGTCTCCCACGGCAACCACAGTGCCGTCGTCCTTAACACCCACCGTGTGAACACCCCCTGCAGCGACCTGGACGATATCCGTCCAGCCGCTGACATCGCACTGCCCAAGGTCGTTGTCTCCTACGGCGACCACGTTACCGTCGAGCCTACACCCCACCGTATGATAGTAGCCTGCGGTGACCTGTTTGATGTCTATCCAATCACCAACATCGCACTGCCTGTCGTCATTCCATCCTACGGCGACCACAGTGCCGTCGGACTTAAGCCCCACCGTATGATAGTAACCCGCAGCGACCTGGTTTATGGCCGTCCAATCACTGATATCGCACTGTCCCCAGTCGTTGTCTCCCACGGCGATCACGCTACCGTCGGATTTAACACCCACCGTATGAGCCCAACCCGTGGCGACTATGGGATCGTATTCGGGACCGATGTTAGCCGTTATGGAATAATTGTCGTTCATGGTGATAGTAGTTATGGCGGAGTTGATATCTGCAATAGTGCCCACATCGCCAGTCCAGTTGATAAATCGGTAGCTTTCTTTGGCTTCTGTTACCAGGTTGACCACCGTTCCCTCGTCATAGGTCAGAGTCCCTTCTCCAGGGGTGGCTACCACCCCTCCAGTGGTGCTGTATATGGTGAGAACAAATTGCCCTGGAGGTATCTGCTCAAAGTTAGCAGTGATGGCATAGTTATCCTGCATGGTGATGGTAGTTAAGGGGCTGTTAACATTGCCGATGGTCGACACATCTCCTGTCCAGTCGACAAAATAATAGCCTTGGTTAGCTTCGGCCACCAAGTTAACCACAGTGGTAGCATTGTAGGCAAAAGTTCCTTCTCCAGGCTCAACTACTGAGCCACCAGAAGTACTGGCGATAGTGAGAGTATAAGATTCAACACTACCACCACAGCCCACCATCCCAGCAATTAAGGCTACTGCAAGCAATACTACGCCGAGTTTTTTCATGTTTATACCTTTCAAGTGCTATTGTATTACTAAAGAATAAAGATATAAATACCATAGCAATAAAAACAGCAAGGATTGATAATGGCAAATCACCCTCACATAACGCTAACCCCAGAATCCGAAATACTCATTATGCCAAGTTATCTTTATAGCTGTTAGAGGGGGGCAGAGGGCTACTGAAAGAAGTGATTATGCACAAGAAAGCCTGTTGCCTCGGTATATGATATATTATATTGTAAGTATCAATCTTTTTCTCTTTTGGTCTGCTTTCGATATACGCGTACTATTTAGCAGAGCTAGATATTATTGCAAATATATCCATGTGGGATTGAGTGCAAGATATGACAAGCCGGGTACTGGTGCCTATTGGTATGGCATCTATAGCATGGGCTATTATCTTATCTATAGTGGGTTTGAACTGTAAGGTGCCAAGAATCCCAAAGGGGGTGAAATGGGTCAAGTAATGAATAAGGATAATTGGGAGTCATTTGTCTCAGCAGCACGTATACGCTGGATTTGTAGTAAGGTTGAATCGTCTGTGGTAATTGACATCGGCTGTAGTACAGGTGTAGTTTCAATCCTGTTAGCACGAGAGGGCTTCGAAGTCGTTGGTGTGGATTTTGATAATGACCGCATTGAGTATGCAAATACTGATAGTGAAGGGGAGTCTTTGGATGTACGGGAGCGACTAAGATTTATCTGTGGTGATATTTATAACGTTGATTTGCCTAAGTGTGCTTTTCACACTGCTATTATGGGGCAATTTCTACATCATCAAGTAAGTCCAGATAGGGTTATTGTGAGGGCTTATGAGCTTTTGGTTGATGGTGGTAAGCTAATAATAACAGTTCCGTTTGGTTTACATATACACCCAGACCATAAGCAGCATTTCTATATAGCTTCTCTTTGTAAGTTGATTTATCCCTGTTTTGTGTTAGGTGAAGTCGAGATAGTAGGTGGGTACCTGTGTATTGTATGTATGAGGAGAGAGACGATTTTGAAGGTACAAATGAATAGTATTGAGTTGGCATTAGTGGAGAGGGAGGAGCAAGCATTTCTGTGTAGAGAGGTTGCTCTAACTAGGGGCCGTGATGCTAGAAAAAGAGAAGCTGAGAGCTTTAAGGCTAGGTTGGGAAGAGAGAAGGAGATAGTGTGGGTGGTTAAGAACTCTTTCTCATACCGGTTAGGGACTATGCTGGTTCAGGCTTTTCGTAAGCCCGGGCGTAATACTATTTTGCTGCTGTATCGTGTGCTGAAGTTAGGTGTTGATGTAGTGAGAGGAGAATTCTCGCATTGAAAAGTGATTGGAGGTACATACTGATAGAACTAGACGAAAAGGATATTAGAGCTATGAGAATAATGTCAAAGAAGGCATTCTGAGGCTAGAAAGGACATAGAAACCTACAATTACGAAGGATTTTTCACTTTTTTCACGTCTATAAAAAAAGACCAACGTAGCTAAAATTTTCATTATTTTCAGTTCTTTCAGTCCTAAAGAAAGGGGGGATTCTTCGAATTCTTCGAGTCCTAAAAAAGGGATTTGTGGAGTTTCGGGAGTCTATAAAAAAAGAGAAACAAAGCTAATATGGCGGATAATTTGAATTATTTGACTCTATAAAAAAGACTATGGCGATGCAACTACACACAGAGGGTCAGATTACCCATAGCAATAAAATGAGCAGGAAGGGAAAATTGGGAAACTGCCTTACTGAACTGCAACTTAAAATTTTGATTTACCCTATTGACTCGAAATAAATCAAATGAATTAGCTTTGAAGTAATTTGATTATCATACGTAATCATGGGGGTTATCAAACAGACGTGGTATTTTAGCGTGTTTTTAAGTGCTTTTATTTGCTTTAAAAAACATTAAGAGTAGCTATAAAGGCGTTTAAAGGGCTTTTTAAGAAAGTATTTTTGAAGCTAAGAAACCTTTTTCTTGTAGCTAAAATGCAAGGGAAAATCGTACAGGCCTATGTTAAGAGCGAGTCCATTGGCCGACCCAGAGGCCATGCCCCTCTCTTGGAAAGGATGCTGGCAAATGTCCTTCTGAATGCGCGGGCATTACAGGGAAGACCTGTCTTAGCTTCCAGGATAGCCTCAAGTTCTACGAAGCATCTTTATCTTGAAAGAATAACCTTGCCGGATTTAGAACGACTCCCAAGATATTCGGCTTGCCAAAGATAGTTTAATGGCTAATTAATCTAGCTTTTCCTTTGCTGAGTAGTATCCCCTGAACCATGCAAAGATGCCTAGCATCCAAAATCCGACCGCCATGATGAACCAATGAGTGGATTCCAAACCTAGCACCTTATTCATAGCATCGCTGATAATACCAATCAGCATGGACGCAACACCCATGTAGGTGAAGGTGTCGTGCATCCAACAACACAGCATTGGGTTTCTCTCGAATAGACGTCGCTTCAAGTCCTTTGGAATTTCCGCCATCTTCATTGACTCCTTTCTTTCGAGTTAGACATATGAATGTAACGTTCGTTTCACAAGTTGACTTTACTCTCAGTTCATGAGCATGTCAATGATAGCTTGAGGCTCTACTCTAATATAAGCAACGGCTAGAACGAGTCCATAGCCCAATCCAAAGGGCATACCTCCTCTTAATATTCAGATACCTGTTTCGGACCTATTTGGGTTTTGGGGATAGGTGATTATTTGTCAGAAGGTCAAAACCTCTTCTCAATACCGCCAAGATTTCAATTCAGGTACCAGCCGTCCACATCGCACTGTCCCCACTGGTTGTACCCCACGGCGACCACGGTAAGGTTTCTATTAACTATACAGATTGTAGTATTTACTCGAAGATATCAGTCTCTTTAGTTGTCTTCCTGGGTTTGGCTAGATAGAGGAACTCCCTACCCACGCCACTTACTTCCCCAGCTTGCTGAAATATCTCAGCGAGCCATCTCGCATCCTGTTGCGAGCTGTGAGCTTTAAGAGCCCGAATCTTAGTATCAAGATGTTGGGAAATATCGATTATCGTAGTGACCTCATCGTCGGGACGAGTTGTCACACCATTAACATCTTCACTACCAACATTGGTAAGCACACTCTCAGGAATAGTAACGTAATACAGTTTTCGTGGTCTACCAGCAGCTTCCGTCAATATCTCAAAGGCAACTGTGGTAGCCTTGCTGATGGCTTTGTGATCTGGATGTCCGGAAATTCCATCCGGCCCGAAAGTAATTACTATTTCTGGCTGGACCTTGCGCATTATATTCATTATCTGGCTGGCAATCTCACTAGTATCGACTTTCTCAAGATCGCCATCCACGTAGCCAAGAAAATAGATATTCCTAATGCCGGTGATACCTGCGGCAACACGAAGTCCTGCTTCACGCGCTGCGGCCGTGTCCACCTCCGTTGGTACGTCTAAGCGAGTACCTTTTTCACCACGAGTTGCGCAGATCAGGTCAACCGAAACGCCACATTCTGTGTACTTTGCAGTCGTACCGGCTACTGAGGAACTCTCATCATCCGGATGGGCAAAGACCAACAATATTGGGCCGGGCATTGAGCATCTCCTCTTCACACCTATTCTACCGAACCATTAGAGTTCTGGCAAAGCTCCCTCAAAATTCGCACCTCCAGACTAGGAATGATGGGTGTAACTAAACCAAAGGACAATCGCAGTTATCACCATCTATAATTCATTTACGAATAGTGCAATTAAGGAATCTTTTTATTATAGATGTGACATTTTGCAGGGTTGTAACAAACCTCTAAATTGTGTAATCCAAGCAGATTGTTGGCAGTGCTAAACGGCGTTCCCAGAAATTGTTTTGACGGCGACAATGATCTCTGCAGGTAATCGGAATATTTTGACTTTTTCTTTACTTTTTATCTGATATCCTGCGTCAATCAGGGATTTTTCCACGTAGATTGGTCTGCAATCAACG
>Ga0307380_10007485_pt1 | contig 14194 bp, 13 predicted proteins | sample UN3MG_FD_202239 | JGI IMG/M metagenome (GOLD analysis project Ga0307380, IMG submission 202239) | Soil microbial communities from Risofladan, Vaasa, Finland - UN-3 | ecosystem: Environmental > Terrestrial > Soil > Coastal area > Acid sulfate soil | place: Finland: Risofladan, Vaasa | collected... | reverse complement strand
TCGGCACGATGCGGCCGGTGCGGTCGCCGATCAGGTCGACGACCGGATTCGCCATCTGCAGGCCGCCTCGATACACGTCGGCCTTGCCGAACAGCGCGATCTGCAGCCCCTCGCGCAGTTGGCGCTCACGCCACGGCTGGTTGAAGAAGACCACCTCCATGCGTCCCGAACCGTCGCCGACGTTGACGTTGACCATCGTGCGACGGTTGCGGGTGACGCGCTTGGTCACCGACCGCACCGTCGCGAGCACCAGCGCCTCCGCCCCCGGCACCAGGTCGGCGATGCGGGCTTCGTTCGATCGGTCGACCCACCGCCGCGGGTAGAAGGTGACCAGATCGAGCAGGTTGTCGATGCCGATCGCAGCGAGCGAGCCACGCTTCTTGTCGCCGACGCCTTTGAGCCGGCCGACGTCGATCTCGGCGAGGTCGCGGAACGACAGTGCGTTCACTCGACTCCGAAGAGGTAGGGGTAGAGGGGTTGACCGCCGTGGTGCACGTCGATTTGGATGTCGCCGCGGTGGTCGCCGAGCCACCCGACGATCTGTTCGGTGACCGTGTTGTCGGCGTCGCTGCCGGTCACCATCGTCACGAGTTCGGCCGACTCACCGACGATCACGTCCAGCAGCCCCATTGCCGCCCCCTCCGCCGAGGAGGCCACCGCGACGATTCCGTCGCCACGGACGAGTCCGATCCAGTCGCCTTCGACGATCGCGCCGACTCCGCTCGTACTGTCGCGCACCGCTCGGGTGACTTCACCGGCCACGACCGATCCGGCGGCCTCGGTCATCTCGGTGGCGTTGACGACGGCGGTTGCGTCGGCGTCGTAGGCCACGAGCGCTGCGAGCGCCTCCGGCATCGAGCGAGTGGGCACGACGATGACGGTCTTCTCGGTGAGCGCGTCGAGCTGCTCGGCGACGGGGATGATGTTCTTGTTGTTCGGCAACACCACCACCTGGTCTGCGTTGACCCGCTGCACCGTCTCGAGCAGCTCCGCCGTCGACGGGTTCATCGTCTGGCCGCCGGTGACCACGCCCTGCACCCCGAGCTGGGCAAAGAGTTCGACGAGACCGCTTCCGGAACACACGGCGACCACTGCGGTCGTGACGGCGGGCAACTCCTCGGCCACGGGTGCGGCCAGGGCGGTCGACGCCAGCTCGGCTTCGCGTCGTTCGTGCTCCTCGTCGACCTCCTCGAACAGGTCGGTGACGCGGATCGACTTCGGCCGCCCCCCCAGGTCGAGCGCCACTTCGATGGACGCGCCGATCTCGTTGGTGTGCACGTGGCAGTTCCACAGACCGTCGCCACCCACGACCACGATCGAGTCGCCGATCGCTCCCCAGTGTTCCTTGAACTCGCGGATCCGTTCGTCGGCGAGGTCCAGGAAGTACATCACCTCGTAGCGTTGCTCGCTCACGTCGAGTTCACCGGGCGCGGCGGCATGGCGGTGCGCGACGACCTCGAACGCGGCGCCGACGGCCCCCATCGTGCCGTCGTCGGGCTCTGCGACCGGCAGGGGCTCGCCGTCGACGACGTACAGCACCGAGTCGAGCAGCAGGAGGAATCCGGCACCGCCGGCGTCGACCACGCCGGCGTCCTTCAGCACCTGGAGCTGTTCGGGGGTGTTGTCGAGCGCCAGCTTGCCGGCGGCCCTCGCCGCCCGAGCGACCTCGACCAGCGACCCGCCTGCGTCGGCCGCAACCTTGGCGGCGTCGGCGCTCTCGCGACACACGGTGAGGATCGTTCCCTCGATCGGCTTCAGCACGGCGTCGTACGCGCCGGCGGCCGCAGCCTGGAGCGCTTCGGCGAACTTGGCGCCCTGGACGTCGGCGTGCTCCTTCACCGTGCCGGCGAAGCCACGCATGATCTGGCTCAAGATGACCCCGCTGTTGCCGCGGGCCCCCATCAGCGAGCCGTGGCTGATCGCGTCGCACGTGGCGTCGTGGTCGTCGTCGGCCGCCGTGTCCATCTCGGCGACCACGGCATCGAGCGTTCGTGCCATGTTGGTGCCGGTGTCGCCATCGGGAACCGGATAGACGTTCAGTCGGTTCAACCCGTGAGAATGCTCGCGGACCGCATCTCGAAAGGTGCGGACCGTCTCACGTAGCGCAGCGGTGTTCAACCGTTCCAGAGTGGGCACGGCCCACGAGCTTACGGGGATCATGTTCGAGCCGCGGCGTGTCGGCGCTCGAAGGTACCGCGTGGGGCCGACCGATCCGCTTGGTAGCATTTCATGGCTGTCCCGGCAGGCCCTGTCGTCGGCCGGACAACTACAACGTGATCGAGCCGGGAATCCGGCAGCTCTGCAGGAGAATCCAATGGCATCGAAATGTGAAGTGTGTGGCAAGGGCCCGTCGTGGGGCATGTCGGTGTCGCACTCGCATCGTCGTACGAAGCGACGCTGGAACCCGAACATTCAGCGTGTCCGCGCCAGCGTGAACGGCGCCGCCAAGCGTGTCAACGTCTGCACGGGCTGCATCAAGTCCGGCAAGATCGTCAAGGCGAGCTGAGTCCTCGTCATGCAGGGCGTCATCAAGGCATATGACCCCGCAACCGGTGACGGACTCGTGATGTCCGACACCGACCTCAACGACTACGAGCTGGCCGCCGACGCGCTGGCCGGGTCGATCTTCCGCATGCTGCGCCAAGGCCAGCGGGTCGTGTTCGAAATCGACGAGGCCGGCTTCGCCACGCGGCTGCGCCTCGGTTCCGAGGTCGACATGGCCACCCCGGGCGCCTGAGCGCCCCACGAGCCGCCGCAACCCGGCAGGCGCTCGCTCCGGGCGCGAGATCGTGACCTTGTGCCCCCGCTGTGTTTCGTCGTTGGTCGCCGCGCGCCCTACGCTTGAGTGTCGGAGATCGATGCCGCCCGTCCACCGATGCGCGGCCACACCCCCTGAACTCGATGAGGAGTCACCAGATGAGCGGAACGACCACCAACCAGCGACTGAAGGACTGGGTCTCGGAATGGGCAGCGGTGATGCAGCCCGCCGACATCTACTGGTGCGACGGTTCCGCCGACGAGTACGAACGCCTCTGCCAGGAACTGGTCGACTCGGGCACGTTCACCAAGCTCGACGAGGCCAAGCGCCCCAACAGCTACTGGGCGCATTCCGATCCGGGCGACGTCGCCCGCGTCGAGGACCGCACCTACATCTGCTCGGCAACCGAGGATGAAGCGGGTCCGAACAACAACTGGCGTGACCCCGCCGAGATGCGTGCCGAGATGAAGCGTTTGTACACCGGCTCGATGAAGGGTCGCACGATGTACGTCGTTCCGTTCTCGATGGGCCCGCTCGGCTCACCGATCGCCCACATCGGCGTGCAGCTCACCGACTCGGCCTACGTGGCGGTCAACATGCGCATCATGACCCGGATGGGACAGGGAGCGCTCGACGCTCTCGGCGACAACCAGTGGGTGCCGTGCCTGCACTCGGTCGGCGCACCGTTGGAGAACGGTGCCGCCGACGTGCCGTGGCCGTGTGACGCCGAGAACAAGTACATCGTGCACTTCCCCGAGACCCGCGAGATCTGGTCGTACGGCTCCGGCTACGGCGGCAACGCCCTGCTCGGCAAGAAGTGCTTCGCACTGCGCATCGCGTCGGTGATGGCTCGCGACGACGGCTGGCTCGCCGAGCACATGCTCATCCTCAAGCTCACCAACCCCGAGGGCGAGTCGAAGTACATCGCCGGTGCGTTCCCCTCGGCATGCGGAAAGACCAACCTCGCGATGCTCGTTCCGACGATCCCGGGCTGGAAGGCCGAGACGGTCGGCGACGACATCTGCTGGATGAAGTTCGGTGATGACGGCCGCCTCTGGGCGATCAATCCCGAGGCAGGGTTCTTCGGCGTGGCGCCCGGCACCAGCTACCAGACCAATGCCAACGCGATGGACACGCTGTGGGGCAACTGCGTGTACACCAACACCGCCCTCACCGACGACGGCGACATCTGGTGGGAAGAGATGACCGACACGCCGCCGGCCCGCGCCACCGACTGGAAGGGCAACGCCTGGAACCCCGAGGTCGAGACCCCGGCAGCGCATCCCAACGCCCGCTTCACCGCGCCGGCCGCGCAGTGCCCGTCGATCGCGTCCGAGTGGGAGGACCCCGCCGGTGTTCCGATCTCGGCGATCCTGTTCGGCGGACGCCGCCGCACGACGGTGCCGTTGGTGACCGAGGCCAACGACTGGGAGCACGGGGTGTTCCTCGGCTCGATCATGGCATCGGAGACCACCGCCGCACAGCAGGGTGCCGTCGGCAACCTGCGCTTCGACCCGATGGCGATGCTGCCGTTCTGCGGCTACAACTACGCGGACTACTTCGCCCACTGGTTGGGCATGGAGAAGGCGACCGACCCGGCCAAGCTGCCGAAGATCTTCTTCGTCAACTGGTTCCGCCGCGACGACGACGGCCGCTTCCTCTGGCCGGGCTTCGGCGAGAACAGCCGGGTGCTCAAGTGGATCTTCGAGCGGGTGAACGGCGACGCCGACGCGATCGACACTCCAATCGGCAAGCTGCCGACCAAGGACTCGTTCGACACCGATGGTCTCGAGATCGACGATGCCGACCTCGACACGATCCTGTCGGTCGACATCGAGGGCTGGAAGTCGGCGATCCCGCAGATCCGCGAGCACTACGCCCGCTTCGGCGACAAGCTTCCCGCGGTGCTCAACGTCGAAGTCGACAGTCTCGAAGCCAAACTCGCCGACGCCTGATCCCGTTCTCGTGAACTCGTGCGGGACCTATTGCCGCACGAGTTCACGAGAAGCACAGGGGGCACGCGAAACGGCCCGGTCTCCTCGCGCGGGGACCGGGCCGTTCGGCGTTCAGAGATGGTGCGTGATCAGGCGTCGACGGGGAGCACGCTGACCGTCTTGCGGCCCTTGCTCTGCCCGAACTCCACCCGGCCGTCGACGAGGCTGAACAGCGTGTCGTCCTTGCCCTTGCCGACGTTCTTGCCAGGATGGAACTTGGTGCCTCGCTGACGCACGAGAATCGTGCCGGCAGTGATGTCGCTGCCACCGAAGGCCTTCACGCCGAGGCGCTGGGCGTTCGAGTCGCGACCGTTGCGGGTTGAGCCGCCACCTTTGGTCTTTGACATGAGTGTTCTCCGTTCGAATCGGGCTGGTGCCGGTCAGACCGTGATCGAGGTGATCTCGACCAGGTGGTACTTCTGGCGATGGCCGTAGCGACGATGTTGGTTGGTGCGGCGTTTGTAGGTGTAGCCGTTGATCTTCGGACCCTTGACCTGGCCGACGATCTTGCCGGTGACCGACGCGCTCTTCAGCTCGTCCGGGGTGGCGAGCACGGTGCTGCCATCGACCACCATGACCGGGGTCAGCGACACGTCGCTGCCCTCGTCGGCGTCGAGCAGTTCAACTCGTACCTGCTGGCCCTCGGCCACCTTTTCCTGCTTGCCGCCTGAGGCGATGACTGCGTACATAGCGTTATCCGATGCTAGCGGCGCATCTCGGCGCCTCAACCCTGTCGTGGGGTCAATCCTGTCCGGCGACGGCTGCGGACTCGCGTGCCGCCCCGGCGAAGATGCCCTTGGCCATCAACGACGTCTCCGCCGAGCGGCGGGCTCGGTACACCACCGCACGCGCCGCATGGACACCTGGGTCCTGCGGCGCCGCCCAGCCGGCGAGGTCGGCGAGGTGGCAGGCCAGGCGGTGCTCACCGGCGTCGGAGAGGGCGCTGGCCCGCTCGATCAGCGCCGAGACCCCACCGGCGAGGGCAGCCAGTTCGGCTGCGAGTGCGGCGTCGGGTGCTGGCTTCAGGCGGCTCGGTACACCATCCCACCAGCCGCCGAACTGGCGCCAGATGTTGCGCACGACGAATTCCGGCTCGTCGTACAGCGGGCGCAGATACGGCTTGGCGAGCACGTCGTCGGGCACGTGCACGCTGTGGACGATCGTGTCGAGGACCTCGCCGGCGTTCATCATGTCGACGACCTCGGAGACCAGCCGTTCGAGCGCGCCGGCGATGTCGCCGAGGACCAGTGCGATGCGGTCGCGTCCCTCGATCGGGAGGCCGTGAGCGGGCAGCAGCAACTCGGGGCCGTGAGCGATCATGTCGCGCAGGGCGGCGGCCCACTCGATCGGGAAACGCTGGACCTTCTGCGGGTTACCAGCGTTCGGGAAGTTCCAGATCACGAAGTCGCCGACGAAGGCCCACTTGCGATCCGGTTCCCAGCCCCACAGATGGTCGTCGGTCTCGCCGCGTGCGTGATGGAGTTCGATCGCACGGTCGCCGACGGCAATCGTGTCGTGTACATCGACGACGTGATCGGGGCGAAGCGTGGCGGATGGGATGAACTCACCGCTGGAGCCCATCCCGAAATCGCCGCGGACGCCACCGAACTGGCGGGCGTTGATGCGCACGTTCCAGTCGTTGGTGTACTCGTAGCGGTCGAACCGCGCCTCGACGTTGGTGTGGCCGACGACGGTCATCTCGCCGAATGCTGCGGCGAACGCGGGACTACCGCCGACGTGGTCGGCGTGGCCGTGGGTGTACACGAGGTGCGTGACCGGCGTCGAGGTCCAGCCGCGGATCGCGGCGGCAACGTCGGCACCCGTTCGAGCGTGGGAGGCGTCGAACGCAACCAGACCCTCGCCGGCGTCGAGGACGACGGAGTGCGAGAAGCTCTCGACGATCGCCAGGCCGTCCGCCACCTCCGACAGTTCGTTGGTGATGCGGTTGACGGGTTCGTCGACCACGCCCGAATCGATCACCCGTGACGACAGCGCGAGGAGGTCAGCCATGACCGGAGATTACGACGGCGACCACTGCAGCTCTCCAAGCGGCCGAAGTGTCACGTTTGACCCGGCACAGTGTGACAGTGTGACAGTCAGAGTTCGCAGGCGTCGTCGGAGGGCGCAATGGGGCCGGCGGCGCGGAACTCGACGGCGAGCGACTTCGACAGTCGGCCCTTGGTGACAACCCGCATCGACTCGGCCATCCCGATCAGGGTCGGCGTGATCAGGATCTGGAAACGCTCGTGGCGCAGCTTGCGGTAGGCAGCGGTGTTCTTGCCCTTGACGTTGGTGTCGACCGACACCTCGGCGATCTTGCCTCAACCGGTGGGGCGGATGAAGTCGATCGACATCGTGCCGCCCTTGCGTTCGAGCAACGCCCGAGCCTCGTCGGTGATCTCGATCTCCATCGTCACTCCAGCAGGCTGTAGTCGACCAGCACGCCCCGACCCTCGCAGTCGGGACAGATCTCGGAGTACTCGGTGAGCAGTCCCTCACCGATCCGCTTGCGGGTCATCTCGACGAGACCGAGTTCGGTGATGTCGAAGACCTGCGAGCGCGTCTTGTCGCGCGCCAGCGCGTCTCGGAACTTCTCGATCACCTTGGCCCGGTTGCCCTTGACCTCCATGTCGATGAAGTCGATCACGATGATCCCGCCGATGTCGCGGAGCCGAAGCTGCTTGGCGATCTCCTCCGCGGCCTCCATGTTGTTGTGGAACACCGTCTCTTCGAGATTGGACTTGCCGACGTTCTTGCCGGTGTTGACGTCGATGACGGTGAGCGCCTCGGTGTGCTCGATGATCAGCGATCCGCCCGATGGCAGCCACACCTTGCGGTCGAGCGCCTTGTGGACCTGCTCGTGGATGTGGTACTTCTCGAACACCGACAGGGCGCCCTCGGCGTCACCGCCGTCGTAGTACTCGATGCGGTCGGCGAGTTCGGGATTGAACGCCGCCACGTACTCACGGATCTCGTGGTACAGCCGCTCGTCGTCGATGACCACGCCCCGGTAGTCGGCGTTGAACTCCTCACGGATCACCCGCACGGCCAGCTCGGGCTCGCGGTACAGCAACGCGGGCCGCTGGGTCTTCGCGGCCTTCTCCGCGATCTGGTCCCACTGACGCAACAGGATGGTCATGTCGGCGACCAGCTCGTCCTCGGTGGCGGTCTCGGCGGCCGTGCGCACGATCAGACCGTGCTCGTCGGGCTTGACGCGGTCGAGAATGCCTCGCAGCCGCTTGCGGACGTCGTCAGGCAGCCGCTTGGAGATGCCATAGGTCTTGGAGTTCGGGATCAGCACCACGAACCTCCCCGGCAACGACACCTCCTGGGTCAGCCGTGCTCCCTTGTGGGCGATCGGGTTCTTGGTGACCTGGCAGGTGATCAGCTGCTTGTTCTTGAGGATGTCCTCGATGCGGGGGTCCTTGCCCCCCTCCTCGACGTCTTCGGGGTCGTACTGGACGTCACCTCGGTACAGCACGGCGTTCTTCGGCGTCGCGATGTCGACGAAAGCCGCCTCCATGCCGGGCAGCACGTTCTGGATTCGCCCCACGTAGATGTTGCCGTGGATCTGGCTGACGTCGTCGGCCGGACGGCTGACGTAGTGCTCGATCAGGTTGCGTCCCTCGAGCACCGCCACCTGGGTCATCCCGGACCGCACCTGGACCGCCATGAGGTAGCGCCCGATCGGCTTGCCGTTGCGCTCACGCCCACGGCGCTGTTCGAGCGTCGCTGCGTCGAGTTCGGGACCATCGGAACGATCTCTGCCACGCCCGCGAGCCCGACGGCTCTTCGAGGCCCCGGACGAGACGTCGTCGGCACCGGATTCCTGTCGACCACCCGCCGTGTCGCCGGACTTCCGGCCCGAGCCACCCTTCGATCCGGACCGGCGACGACGCTTCTGGGCGCCACCCGATCGGTCGCCGTCGGTGGCGGGCTTGGACGAAGCCGGCCCCGGAGGTGGCGCGGTCGGCATCGGCATGGTGTCGCCGATGCGCGGCTTGCGAACGAGGGCCTTCTCGGCTGCCTCGACGGACGGCCGCCCTTCGCGAATCGGCTCCGGCAGCTCGATGTCGTTGCGGTCGTCGATCTCCGCGGTCGAATCACCCGCATCCGCAGCACCGGCAGCGCCTGAAGCGCCACCCTGGCCGCTGCCGCGACGGCGTTGCCCGCCTCGCGAGCCACGTCGGCGCTTGGCGCCGGTCGTACCGGTGGACCCGCCGGCGGGCGCGTCAGGCGAGGAGGTGTCGGTGCTGGGGTCGGTCGAACGCTCTGAGTCGGCGTGATCCATGGGAAGAACGGTCCCTTCTGGCAGGAGCAGCCGAAACGGCGCTCTGCGTGGCTCGAACCGTCTGCGCGGTGCAGCGTGGGCGAGCCGATCGTGAACGTCGGATCCGCCGGTTGACGGACCCGTTGCATGCGCCGGGGGCCAGCGCAACGAGCAGTACGACAGCCAACGTGGCCGCCGGTGACCAGGCCTCGACACGACACTGCACCACGGGCGCACGGGAACCGGAGATGTCCGGCGTGTCGCTCGTGTTGGGGAATTGTCCGATGTCGAAAGTCACTGGGACGGGAATTCTACGCCGTCGAAACGCCCGCGGCGGGATGGGGCAGGGATTTGATCGGGACCGCCGTCAGCGCATCCGGCGCATGTGGACCGACTGCACCAGCCCGAACAGTGCGAAGTACACGATCAGGCCGGACCCACCGTAGGAGATGAACGGCAACGGCAAGCCGGTGACCGGCATGATCTGCACGGTCATCGCCACGTTCTGGAACGTCTGCCACAGCAGCATCGTGAACACCCCGGCGCAGAAGTAGGTGCCCAGCAGGTCACGCGAGAGATGGGCGATGCGCCAGATGCGCACGAGGGCGATCACGATCAGCCCGAGCACCACCGACGAACCGACCAGGCCGAACTGTTCGCCGATCGCCGCGAACGGGAAGTCAGCCCACATCACCGGGATGTCGCGGCCGTTCGTGAGTGGCCCCTGCAGCCAGCCTTTGCCCCAGACACCGCCGGTGCCGATGGCTCGCATCGCGTTCTCGGCCTGGTACAGATCGTCGGCATCGGCCGCGGCAGGATTGACGAGCGCCCGGATACGGGCCGCCTGGTAGCTGTTGACGAGCCGCCCGACGAACGCGGCGAGCACCGTGGCGACCGACAGCACCGTGATCAGGCCGATGTAGCGCGCCTTGGCTCCAGCGACGAGCAGGACCCCCATCGCCATCGACACCAGCACCGACGCGGACCCGAGGTCGGGTTGGATGATGACGAGCACGGCCGGCGCGCCGACGATCATCAGCCCACCGAGGAAGCGGGCATAGGACACCTCGTCGCTGCGCTCCTCGGCGAGGTAGGCAGCCAGCATCAACAGCGTCGTGAACTTCGCCATCTCGGCCGGCTGCAAGTTGAACGGCCCGAGGTCGAACGAGATGCGATCCTCTCCGGACGCCACGCCGAGCAGGAACAGCAACGTGAGCATCACGAGCGTGAGGCCGTAGAGGAAGCGGGCACGATCCTTCCACCACTCGTAGTCGACCGACATCACGACGACCATGACCACGGCCGCGATGATCGCGAACACGACCTGGCGGGTGGCGTACGCGTACGGATCGGCCGAGATCCGCGTCCTCGACGCCGAGAACACGACGAAGAACCCGATGATCGTGAGCGCGAACTGGACCGCCATCAACACCCAGTCGACGTTGCGGCTCGGGTCGGCGGGGCTGGCGCCGATGTTGCCGAGACCGGAGTCGGGTTTGCGGGAGAGGAACGAGGTGGCCACGGCCGCTACTCGATCGTGCGAATGCTCGAGAAACGGCCCTCGTAGCAGCGCGTGTCGGCGAGGTTGCGCTGCGGCGCAGCGACCGTCGAGTTCGTGTCGAGTGCGTCGGACAGTCGAACCGGGTCGGCCTGCGCCAGTCCGGACATCTGCAGGAACATGCACTTGACGACTGGAGCCGCGGCTTGGGAGCCGTAGCCGGCCTTTTCGAGGTATGCGCTCACGGTGTACGGCCGCGACGGATCCCGGCTGTACGCGGCGAATGCGGACGAGTCGTTCCACGGGTAGTTGCCCGCGCCCTGGGCGGTGCCGGTCTTGCCGGCGAGCGGGATTGCTCCCGCCGTGCCGCGGTAGTAGTAGAAGAGGTTCTCGCCGGTCGTCGAGTGGTAGTAGTCGCTCGTGGTGCCCGGCCCTGTGATCACCCTCGACAGCCCGCGATCGATCTCGTCCCACGATTCCTGGGCAAGCGGGAGTTGGCGGATGATCTCGCCGGCCACGTTGGGTTCCCGAGCGAGCCTCGCCTGGGTGATGTCGGCGTAGCCCTGCACGGCCGAATCCGGAACGCCCGGCTCGTACACGGCCTTGATGATCTCGGGCTTCATCAGGTAGCCCTTGTTGGCGATCGTCGAGTACCCCATCGCCAGCTGCAGAGGTGATGCCGACAGCAGACCCTGGCCGATGGCGAGCTGGACGTTGTCACCGGTGAAGTACCCCGACGCCTCCGACTCGCTGATCACGCCACGCTCGCCGTACTCGGCCTTGAGCTCGGCGTCGGGAACCGTGCCGTCGAAGGCATACGGCAGATCGATGCCGGGGTCGGAACCGAAACCGAACTTGCGGACCTCCTCCTGCAGGATCGGCTGGTAATCGTTCCGCGTCATGATCAGCTCGCCGATGCGGTAGAAGAACGCGTCGGACGAGACCGCCAGCGCGGTCTCGACGTCGACGGAGCCGTACACGCACGGACGACCGGTTCCACTGCACGTGGCGTTGCGGTACACGCACCGAACGAGCCCGTCGTTGCACTTGTCGTCCTCGACCGACTCCATCCGGTACGAACCCTCGTCACGGTAGTAGTCGTTGATCCCCATCAATCCGGTGTCGAGCGCCGCGAACGCCACGAACGGTTTGAACGTCGAGCCGAGGTTGTAGCGACCCTGGATCGCACGGTTGACGAGGATGGACTCGTCCGGGTCGATCGGCTCACCGTTCGCGTCGACCGATGGGAAGAGCTCGTCGAACTTGCCGCCGCCCAGGTCGGCTTCGAACCAGCGGTTGTCGAACGTCGGATAGCTCGCCAACGCGACGATCTGACCGTTCTGGTAGTTCTGGACGACGACCGAGCCTGCCGGCGCCTTGTACGGCACCTGGCGCGGGTATTCGGGGAACACGAGCTCCTCGAAGTTCGTCTCGGGGTCGAGCGGGTTGATCGCGACCTGCTGCTGGCGTTCGCGCAGTTTGGTCTCGAGGGCCTGCTCGGCGAACTGCTGCTGGTCGAGGTCGATCGTCAGCTGTACGTCGTTGCCGTTGATCGGGGGCACACGGCGGATCTCCCGTACGATCCGGCTGGCATTGTCGACCTCGTAGGTGACGTAGCCCCACTTGCCGTGCAGGTCGTCCTCCATGCTCAGTTCGATCCCGAACTGCCCGACGCGTTCGTTGAGGAAGTAGCCCTTGCCCTGGTAGAAGTCCTTCGTCTCGGCCGTGATGCGTCCCATGTAGCCGGTGACGTGGCTCGCCAGCGGCGCGTAGGGATAGACCCGCCGCGACTGTTCGAGGATCTCGACACCGGGAAGGTCCTCGACGCGTTCCTGGAGGGCGATCGCGGTGCGTTCGTCGATGTCCTCGGCGACGGGCATCGGCAGGAACGGGCTGTACACCTGGCTCTCGAACCGGGCCTCCATCTCCTCGACGGGCACGTCGACCCACCCTGACAGGCGACGGAAGATCTCCGCTCGGTTGTCGCTGTTGCGGATCACTTCCCAGTCGACACCAACGGTGAGGACCCGGTCGTTGTCGGCGAGGATCCGACCCTCCGCGTCGAAGATGCGTCCACGCTCGGGCAGCAGTGGAACCGTGCGCAGTTTGGTCGTGTCGACCTCAGCCTGCAGCGCCTCCTGTTCGACGGTCTGCAGGAACCACAGACGTGCGCCGACGAGGCCGAACAGCAGCATGCCGACGAGCGCGAGCACGCCGAGGCGGGCGGCTCGCTTGTCAGCAGCCATGCAGCTGCTGCTCGTTGGTCGACATCTGGTTCATCATGACGCCTCGCATGTTACAAACGTGTTGCGGACCTGAGACGTCAGGCCGACAGGTCGGTGCGTGACAGTGATCACCCACTGCCGAACTCACGACGGTTGCTCTGCCACCGGCTGCTTCCATTCGGGGCGCCGCATCCTCAGACACCAACGGGCGAGCGGCACCAGCAGCGGGCTCATCACCGCCGCAGCGGCGGCGACCACCGCCAGCACGACCCCGAGCTGGCGCTGGAACGGCTCGGATTCGCCGATGAACGCACGAAGCAGCGGGATCATCGCCACGCCGGCTGCGGTACCGAGCGCGGTGAAGATCGCCTCGAGCCACCAGTGCGGATCCGCGGCGATCAACGCGAGCAGCCCACCGACCGCACCCGCGATCGTCATCGCGGTCGCCGTCGATCCGAGCGGAGTCCCCTCGGCGAGGTCGAACATCACACCGAGCGTGAACCCGACGATCGCTCCTCGCTCACTGCCTCCTGCGACACCGGCGGCGGCCGCCATCGCCATCATGACCTGGATGATGACGCCGCCCACCTGGATCTCGACGAAGATCGTCCGTTGCAGCGCGAGCAGGATCAGTCCCACCGGGATGACCCGCACGAGCGGACCCTGGACGAACGATGCGAACATCCGTGGTCACTGATCGACTTCGGAGAGCGGCTTGTACAGCACGACCCGCACGAAGTTGAGCCGAGCGAGGTCGGCGTAGAGCTCGACGTCGAGCAGCGGCCCACCCGACCCCGGCCGATCGGCCCGGTTGAGCACGCGGCCGACCGGGATTCCCGTCGGCGCCAGACTCTCGGACCCGCCGGCCGTCTCGACGAGGTCACCGGGAACCAGCTCCGACAACGACGGCGAGTCCTGGACGAACTTGATCTGCGGCAGGCGGAGGCGACCTCGCCCCTCGAGCGCGCCGTACTCCTTCTCGACCACCTCTGGCAAGGTCGTGGTCGTGGTGGTCGTGGAGTCCGCCACGACCGTTCTCCCCGCGACGGGCGTCGTGGTCGTCGTCGTTCCCGCTTCCTCCAACTGCGCTGCGAGCTGCTCGAGATCCGCGATCTGCTCGGCCGTCAGCCGGCGCCCCGTGAGCGGGTCGACCAGCGGCTCGCCGTTCTCGCCCACCACGGCTCCTGGCAGAGTCGTGTCGGGAACCGGCGACCCGTCGGGAAGCGTCACGCCGGGCACGATCGCGCCCGGCAGGCGCGGGATCGTCGTCGTCGTGGTGGCGGCCGCAGCGATCTCCGACGGGCTGAGGCCCGACGGAGACGTGTTGGTCGGAATCGCCTCGTCGGTCGCCGACGCCGAGGTGACCTTGACGGCCACGGTGTAGCGGCTGTCGGTGACCAGCATGACCCGGGCCGTGCTGCGTGTCACCTGGGTGACCTTGCCCACGAG
>Ga0307380_10007484_pt1 | contig 14195 bp, 16 predicted proteins | sample UN3MG_FD_202239 | JGI IMG/M metagenome (GOLD analysis project Ga0307380, IMG submission 202239) | Soil microbial communities from Risofladan, Vaasa, Finland - UN-3 | ecosystem: Environmental > Terrestrial > Soil > Coastal area > Acid sulfate soil | place: Finland: Risofladan, Vaasa | collected... | reverse complement strand
CTCACCGGCCCCAGAATCAACGATTCCACCTGTGATATCTGTCCATTCTGGGCTCGCAGCCATGATGTCATAAGTACGACCTATACGATGGAAGTCCCAAAGAACGTAAGCTCTAGGTGGATTAGTCCACGGATCAACTACTACATCTACTGGCGGTGTGTAAGGATCATGATCATCTATTGCAGGAACCACCGGAGGTGGTACGTAAACACCCGCAGGACCATTAGTCTCACGCTCCCAAAGAAGGTCAACACTGCGAATAACTCCTTCACGTCCATGACTGTAATTAAAAGTCATCTCATGCACAATGCCACGTTCAGTGGTGAAGTTTAATCCCCGTTCAGCTGCTACCGAGGCAGGTATCGTAAGAGTAACCCACGTCATAGCCGCCGGATCAATGGTATTATTAGCCATCTCAGTAAGGCTGATCTGGAAATGAGAGTTTGCGCTATTTAAGCGGGCATAGCGTTGCCCCGCGACTTTATTAAGCGTGTCCTGAGATTCGGCAATCTGTTCGCCGTGACTCTGAAACTGTTCGCCTTGCCCGGGAGAGTCTCCTGGAGCGTGGGTGAATAACGGGACAAGGGCTGCAACTCCAGTCTGTAATGCGGAGTCATCCAACCAATGGATTCTGGGCGGTCGCATGTTAGTATATTGAATATTCTGCCAGGCCTCAACTCCGATTGCTGCTTGTACAGTCGCAGTACGGTCGGCAACTTCTTGAAGTATGGGATCTGATACGATGGCGAGTCGGCCAAGACGGTCGCAAGTAAAGATACGTTCCGGTACCAAACTATTTGCCTGCTTGTTAACCTGGTCATATAGACTACTTCCTCCAGTTTCCCGGATAATAAAATCAAACGTATCACCAGTACCGCTATCCTGCCAATCAGCAAGCTCCAACGCAGTGCTATGCCAATGAAGAAGATAATGAAGAAGTTTATCCCAAGTGGGATCTGCCATGTACTCCCACGTAATAGAGGGATTAGCCGCCGTAAGGCGAAACACGTCGTTATAGATGACTTGAGAAAATCCAGGTAAGGTATCCAAACGCCCTGCAACATCTACAAAGTCAAGTGTCGTGTCATGCAAAGTAGCTGTACGCTTAACATTGATGCCGCTTGGATCATTCTGATGCCAACCCCAAAATAGAACATTGTCCCGCTCACTTAGACTTGCTGGCTCCCCATCGATGACCATACATAGTGTACCGTCCGGATAGGTTGTTTCGGGTATCGAATTGTAAAATCGAACAGACATTGTCTGACCAGACTGCCCAACTCGATGTCTGAGGATATTAAAGTCATCCTCCCATCCATCCCCACTCCCAGCTGAATCTCTGGCCACAACAAAGGTTCGGGTCGTATGCGAATTGCCATTTGAATCCGTCACCGTTAATGCAATCCAATAAAAGCCGGGATCGCAGTCAATTATAATTTGGCTGTCACTCGAAGATGTGCCGCCTGCAAATGTACACCCGGAAGGCAGTTCCCACAGGTAGGTACTTATGGTAGCACCATCAGCCGTGGCAAACGAGCGGTTTGGTGCATAATGGGGCAACATAACTTGCAATTGTCCCGTGCCACTGTCTATTGTACCGGCTGCAGGAGGGCCAGCATTAGCGACAGGAGGTTCATCTCCGCTAGTGTATGTCCCTACCAGTATGTCCGAGTCCTTATACGAAGTCTTGTATGGGGAGTCGTCAACGACTTCAATGTACGGTATTTTGGACCATACTCGAAAATCGTTAAGTACTGTAATATAAGCATCATCCGTAGCCGTAATTTCACCGTCGTGAATGCCGATAGAACTCCTACCAACGTAAAGAGTATCACTTGCAGCCGCTTTTCGAACCCTAGTTCTTCCAAGGTCATCTCCTCCCTGCGCTGTGCCAATAAGTACAGTTTGTCCTACTTCAATGTCGCCGTAGGCGCCTGTGAGTACGCCGTCAAAAGGAAGTTCGTCTAAAGGATAGGTAGCACTGGGAAGATTGATCTGAGCTTCAAAAACAATCGCAGGCTCCAAAAGAAACAGGAAAATATCGCTCATGAAGCAGTCTCCAGGTTCTTAATGAGGATTGTTATACGGCGCGGAAAGTACTGATCCCAAGTCATATCCTTACCCGGCTCCGGTTGTATAGCCATCCCATTCATACGTACCCAATTCCAAGTGCCGTCTCTTACATAGACCGTAACAGCCGCAGTAAGAGACGCGTTAATGCCGAACTGAGTAAGTACTGCTTGATAAGTAGTTACGTCAGGGAGGAAGTTAAACTCAAGTTCCACAAATGGTCCGACAGTGCGTGGAGTCCCATCTCCGCCATAAGTACGACGAGTTTGTTGAATGCCGATTGATTTAGGCTGCGGAGAGACATCTACTAAATCAACAAGTGCTTGATTGGTCCCGGTCTTTACTTTGTATGTTGTCATAGTTATCCCGCATATTGTAGGGCTGCAATAAGCTCTGCACGTACGATCTGGCCTAGCTGGTTAACATCCTGGCCAACAGCTCCATAAATCTGAATAGCCCCTTGCTCGATGTTTATGCCCCGATTAAGTATATCACCCTGAGTAAAACTGCCGCCCATAGAATTCCGAAGTGCCCCGACAGTAGCAGGATTCAGTACATATTCCCCAGCATGTACTAACGCTAATCCTGTCCTGTTAACAGGTCCACCCGTTTGAAATTGCTCAGGCGCAAATCCTCTACCAATTCCACCTCCAGCTACAATGGTAGCAACAGCCTTAACGCGTTCAGCTTCTTTGGCTTCTTCAATCGACTTATACCAATCGGCCCAATAATCTTTCCACAGGGCAATACTTGCATCCTGTTGCGCCTTCTGAATTGCCATATACTCCAAATTGAACAAGTTAAGCTGGTACATTTCAGCTTGGAACTTAGCATCAAGAGCTACCCGTTCCTTTTCAGCCTGCTCATTGATTGCGGCCATCTTCTCAATGTACTGCAACTCCATATCAGCCATTGACTGCGCATGATCTAAGTTCTGCCTCTCCCTACGAATAGCACGATCTTCGTCTTCTCTAGCCTGCCGCTTAGCTAGATCTTCTTCCATGTCTTGAAGACGTCGTTCATCTTCTTCGCGGCCTCTTTGAATTCGCTTTTCTAAAGCCTCAAGAGCGTCTTCTTCCTGTTCCTTAAGCTTATCCCTAACCTTGGCATTTTCGTCGTTGTAATTTTCTTCGAGGTTATTAAGGCTAATAGCAAAACGTCGTTGCTCTTCAGCTACGGCGGCCGCGTCTAAACGAGCAGCAGCTTTGAGAAGCTTTTCCCGGTGGTCCGTAAGTAACTTCTCACGATCCTTTTGGTAATCCTCCTCAATTTCCAGATATTTTTCGGCCGCGTCTTCTCGCTGTTCTGTCTGGCTATCGTAATAATCTTCCCACCATCCAGCCTCCCGTAAGCCAGCATCTTCGCGAACTTCCGCAACATCTTCTAGATGATCCGCATTCTGTCGCGCACGACTCCTAGCAAAGTCTTCCTCTTCCCGCGCACGTTGCTGGGCATAATCTCTAACAGCTTTGGTACGCTGCGATTCATACTGCTCGGTAGCTTTAAGACGAGCGTCGTTAGCTTTGCCTTCAATGCTCTGAACTTCTTCAGCCCACTTCTCTATCGCATCTAACTGGGCTTGCCCAAACTCACCTACAGGGCCTCGCTCGCCAAACTCCATGTTCTTAGACGGAGGATAGAGCCACTCCATCATATTGCCCACAAAGCCCCATCGCCTAGCTTCTCTTCCTTGAAAGCCCTTTTCAGCTTCCATGCTCTTTCCCGACAATTCTCCAAATTTAGAGTAATTAACTCCAGCGTCGGCTAAAAGACCTTTCCAAGGTCCGCCAGGAAGAAGATCGGCCAAACCCATCAAAAAGTTAGCTAGGCCCAAATGCATTTGAGCCCACATATCGTACCAATTCATAACCATATCAGTTACGGCACGATCCATTAACGAAGACAAGTCATTGAAAGTAAAAATCAAGTCCGCAATAGCCTGCTTCAAATCAGACGTAAATTCAGCTAGCCCATAATTTTGCCAGCGTTCATCTCCCATAGCGCCGCCAGCAACCCTAATAGCACCAAAAGCTAAACCCGCTCCAAGACCTGCTCCAAGACCTGCAGGCCCCATAATCGACATACCCGCAAGGCCTTTTATAGCCCCTCCAAGCTTAACCATTATACCTAAAGTAGGTATAGCCACGGCAGCGAGAGTAGAAAGTGCAGCCGCCCACGCAAGCGTGGTTGAGTGACTTTCTCGAGCCCCCGCTGCCCAATCTGCTGCCATCCGTAAGAGAGGATTAAGATACTGTAAGAGGGGTTCAAAACCAGCCGCGACAAGTTGCGTAACAGCGTCACGCGCAATATTAAAAGAAGCCGTAAACGTTCCAGCCATTTCGTCCGCAACTTCTGCGGTAATACCCATACGCGTAAGGGTGGTATCAAGAGCTCCCCAAAAGTCCCGATTCGACTTAGCGAACTCTTCTCTAAAGATCCCACGGCTTACGTTAAATCTCTCCGCAAGAGACATAAGATCGCGGCCACCGCTAACCAAGGCCTCGTTAACAGCAAAGGCGGCCATTGCCATGCCCTGTGCAGGATTAAGAACAGCAACACGCCGTATAAGCTGCCACTGCTCTTCAAGTTGGTCAGTCTGGCCCTCCATCGTAGGCAAGATAAGGCGGGTAGCATGAAGAACCTCTCCATAGGCAACACCCATGCCTCTAGCTGTGTCACGAATCTTCTCGTTAAGCTCTACGGCTTTGGTTTGACTGCGAGTCATACCAGTTAGTACGACCATGGCTTCTTCGTAGTAAGCTGCAGCACCAGAGCCCACCGCAAAGAAGCCAGCCGTTGCTAACGATAGCCTAACAAGTTCTCCACGCAGAACACCAAAAGCGCCAGCTTGTTGCTGTGCTGCGGCAGTTCCGGAAGCTAAACCAGAGCGGATCTGATTACCAACATTACGCGCAACAGCAGCAGCTCCACGCAACTGCGCCGTATTGATGATAATTGTGCCTTGAGCAACGCCAAGACCGGCTGTTCCTAACTTTTGGAGTAATGCCATGCTTAGGTCTCCTGGGGCTTAGCCTTGAAAACTTTCACTCCGCTCCTCGTACCCCCTCTTGCGAGAGCCCTCAAAGCTTGCAAACCATCGCGTTCCTTATCTTCCGACGTTTTAGGTTTCGGAAGTTTGAAATCAGAATCTAAGAGTTGTTCCATTGCATACTTTGGTTCGTAACTAGTGTTTTCGCCGTCTCCTTGCTTCTCAAATTCTTGCGCTGCATTACTTATGACAGTGCCAATAACGTTTACGCAACGATCAATCTGATACGCTATCCACGGGTCCTGAATCATCAAGTACTGGCTCGGCCTCGTCCCCTGATTCTGAGCCATCTGAAATAAGCTCCACACGTTTGAACGATTCAGCACAAAATTTCCGCATGAGCTCCACGGGCTGTATCACCACGTTGAAGATCCATACTTTGTCTGGAAACTCGATCCAGTTAAGGCTGATTTCGTCGTCGTTCACAGGTTCCCCTTGTACGACTTTGGGTTCCAGAATTGCTGCCGGAATTATGGTGTTGACTAATTGAGTAAAGTTCACCGCCATTTCCGTCTGATTCTCGATATCCTCAAGAGGCGTTTCATCCCATAAAGTCTTAGCCGCAATTGGAGTAAGAAAATCTGGGATGTCGCCTGATTGCAACAAAACGTCCAAAGCTACAGGACGAAGTTTAATGACTTTCCCTGAAGGGAGTCGAGCTTCGACTCCCTCCTTGAAAGGCTGTTTCCATACAGAAGCTCCTGTTACTTCCATCTTAAGTCTCCTTATGCCCAACTTAGCCCAGCAGGCGGAAGTACGATCTCCGTATCTGCTTGATGCTCAATAAGGTTAATGATGCCAAAACCAGCATCACTAACAGCCGTTACAGTCAGCTCAGGAATAGCAAACTGACCATATTGAAGCGTGGCAAGCTCCACATCCTGCATAACCCGAACCTTGGGTAGGAATACGTGAAGATCACCAACTCCCTCCTCAGCCAATGCCTTACCACAAATACCGAAATAAGGCATATTATCGCCGCCATCTACTTGAAAATGATCCTGAGCACTCGGAGCTGCACCCGAAGTTGTACTTAAGTTGCCGAGAATAATTTCCAAAGCAGCGATACTAACCGAACCAAATCTAAGACGACTCTCACCAGCAATCGCACGAGCAGCAGAGGCGGTAATTTCGTCGTCGCCTTCAAGCTGGGCACTTACAATTTTAAGAATCGCCCCATACAACTGTACACTAGGTATATCGACTAATCCTGTGTAGGTACCATCTCCATCCCAAGTACCTACCTTCACGTCCCTCAAACCAAACTGTGGCGCACCATAAGAATCAAAAGCCATCTCTTAACTCCCCTTCACTAAGTAAACCCAAAAATCACTTCGTTCGGTACAAGCATCAATAGACTCATCATGCCCTTCGCGAACATCCCAATTCCAAATCAACTCAAACGTACCATCTAACCGCGCATTCTGTAACTGGCCGTACACGCTTTCCCTCATTGCGTCAATGACGAGATATGAGTCATGATCATAGAACCAAACCTCCAAGGTCGTACGAGCACTAGTAATGTTTCCTACCAAATCAGCCGTATCAAAAGTTGCGCGTTCTTTGATAAGGATACACGGCTTAATGATACCAGCATCTCCAAACGCCGCAGGTACCCGAGTACGGTTAATTCCGCTTCGTCCTGTATCTTCAAGCGTATAAATACCGCCAGTAGCCTGAGCCACTGTTAGCGCCGTTTTGACCGTATCTTTTAGTCCCATTACTAGCTCCTAAACATCTGTGCGACATCGCTCCAGATGCGCTTACTAAAATAATCAATGGCTGGTTCAATAATGCTAAACTCTCCTGCATTCAACATCGGCTGATTTGTCGCGGGGTTAATGCCTTCCAAATAAGTACCGTAAGGCACCGTATGAAAGAGAACCATCCAAGTACCGTATTGATTACCTCCGACATTAGAACCTAAGCCTGAACGCGCAGCACCAGATCTATCTCCCCATGGTGCATTCTGTACCATCCATCTACGTGCTTCTCCCGCATATGCTTTCATTTTAGCCCGTAGCTCAGATTTAATAGTCTGTTCGTAAGCTAACGCAAGCTCCTCAAAAGCATCCTCAGGAAGTTTGCTCCATAGAATCCCAGTTTGACGGCTAAATGATCCGCTACTATACGAAGAGGTATTTGTAGAACTTCCTACATATGCTCCTGCTTCATTATAATACTCGCCACCAACCGATTTACGAAGTTTCCGGAGTTCCTTATGGCTAAGATTTACATTGCCGCCACTAGAATCAATGGCAGGTTGATAACCACGATTTCCTACGCCACTTCCAACCGTGTTGAAAAGATCCCTCAACGCTCCCATTTGATGCGCGGGAATTGTCACAGGAGTTGGCATTACTCTCTCATCCTAGCAATAGCTTGGAACTGGCTATCAAGGCCGGCAAGAACTTCAACAACGTCGAAACTCTTGCCTTCCGAAGAGAAACGGTCTCCGAACTTAAGATCTGTATCCGGATATGTATCATGTCCCTTATAACCTACGATGAAAGTATCGGCTCGCCCATGACGCCCATGCTCTCCAAGATATGGCATCTCATGATCCGACAACGTCACAAGCCTGACATTCTGAGCCGCAAGTACGGTGCCATCTCCTCTTGTAACCGTAATAGATGATAGCCGCCGGTTAACCAAAGAAAGAAAATCAGTCCAGTCAGGGGCATCAAGCCAGTTAGCGATACTAGGCATCGTATGGTTCATCCTTATCACGCGGAGGGACTTCTAGAATGCCCACAGACCAAACCTGGTTAGAGGCACTCCGTGCTTCATCCTTCCACATGATCATACTATCTTTCAAATGCGCACGAACTTGATCAAGCTTTTCCCGAGAAAGACCCGCAGTATACTCATGGTACTTATTAGCATCTGCAAGGAGCTGCCTATACCCATAGTAAATGGCTAATTCATAGCTCTCCTCCGCTCGTGTATAAAGCCTGTTCAACTCCGTATCTGAGAATACCGTTTCATCCGCAGTGATACCCAAGTCACCTTGCATATCAAGTATTTGAGTCGCTGTCAACGCCATACGCCTCTCTCCTTCATAAGCCTAATTAGATTGTCAGCTGTGTGGAACCAAGTTCGATGTGTATGGAGCCATGTACTGGCGTTGGTTCCAAACGTATGCGCTTCCTTTCGATTTAGGCTACACCAACGCATCTGCCCTACAATAGCTCCAATGTTAGGGACGCACCATTGCCCTTTAGTATTGGGAAAATTTGAAGGGATGTCTTCTATTTTAAACATGCCGATTGGGTAAGCCCACTCATCGAGCTCGTCATCTAAGCCGCTGAATCGAGTTGCAATTACAGGAAGCCCAAACGCAGCAGCTTCACGATGCGGCATCCCCCATCCCTCGCTACGACTAGGCATTACAGCACAATCAGCCATGCGGAAGATTTGAACCATATCCTCAAAGTCGTTGTTAAGGATTTTAATGTTCTTGTGGATGTCGCCTGATGCAATTTGATCGATCAACGAGTTACCCATTGTACGGCTCTTAATGATAAGGCGTATGTCATGCCCTTCGTCTAACAAGGCGAAGAAAGCTTGCCAAACTTCTGTCCACCCTTTACGTGATCCTCTATCACCCAGCGCAAGGAAGGTGTAAGGTCGTTCATAATTTGGCCATGGACGTCGTAGACGTGTGTTGAATTCTCTGGGATCAATACCACCCTTAATAGTAGTTGCATCAATTCCAGTCGCATCACCAAAAGTCTTAGTGCACCACACACTTGGAGTAATAATATGGCTAATTTCAGTTTCATGTACCATCTCAGTCCAACCATCGGGAACCTCGCTACCCTCAGTCATCGTATATACCCAATGAGTCTTAGGCAATTTCTTAAAGTCAAATGGCGGACTTACTGTAAGGCTAAAACCAGGCCAAAGATCATTATCCTGCGCATGCCCTGCAAACAACTTCAGTACTGTTGGCTGCTCGGGATGAGCACGAAGAGCTTCGGTTAGGCGCCTAGCAAATCTCCCGTACCCATCGCGTTCGTCGAATGAACGAGCAATTAGATTGATGTGCATGAGCTCCTTACTCCTACACTAACTAATTGTTGGATTGGTCCATGTTCCGCTGGAATCAAGGAAGGCTGCGGTACCATTAGTACGGTCCATACCTACCCCGACACCAAACTCGAACTCTACATCCAGCTGCTTGATCGGCACGTCATCGTTCGGAACAGTCTCAGGCACTACGAACATGCCGAAACCTTCCATTGGATGTATGCGAATAGCAAGAGGATTCCTCACATCAAGGCTACCATACGACTTAACCATGCCTGCATAAGCAGTCGGTACACGTGCTGAACTACGCATCTGTACTAGACCATAGGCAGTCTGATAATCGCCGAAGTAACCTTTATTGCGCGTGCCTCTCTGGAAGAAACGATTGCCGCTGGTTTCTCCGCCACGATCAATGCTAATCAAACCATTGACGTCGATTATCTCGACGAAATTGGTCAAAGCCCCAAAAGTTGCAATATCCGCACGCGATACGATACAAGTGTATGGCGGTTCATGCCCATGCTCTTGAAGAGTCTCAGCCATCGATTCGAGTCCGTCAGACCATGAAGCAGAATCGCTATCCACACCAAGGAAATGATCATGCGAAGTTGCAAATGCTTCACCCTGCCACGCAGGAGGAGCATAATCTACATTACCGCCTGTGCCGCGTACAAATGGCACATTATAGCCGGCGGAGCCGATTGCAGTCTCGCTATTGCTAAACCATCTCCCTAGAAGTTCCTGCTCAAAGCGCCATACACCACGTCGAACGACGCCACTAATAGCAGCCTGAACTTGCGCGCTACGAATGTCACGGAAATAACGACGTGTGCCGCCAACCGCGTCACCATATGCGTGCAGATCAATCATATGCCCAATCGTCTCGCCGTGTCGAGCTTCGGGACGATCAGTATCCGTAAGCTCGGGCATCGGAGTTACCGACCCGCCCTGCTCATACTCTTGGAAGAGTTCCTCTGTAAGATAAAATAGCCAACCCCAGTCAGAGACCAGTTGCTGGTTAATATCCCCTAACGCCAACGCCACAATATTGACAAGTTGCTCGTACGTCACACCGTCGCGCATAGCCCATTCAGCTAGTCGCGTCCCGTCGACGCCCGTAGGCAACGCCTTATTGAGGACGTTGAGTGGTCCTAATACTTCACCCATTGTAAGCCTCCTTATGCGCTGCTAGGATCGTTTTGCTCCGGATGTACGAAGAAAACGTCTGTGCGCTCTGCGTAGCCAACGATGCGATCGTAAGTAGCCACCGCATCCTCGATCTGCCCGGCGGTGTCACTAACATAGCCATTTGCACCCGGAGTCAGGCTTGCAAATCCAGCCACAGGGCCGAAGACGCAAACGCTACACGGGGTTGCATTAGCAACTGTCGTTTCACCATCAAAAGACTGTACTACGATGCCAATAGCTCTAGCAGCTGCCTGCGTAGCATTAGCGTCAGCCTTCATTACATCTCCGTCACTCGCCACATAAACCAGGTTACCTACTGTAAGCGCTTCCCCGGCATCGTAAGGACGAATAACCGCTCCATTCTCAGTTAGCGCGCGAATCTTCGCGGCCGTGAGAGATAGTCCAGCCATTTCATGCCTCCTTTATACCCCAAGTCGAGCCCGGGCTGCAGCTCTGGTCGCAGGCGAATCATCGATTTGCTTAACCCGGCTTTTAGTGTCAGTTGCCTGACTAATAGCACTAACTCCGGCTTGAGCAGTTCGAACAAGTTCTACAAGCGGCTTAAGAGTGTCCCACGCTTTTGCAATTGCTTCGTCAACTTCATCCATCTGACTGACATGCACCATCTCGCGCAACACGGTAAGCATCGCTTCGTTGGCATCTTCTTCCAACTTAAGATCTGCTACAGTAGTGCGCGTTACTTCCGCAACACGCGACTCAAGAGCCTCACCTTCCATCATAGCTATTAAACTAGCCTGTTCAGCAAGGGAGGCCTCAAGTTCGGCGATGCGAGAAGTTTCGACTGAAACCTTCGTCACTTCATCGCCCATCTTAATCTCCTTCGTGATGGTGAAATCGCTGTCGGGAGGTAGCGCCGCGCGCGTATAAGGTGCAAGATCCAACTGCTCCAGCTGGAAGTCATGTGCCTTATTGATTCCGCCGTCAAGCTGTTCAAGGCGAGCTAATCCAAAAATGCTGGTAGCTGCCTTTCCGTTTGATGCTTTAATGATTCGGAAATGCTCACGCTGAGCCACGGCAGTCTTAGGGATGTAACCCTTCGCCCACGCCTTATCTCCTTGTCTTATAGCACCAATCCAATGTACATCGCTTACAGGGTAAGCGCTGTCTAGGTCTTCGAAACGTAGATGACCCATAATACCCTCCACGCCGCGCGTGTTAATCTGGTGGACGATGGTGTCGACCATCTCATCGTCAAACAGTAGGTTATTACTGCTCACTACGTTCGCTCGACCTACCTCAAGTGTCAGGAAGAATGGGTCTTCGTCTCCGTTGACGAGAGCGTTGAAATCCACTCCTTCTCTGACTGGCACATTTGGGACGTCCCCGCGGAACTCCGTGATGGCCTTAATCCTAATGTGTTCGGTCATACCCATTCCTCCAATAACCGAATTCCAGCATAGTGTCCTTGCACATCGCTGTGAACATTTGCTGGTTCTCTGGCGTCCAAGAGGCCCACAAGGTTGCAGGTCTCCGATCACCTACCACTTTACGATTTACGTCTCTGAATTGCCAGTGACGCAATATTTTCTGTGTGTGCCCAGTAACAATCTCACTCAATATCCCTACTGAAGACGTAACATCTTCAAGTCTGTACACATGTACGTTGAGTCCGTGTGCGCGAAGCCACTGCGGCATATAACACGAGGCGTTAATGAGCGTGCAGAGCTTTTGAAACCGTTCTGTACCTTCCCAGGGAAGTTCTTCTCCGATGTCCCACCAAGTTTTAAGCCACGAGCCAATGGTGAAACTCTCATCCGATAAGTTCCGGTACGCAGCTGACTGGGTTGCAAGGCTATGTATTTGTTGGATCCCGTTACGAACCAGGTAAATAATGCGACTAACTGGAACAACCTTGTTAACCATCGGTATCTCATGTGGGGCCCAAGAATTCGAATCCAAGACATGGTAGTTTATCAACTCCTCACCAATCTGATCCCAATAAACTTGTTGCGGCGAATTACTCACGGCATTTTCCCAAGCTTGCTGTGATAGTTCATATCGAAGTTCGTGATGTGCACTCCAGCCAACTTGGGCCCCTATTACTTGACTTAGCCACATTGTCCCGCAATGCCCTGCAGCTGCTACAAGCCAAAACTCATTGCGCATCTAAATAACCAGCTTCCTGTTCTAAACGCCACCATTCTTCGCAATGCTTGTTAATCCAAGGACGTAAATGCTCGGGATGTATGTAATTATGAGCCTCTACGCTCTTATGCAATAAGCGTTCTTGAAGTCTAAAATTCTGTCGTTCAGGCCAAGGTTCGGGCTTGACAAGATCATACCATGTACGATGCCGTTGCTGACTAATGCTAAGGGCAGCAGCATCTCGACACCAACCATAATGTAAAATAGGCGTTTCAACACGTACCCAACCAGGAGCTTTATCGTCATGCGCGTTATACTCTTCTACCCCATAAACCGCGGCACATGCGGCACCTTCGTCTAAATTCTTAAGCCGATAATTAACTCGGCGCCTTCCTGCACGCGTATTAGCCTTAAGCATAAAGTTGTTGTTCCGCAAGTTAGCCGTACCAAAGAGATGCACAAACTCAAAATTAAGGAGATCATGCACAGGATCTTCAAGAGCTTCCCGCGCAACAAACGGTTCTTCAACAAGCTCGTCCAAATCCAGCCACACAAGCCAGTCAGAGTTTACAGCGTAACTCGATGCTAAAGACCACCAATCTTCCTGCCACGTTCGACTTTCAAAATGAATATGCGTCGGTACAACAAACACTCTCCCATATAACCTATTTTGTAACTCATACAGAGCGTCACAAGTCTGATCAGTGCTATTCGTTCCCACTACTACAACAGCCTCATCGCACCATTCTAAAGCGCTATAGATAGCAGCTTCCCACGGATAGTCCAATGTAAATATGTCAAATGCGCGAAACAAAGCTGTTGCTAGGGTCATGTTACTGTCACCAAGGGCAAATATGTCGTCGCAAGCCCCACAAAATGCTCTCCTACCAACGTTAACTGATCATCTTCAGTAAGCAAGTCACTGCGCGCCCAAAAATCTGCGTAAGGACTATAACAAGCACTAAACCAATAAGCCGCGTGTAGCAATTTATCTGTGCTCAACGTGCGGCGTACTATATCCATAACCTCACATTGTATACGCGGATCTTCATCCCAACTCGAGCACTCACTGACGATAGTAGGCAATTCTAAATTGTTCCAACTCATCCACTCGCGCCATTCCTGCCACAATACCAACCAATGTCCTGCAGTGTGGGCGTAGATATGAATCGCCCAAAACTCAGGAGTCGGCCCGTCTGCGTTCAGGTAATCCTCAAGCCATCTCTGGCCCCACGCATCCCAAAGTATGCCAGGCGCCGCAATAGGATTATCAGTGCGTCGTCTCCAACTCGCAACAGCATCGGCAGCCTCTTGCGGCTCGGTATTGCCCTGGTCTTTGCGTTCTTGCTCGTTTCCGAGAAACCACAGACGCTGTCGATTATCACGGGCCACTCGGATGGCGTCCACCATATACGCATCGTTGCGCAGGGCGAACAGCATGGGGACATAGTGCGGCTCGGCGGTCTGATCAAATTTCCAGTTATACCAGGACCGTGGCTGCAATACGTCCAGCGCCCGCCCGTACCACGACGGGTCGCTCTCTGCGTTCTGCCAGGGCAAGCCGCAGGACAACATCAAGCAGGCTCCGTTTCATCCACCAGACGCCAATCCACCGTGCGCCACGTTTCCGGGCCACTATTCTGCGACCTGCTGTACAGCGTGCCGTTGTACCGAGCGTACACAGACGCTACAAAGCCCTGTCCGCTTGGTCCATCATATACATCAATCACAAACGCACAGGGCATGGCTG
>Ga0307380_10007482_pt1 | contig 14197 bp, 12 predicted proteins | sample UN3MG_FD_202239 | JGI IMG/M metagenome (GOLD analysis project Ga0307380, IMG submission 202239) | Soil microbial communities from Risofladan, Vaasa, Finland - UN-3 | ecosystem: Environmental > Terrestrial > Soil > Coastal area > Acid sulfate soil | place: Finland: Risofladan, Vaasa | collected... | reverse complement strand
AGAGGAATGAGAGTTATCCACCACAGAATCGGAAAAGAGGTAACTTTTGCCAATGCGACAATCTTCATGGCACAGGACAGGGAAAATGTGGAGGAGGCATTTCCAGGAGATATTATTGGTATCCATAACCACGGAACCATAAAGATCGGCGATACATTTACCGAAAAAGAACTTTTGAAATTCAGCGGGATTCCCAATTTTGCACCTGAGCATTTCAGGCGTGTGAGGCTGAAGAACCCGTTAAAGGCCAAGCACCTTGAGAAAGGATTGATCCAGCTCGCAGAGGAGGGGGCTATCCAGGTTTTCAAGCCTGCTCTGGGCAGAAACTATATTTTGGGAGCGGTCGGTGTCCTCCAGTTTGAGGTGGCCATGGCCAGGCTAAAGTCAGAATATGGCGCGGATGCCATATATGAACCTGTGAATTTTAATGTGGCACGCTGGGTCGTATGTGATGATCGCAAAAAAATGGCTGAATTTGAGAAAAAGAATATAGCCAACATCGCAAGAGATGCTGAAGGGTGCCTCTCATTTCTGACAACCAGTGAATGGCAGCTAAATTACTGTATGGAAGAGTGGCCGGAGATAAAGTTTTTTAAGACACGGGAGGTTAACTGATGCAGGTGACCAAGGGGATTGATTTATGGCTATGATCGGCATGCGGGACGTGTGCTGGGGATTTGGGGATCCCCCCCTGCTTGAAAAGGTAACGTTTCAGATTGAAAAAGGAGAGCGTGTCTGCCTGGTGGGTCGCAACGGCGTGGGCAAGTCCACCCTGCTGAAGCTTCTGGCAGGCGAAATTCTTCCTGACAGCGGTGATGTCTGGCGTCAGCAGGGAGCCACTGTGGCCGTACTGGAGCAGGATGTGTCCACGGAATTTGACGGCACAATCTTTGATGTGGTTGCCGAAGGCCTGGGGCCAAAGGGTAAGGCGCTGGCCGAGCACAACAGGATTTGTAAACAGCTTGAAACCGTAAACACCCCCGAACTTGTAAAAAGGCAAGATGAACTGCAAAACAGGTTGAACTCCGGTGGCGGATGGGAACTTTTAAGGCAGACTGAAAGCATTTTGTCCAGAACCCGGCTCGACCCTGAAAAGAAATTCGCTGATCTTTCAGCGGGCATGAAAAGACGCGCGCTTTTTGCCCGTGCCCTTGCCGGGCAGCCGGACATTCTTCTGCTGGACGAGCCAACCAACCATTTTGACATCGACTCCATTATATGGATGGAGGAATTTATTCTGCGTAATGTAACAACCCTGCTTTTTATCGTCCACGATCGTGCTTTTTTGAAAAAGATTGCCAACCGGATCATGGAGCTGGATCGGGGCAGTCTTGTTTCCTATAACAGCGATTATGAAACCTACTTGGAACGAAGAGAGGCTGCTCTTGAAGCCGAAGAGAGCCAAAACAGGGTATTTGACAAAAAACTCTCCAAAGAGGAAACCTGGATCAGACAAGGTATCAAGGCCCGCCGAACCAGGAATGAAGGGCGCGTCAGAGCCCTGAAAAAGATGCGCACAGCTTTTCATGCACGCCGCAAGCAAAGCGGTAATGTCAGAATGTTGGTTCAGGAGGCGGAAAGGACCGGAAAGCTCGTTATTGAAGCAAAAAATATCAGTTTTTCCCATGGCGCAACCTCTATCATCCGGGATTTTACCACTGTAATCATGCGCGGGGACAAAGTGGGTATTATCGGTCCCAACGGCGTGGGTAAGACAACTCTGCTGAGAATCCTTTTAAAAGAAATTTCTCCGCATGACGGGTCTGTTCGCCACGGCGTCCATCTTCAGGCAGCCTATTTCGACCAGCTCAGAGCGCAGCTGGATATGAACAAAACAGTTCAGGAAAATATCGGCGAAGGGAACGATTTTATCATTTTTAACGGCCAAAAGCGCCATGCGATAAGCTATCTTAAGGATTTTCTCTTTTTACCGGAGAGATGCCGCACGCCGGTGCATGTTCTTTCCGGTGGAGAAAAAAACAGGCTGCTTCTGGCAAAGCTTTTTACAAGGCCGGCCAATGTTTTTGTACTGGATGAGCCCACCAACGACCTTGACATGGAAACACTGGAGCTTTTAGAGACACTTCTTTTCGAATACCAGGGGACCCTTTTACTTGTAAGCCATGACCGGGCTTTTTTGAACAATGTGGTTACAAGCACCCTGGTCTTTGAGGGCCATGGGCAGGTTATCGAATATGCCGGTGGTTACGATGACTGGCTGATTCAAAGACCGCAGCCCGTACAGGAGCCTTTGCCTGCAACAAAACCATGCAATAAACCCAGGTCTGAAACCAGGCATCTGAAGCCGCGCAAGCTGGGGTTTATGGAAAAACGGGAACTTAAAGATCTGCCCCTTAAAATCGACGCCTTTGAAGCTGAGCAAAAAAAGCTGTATGCGGTCATGTCCGATCCCATGTTTTACAAAAAGGGAAAAGAGGAGACCGCAAGGATTCAAACACATCTCGCTGAACTGAAAGATGAAATCGAAGCAGCCTATCTTCGCTGGGAAGCGCTTCAAAACATCGAAAAAGATTAATTCCCTTTTGCGGGCCCAAAGGAGTTTTCGAAAAGTTCGTGAATCGCTTTGCGGCCTTCTTCACTGAGATTTCGGGTTCCTGTTCCGACAAATGTTTTGTCGATGATAACGGGCGTTTCAGCAACCCATTTGTTGTCCTTCCATGAGAACCATGCTTTGCGTTCCTGGTCATATACGTTGATTGGACGGTTAAAGAGCTTTGCAAGCTCAACGCCCCAACCGGTTCCTCCTTTGAAGGTGTCATCCGGCTGTATCCATCCGACAGCTATCACGTAGTAGCCATTGTTGACCATGTGAAAAATAGACTGTATGACCTTCCGTATTTTTTCAGCCTTTGAATAATTTCGTCCCATGCGGGTAGAGACTATTTCCATGCTGACATCTCCCTTGTCAAGTTCTTCCGGACTCAGCACCCGGACACCCCTGGTACGTTCGATATTATGTCCCTCGAACGAAAAGTTAACCTCCTGAATCCCCCAGGATTCCGCAAGCTTTCCGAACTCGGCTTCGGCTCCCTTATGTCCGCCACTGTAAAGAATAACATTAGAATAGTCAGTCATTATTTTTATCTCCTTTTATTTTTTTACCTTGTTTGCACCTCCGTGTTTCGAAGGAGTGCTCTAAAAGATAAGTTGTTTTTTTCCGATTGCAACCTTTTTTACGAGTTTATCTCTATTCAAATAACATATCCTTTGTATGAACTGCAATAGCGAACGCATTCCCGATCTCCAAGCCTTCTTATTAATTGTTTACCATAATTGATATTGTGTGGTATATCAGCACTGATGAAAAAGAAACTCCCGGAAGGGAACAAATCTACCGCCAAACCAAAGCCCGGATCGTTGCGTTCTGATCGGGAAAGCCGTTCATTTTACAGGCGGTCCCCATGGAAAAAAGGGAAGAAAAACAGCCGGAGCGAGGATGCGCCGGCAGCATATGTTGATTCTGCAATGGATGACAAATGGGACATTTCACAGTTTAAGGTTCCATTGTTAGAAGGCAGGGTCCGATTTCACGATTTTGATCTTCCCAATCCCTTGCTTCATGCCATATTCGACCTGGGTTTCGAGTATTGTACACCTATACAGGCTGAAATTCTCCCCAGCACCCTGTCTGGCAAGGATGCCAGCGGCAGGGCTCAAACCGGTACGGGAAAGACCGCTGCATTTCTGGTTACCGTAATCGACCGGATGCTGAAAAATCCCCTCCAGATAAAACAAAAACCAGGCACACCCCGAATATTGATCCTTGCCCCTACCCGGGAGCTGGTGCTCCAGATCTCTGAAGAAGCTCGCCAGCTTTCCAAGTACTGTGGGCTGAAAATAGTATCCGTGTTTGGTGGTATGGATTATGTAAAGCAAAGAAATGAACTCCACACCGGTCCGATAGATATCATTGTGGCAACGCCCGGCAGACTGCTCGATTTCAAGAGCAAGCACGATATTACCCTTAACAAGACCGAGGTGGTAATCATAGACGAGGCTGACAGGATGCTCGATATGGGTTTTGTCCCGGACGTCCGAAAGATCATCAACAGCACACCGAGAAAAGACAAGCGCCAGACAATGCTTTTCAGCGCAACGCTTACAGGGGAGATCACCCGTCTTGCCTCTCAATGGACCAGCAATTCCGTAACCATAGAGATCGAACCAAAACAGGTTGCTGTGGAAACCGTGGAACAGATCGTTTACATCGTGACATCCAGAGAAAAATTTGCACTCCTTTTTAACATCATCGACAAACAGAATATTGAACGGGTTCTGGTTTTCTGCAACAGGCGCGACGAGGTGATACGTCTATCGGAGATGCTGACCCTCTACGGAGTAAACTGCTCCGAGCTTTCCGGTGATGTTCCACAGAAAAAGCGAATTCAACGCCTTGATGAATTCAAAGCCGGAAAGATCCGGGTACTGGTCGCAACGGATGTAGCCGGACGCGGCATTCACATCGAAGGCATGGATTATGTTATCAATTTTACGCTGCCGCATGATGCTGAAGATTACGTGCACCGGATCGGGCGAACCGGCCGGGCCGGCACTGCCGGCACTTCGATCAGCTTCGCTGATGAGGATGATTCCTTCTACATTCCAGCCATCGAGAAGTTCATCGGCCGCAAGCTGGATTGCATCGAGCCGGAGGAAGAATGGCTTATCATGCCTAAACCGGTCTTTTCAAAGAAAAAGCGCGAAACTCGCCCCAGAAAGAAAGTCTTCTCGGTCTTCCAGATAGAAAAACCACATCGCCAACCAGCAAAAAAAAGACCCTTTCACAGCTCAAGTTAGCCTTTACCATACAATATAATAAATACCACCCCCGCAAACATAAATAACGCCCCAAGCATCCTTGCGCCTATATCGGTTTCTTTAAATAAAACCCAGCCATAGCCTACACTAAAAAGAATACTCATACGCTTTACAGCAATCATATAAACCGCCTCGACCATACTGATTGAAAGGGAGTGGAATAATACATGCAGAAAGAGCATCAAACCAACAGCCAATCCTTTTGCCGGTATTTTTAGTATGTCTCTCCACTTAATTTTTTTAAGAAAAGGAAATAAGATCAAAATAGCTACATCAAAAGTTGCCAGGAAAAAAAACCCGAAAAAAAGCGGAGAAGAATGCTGGATTGCCTTTTTCCCCAAAACAGCTAAAAAAGAATATATAAATGCAACAAGCAGCATCAGAATAGAACCCGGCTCCCTTAGAACAGCCTTAAATGGAGCAAAATAGCCATATTTTACCTGCGTGACATTTAATAAATAACTGCCGGCCACAACAAAACCTATACCTGTAATTCCCCAACTGTTAGGCACTTCTCCAAGAAAAATAAAACCTGTTAATATCATAAAAACCGGTGTAAATGACAAAAACGGAATCGAGATAGAAAGAGGAGAAATCTTTATAGCCTTCATGTAGAGATAAAAAGCAAAGACATCCAAAGGGATTAAAACGCTTGCAAGCCACCAGAACACACTGTCTAATTGTGGAATGGGAATAAAGAAAATATATATAATCAAAAACGGGAGGCTATAAATAGAAGAGGCAACCGCCATATCATAAGGCGAAAATCTGCCAAAAAACTTCTTTGTCAAAGCGTCGCCGGTGGCCACACAAAATGCTGTAGCAATGGCAAGAATAAACCAAAACAAGTGCTCTACCTCTCAAAATATGACCGGATTGCTCCCCGTAAGCCACGTCCTTTAGGGCGGGGTCAAGGGGAGGCTTCACTTGTGGCAAAAAACTAATATTTTAAGTTATATTGTTTGCCACAAACCGCAAGAATGATTGTGTCTATTATTACTATGCTATGTATTGCATCCTCTTTGCTGATGTACGGGATTCTTACTCCACGGGATATCAATGTCTCCATGTTGTTTTTGTTCAGCAGTTCCTCAAACCCCGATGCTTTTTCTTCATCTTTCTTTTTAAAATCTTCGCTTTCAAGAAATTCTTCAAGTTCATTTATGGAAGGGCTTAAAAAAGTGGAATCAATATAGTACATAATGTCATCACTTAAGACAAAACCATACGTAAAAATCTGCTCGATCTTCTCGATAAGCAACAAATATTTTCTATCATCAGGTTTAACTTTTTGCATTCTGTATACTTTTTAATCCACAGATTACACAGATTTTTCTTTTAAATATACAAATTAATTTATAATATCAATTTGATAGTGTCAAAAATTTTATGAAAAAAGGATTTTGTTGACAAGTACCTATTGGTCTGAGCAAATCCGCTGGATGCCGGATCAAGTCCGGCACGACAAAGTCAGGGTATTATTTTGCAGGGTTAATAATAGTGATAACCCATCGAAAAGATAACAAATTAAATTGACTTGGATATTCACATAATATATATTACCAAAGATTAATTTCGGTCTGTTTTTGAACCTCAAACAGGAGGATCAGGTGACCAATCATTGGAGCACAAACAAATAAAGTCCCATTTCTTCAGCTATATGAAGAATGGGGCTTTTTGCTTCACAGGCCTGGACCTGAACCGCAATAGGGGTTCTTGGGGGTCGGGCCATAGGAACATGTTGATATTGTAAACAAATCATTTAAATGTAGCGTCATGTAAGGCCTTAAAAGGGTATTTTGGGGGCCAAAAAGAGCCGTTTAAAAGGGCACATCAATGAAATATAAAAAAACTTTATTATTTTTTTCGCTGTTTTTTATCTGTTTCTTAATCCCGTCGCAAGTATGGTCTCAAAAGCAGGGGAAGTCCTTATCTTCAACGGAATCTAAAAAATTGACCCTGGGACATGCCGCAATGTGCGAAGATATAAACGATCAACGCCCGCGTGATGAGGCAATCGTTTTTTCTATTAAGATCGGAAGCATCTATTGTTTCACTGACTTTGAACCTGTTCCTGAAGAGTCGGTCATTTACCACAAATGGTTTAGCGGGGATAAGTTCCGCACAGAAATAAAGCTCAACATTAAACCTCCCAAGTGGTCAACATTTAGCAAAATTCGACCTTTAAAAAACGATAAAGGTCCATGGCGTGTGGAAATCACCGATCAGCAAGGAATTATTTTTCAGACGTTGAGATTTAGTATCACGGATTGATGCATTATGAATGAACTAATGATTTTTCTTTCTAACATTCGATGGCAGGATGTGTTGGACATTGCACTGGCCGGCTATCTTCTTTTTCGCTTTTATGTTCTTTTTACAGGAACTTACGTGTTTCGCGTGATTACCGGCCTGGCTATACTTTGGGTTTTACAGCGGATAACTGTTTTTATGGGGTTAATCGTAAGCAGCTGGGCTATTCAAGGTATAATGGCTGTTTCCGCAATTATTGTTATTGTTGTGTTTAAAAACGAAATCCGCTCAGTTCTTCAGGCGAAAAATCTGAAATCGATCCTGTGGGAATTTCCTGTCAAAGCCGAAAATACTCCTATAGAGATGATTGTAGAAAGTGTTTATGAACTGGCCCATACCCGTACCGGCGCTCTGATTGTTTTTCCTGGGAAGGAAGATTTAGAAGAGATGGTTCAAAGTGGAATCCCCTGGGGAGGGTTGGTGTCAAAGGAGATGATCAAGAGTATTTTCTGGCCTGATAACCCTGTGCATGATGGGGCGGCCATAATTGAGGGAGATAGAGTCAAAGAGGTTGGGGGCATTTTGCCTTTATCACGGCGAGATGATCTGCCTTCCTATTACGGGACCCGTCACAGGGCTGCCGCGGGTTTGGCCGAAAATACAGATGCCTTGGTAATCGTGGTATCCGAGGAAAGAGGAGAGGTGACCATAGCCAAAGGTTCCGTCGTGAGTGGCGTAAAGGAAAAAAAGAAACTTGCAGATATATTGCAGGAACATGTGGGCGTTTCAAAGAAACAGTTGAATCATTTGAGAAAACGGAATTTGGAGCTTAGTATAGCAGGTTTGGTTTCAATCGTATTTATAGCCGGCGTATGGTTTAACTTTACCAGCGGTATGGATACCCTGATTACACTTGAAATTCCTGTGGAATACACGAATCGTAATCCTAAAATGGAAATATTTAATACGTCTGTAAATACCGTCAGCCTTAGTTTGTACGGGTCCGGCGCCCTCATGAGGTCTATTCGGCAGGAACAGGTAGGGGTGAGACTGGACCTGGGCAAAGCAATTGCCGGCCCCAATACATTTACGATCACACAGGGAGATATTACTTTGCCCCCGGGTGTTTCTTTAAAAAATGTTGACCCGTCAATTATTGAAGTAATCCTTGATATCCCTGTAAAAAAGGTGCTGCCGGTGCAAGTTGACTGGACCGGGCATTTATCTGAACATCTAATTCTTAAGGCGGTTGAGCTGGACCCGAAAAACTTTGAGGTTGTTGGAGGAAAAGGTGCTCTGGAAAATATCTCAACGATCTATACGGAAAAGGTTTCTCTAAATAAAATCGAAAAATCAGGATCTATTGTAGTAAAACCCGTTTTCAATCCGGCCTTTTTGAAAACTTCTTCGGGCTTAGACGCTGGAATTAAAATAACATACGAAGTAGAAAAAAGGAGCAACAAAACCAAACCTTAAAGCGGGATTTGCGGGACGGGTTATGGGTATCGCCTCCCTGATGGCCGGGGCGTTTTGCGGCCGGAGTGTGAAGAACAACAGTTCCGCTGGAGGGCCGCTGGTAGAAACGTAGCATGGGTATAACCACCGACATCATCATCCTCGTCGTGGCTGCTTTTTTCAGCGGCCTATTGCTGCAGAGAGTGGGGCAGCCATTGATTCTGGGCTACATCCTGGCCGGAGTGCTCATGGGCCCCCACACGGGCGGTCTCACGGTTTCGAGCATCCACGAAATTGAGCAACTTGCAGAGATCGGGGTTGCCCTTCTGCTTTTTGCTCTTGGGCTTGAGTTCTCTCTCAAGAATCTCAAGCCGGTGCAGAAAGTGGCTCTGATCGGCACACCCATTCAAATCATCCTCACCATCGGGCTCGGATTCGGCATCGGACATCTTATGGGATGGGACTGGAAACAATCTATCTGGGTCGGAGCCATCATCTCCCTTTCGAGTACCATGGTGATCCTTAAGACGCTGATGAGTCAAGGGTGGATCGGCACTCTATCGAGTAAAGTGATGATCGGGATGCTGATCGTTCAGGATCTGGCCGTAGTTCCGTTGATGATCATCCTGCCGCAGATGAGCAACCCCTCTCTTGGTTTACCTGCCCTCGGGTATGCGACATTAAAGGCAGCAGTTTTTATCACCGGGATGATCCTGCTTGGAACCAGGCTGTTGCCACGCTTCATGACGCACATCGCCAAGGTGGGTTCACGAGAGCTGTTCCTGCTCGCCATCACGGCCATCGGGCTCGGAGTCGGATATGTCACATATCTGGCCGGCCTTTCGTTTGCCTTCGGAGCTTTCGTCGCGGGGATGGTTTTGAGCGAATCGGACTACGGCCACCAAGCGTTGAGCGACATCATTCCTGTCCGGGATCTCTTCGGGCTTCTGTTTTTCGCGTCGGTCGGGATGCTTTTTGATCCGGTTTTTCTGCTGGACCATCTTGGGCAGGTACTCATTCTTGTTTTGGTGGTGAGCATCGGCAAAGGATGCATTTTTGCTTTGGTATCATTCGTGTTCAAATACAGGAATGTCATCCCGCTGGCTGTAGGGCTTGGGCTGTTCCAGATCGGCGAGTTTTCGTTCGTACTTGCGCAAGTGGGCGTCTCAACCGGTTCGATTGGGAACGACATCTATTCTTTTGTCCTGACAACCGCTGTGTTGACTATGATGCTAACACCGATTGTTTCAGGCCAGACCGCACGGCTGTATGCTCTAAGAAAGCGCTGGTTCAGGCATGAGCCGCTCGACTCAAGAAACCTGCCGGAAGCTGGGCTGCGAAACCATGTTGTAATCGCCGGCGGTGGGCGAATAGGATTTCAGGTAGCTCAGGTTCTGATGCGTTTAGGGCAGCAATTCGTGATCATTGAGCTTGATCAGCGTCGGATTGAACAGGCCAAATTTGCGGGAATGCCGATCGTGTACGGCGACGCGAGCCATGAGATTGTACTTGAAGCCGCCGAGATCGCTTCAGCGTGCCTGCTTCTCATCACGACACCGGGAATCGTTGTGTCACGAGCCATAGCGGTTCATGCGAAAAAGCTCAATAGTCAGGTCGACATCGTGGCAAGGGCATCCAGCTCAGAGTTTCTTGGGATTTTCAAGGAACTGAACGTTACCGAGGTGGTATTGCCGGAATTCGAGGCCGGACTTGAGATGACTCGAAAAGCGCTTGTTTATCTGCGTATTCCCGCGCCGGAGATCCAGCAATACACGGAGTCTCTTCGGCAGGAGATGTTTGGTCCCCTGCTTAGTGTGAGCGGTGACTACAAGACTCTTACCCAACTCAGAACCGCTGAGCAGCAATTTGATCTTCAGTGGGTATTGGTCGAGTCAGGAAGTCCACTCATCGACAAATCAATCGGTGAAGCTGAGATACGAAAGGCGACAGGTGCATCTGTTGTCGGAGTTATTCGCGGTGACAAGCTTGAGCACAACCCTGATAATTGCTTCCGGTTCCAGTTAAACGACCTAATCGCAATCATCGGGGCCGACAAAGCGCGAGCGAACTTTCGAAGCATGTCCCGATCTGATTAAGATTATAGTGAGCCTGTCCCTGCATGAACCAAGTTTAATCCCCACAACTCAAATTGAACCGTAAAAGCGAGCGCATTTCCCTCAGCTTGTCAGAGCAAAGCGGAGATCCCGTTCCAGTGGGGCGGCGGGGTTAGCGAGCGAATCTAAAAATGGCTAAATTTCTTACGGTCGAAGATTCCCTATAGCTTGCCACAGGGGATCTTCAATTGACTTGTATATTCACATAATATATATTGTTTTAAATTGTTTTCGGTCTGTTTTTTGAACCTCAAACAGGAGGATCAGGTGACCCATCATAGTATTACAAAAAAATAAAGCCCCATTTCTTCAGCAATATGAAGGATGGGGTTTTTTGCTTTACAGGCATGGGCCTGAACCGCAACAGCGAGCGAATACAAAACGGTCGCTGCGAAGCACTACCGTCAGGCAGAACCTCCCCGCTGCTTGGCGGGGAAGCTTCAAACTATGAACTAAAAAAAGGATTTAGCTGTTCTATTCTCTACGATACAAACTTATAAACTGGGGAGCATTTCATAAATAGCATATTACATCTTTCTTAAAACTGTATTAAATACAGCAATGCGATATTATAAAGAAAATATATAGTGTTAATATACAGATTTTTTTCTGCTTAATACAATACGTTATATCTTAATAATAAATGTTAATGGCGATTTTTTAGGGCTAGGGTTTGATAATGATAGGTAAATTAAACTAATAACATAGAACAGGAATTATGGCTTCGTTAAATCCAGAACATGTCCAAGCAGTAATCAAGGCAATCAATCAAGGGCCCTATTTTAGGCATTTATCAATGCCTGTTAAAGAGATAGGAACTGGATATTCAATTGTCGAACTTAAGGTGAGTAATGAACATTTGAATCCTTTTGGTGGGATTCATGGAGGTGTTTATGCTTCTGTAATCGATACCGCAGCATACTGGGCCGTATATTGCGAACTTGGCGAAATGGTTGGATATATTTCAATTGACCTGAAAATTGATTATTTAGCTCCAACTAGCAGTGGAGTAATTATAACGAAAGGACGAAGCATTAAAATCGGTAGGTCTATTTGTCTGGCAGAAGCAACTGCTACTGACAAAGATGGCAAATGGTTAGCTCATGGAACATCAAAGATGATGGTAACAAAAGGGCTTCAGACAATTGAGAATGCCCTTAGCTTCACAGGAACTACGGCACTTCCTCCAAAATTCATTTGAACAGGCGTGATTAATAATTTCTTATTTCTTAATATAACAAACGGATGCACCTGACAGGAACAACTTGGTCCCTGAGGGTCGGGCCATAGGAACATATTGATATTGTGAACAAATCATTTAAATGTAGCGTCATATAAGGCCTTAAAAGGGTATTTTTGTAAAGAGTTTTTGCTAAAATTTGCCAGAGATCGACGCTGCTGGTTGCAATTGAACCGCAAAAGCGAGCGCATTCCCTGCTGCTTGTCGGAGCAAAGCGGATATCCCGTTCCAGCGGGGCGGCGGGGAGCTTCAAATGTACACGTTCCTTGATTATTTCTTTATCGTATTTCATGGTAGCCTGGTTATATTTGATTTAACAGGTTGGGCGTGGAGAAGGACGCGACGCATACATTTGATAACTGTTGGCCTAACTATCTTGTCTTGGTTCGGTTTGGGAATATTTTACGGTTGGGGTTACTGCCCTTGTACGGACTGGCATTGGGAGGTCAAGCGTGAACTCGGAGAAACTAACTTGCCGAATTCATACGTCAAGTACTATGTAGATAAACTAACAGGATTTACATGGGACCCTTTGGTAGTGGACGCGGTAGTCTTGATTCTGGGTGTCTTGGCATTTACTCTGTCATGTTGGCTCAACTTGCGGGATTATAATTCTCATCGATATACGCGGCACTGTGATTCATCGTTGAAGTGATATCGCAAGATTTTGTATAATCAATCGCTGAACCTGGCCGGAAAAATGATGCGGTTTTACGTGAGGTCCGTGCTGACTCTAAAGGCAGGTGGCTGGCTGGGGTAAATTAGGAGGGCTTAGAATTATGACGATAAATCCGAATCTTATTTCTCCTTGTGGTCTTTATTGCGGAGTCTGTGCCGTTTATATCGCACACCGTGACAATAATCACAAATTCAAGGAACGCTTAGTAAATGTTTACAAGGGAGAAGTGCCCGGCAAAGGTAAGCTTAATAATAGTGAAAATCTTTCGATAGAAAAGATTCAATGCTGTGGCTGTCTATCTGATGAACGGTTTGTTCATTGTGAACACTGTGAGATCAGGGACTGCGCAAGAGAGAAAGGTTACACCGGATGTCATCAATGTGATGAATTCCCTTGTCAGTATATTGAAAATTTTCCCATGACTGTTGGCAAAAAGGTTATTTTACGGGCAATTCCGTATTGGCGAGAGGTTGGTACTGAAAAATGGATTCAAGATGAAGAAGCCCGCTATATTTGTCCAGAATGCGGCAATAAAGTTTTCCGGGGCGTTGTAAAATGTAATCAATGTAAATTGAAGCTGGATCTGGACTAGTGTTTTCTCGTCAAGACAATTGAAAATCAATTATTTTTTATTGAAGCTCCCCGCCGCACGCAGCGGGGAATGCGCTCGCTTTTGCGGTTCAAGTCAGCGGAAGTCACTGGGGGTCGGGCCACAGGAACATATTGATATTGTGAACAAACCATTTAAATGTTGCGTCATATAATGCCTTAAAAGGGTATTTTTGTGATGGGGGATTATCAGGATGTGGACTCATTACGAATGACCAGGCATAACATGCGCTTGCAGTCGGACTTGGCCTTTGCCACTCAAAGGATGATGAGATTATTCCTGTCAATACTATGGGGGTAAGGGTTTTGCTGCATAGAGGGGCGGGAAACTTGAGTTATTCGTAGCGAAGGGCTTCGATCGGGTCCATTTGCCCGGCCTGCCTGGCTGGAAAGTAGCCGAAGACGACACCTACCGCAGCAGAAAATACGAACGCGATTACGATAATTCCCGGATCAAAGATAAAGGGGACAGCGAGGACAATGGCGCCGACCGCGGCAGCCGAGATTCCAAGAACGATGCCAATCACCCCTCCGAAGGAAGACAACACTACGGCCTCAACCAAAAACTGCATCAGCACATCCCGTTCCAGGGCTCCGATGGCGAGTCTGATGCCGATCTCCCGAGTTCTTTCCGTAACCGACACCAGCATGATATTCATGATGCCTATTCCGCCGACAAGGAGGCTTACTGCTGCCACTGCCCCCAACAGTCCGGTAAGCACACGGGTTGTTCCTGTCATCGTGCTGACTAGTTCCTGCATATCTCTGACATGGAAATCATCATCTTTGCCCGGTAAAATGTGACGACGTTGGCGCATCAGTTGCTGGATATCCTGCTCGACTTTCTTGGTTGAAACACCATCCTGCGCTGAAACTAAGATGCGGCTCACATCAGAATTCCCCGCGATTCGTCGTTGAAGCATGCGTAAAGGAATAAGCACGAAGTCATCCTGGTCCGTACCAAAGCTGGACTGCCCTTTGGAATTTAACACGCCGATCACATTGCAG
>Ga0307380_10007481_pt1 | contig 14199 bp, 16 predicted proteins | sample UN3MG_FD_202239 | JGI IMG/M metagenome (GOLD analysis project Ga0307380, IMG submission 202239) | Soil microbial communities from Risofladan, Vaasa, Finland - UN-3 | ecosystem: Environmental > Terrestrial > Soil > Coastal area > Acid sulfate soil | place: Finland: Risofladan, Vaasa | collected... | reverse complement strand
CGACCGAGTAGCGGCCGCTGTCAAGCGCGCTCATCGCGATCTTGAAGCCCTCGCCGACCTCGCCGAGCAGTGCATCCTCGCCGACCTCAACCGAATCGAAAGCGAGCGAGGCGGTGTCGGAAGAGCGCAGACCCAGCTTGCCATGGATCTCCTGGGAGGTGAATCCAGGAGCGGACGTTGGCACCAGAAAGCAGGCGAGCCCCCGGTGCTTGGCCTCGGGGTCCGTCTGGGCGAAGACGAGGGCCACCTCGGCGACGTTGCCCAGCGAGATCCACATCTTCTGACCGTCGATCCGCCAGCCGCCGTCGATCCGCTCGGCCCGGGTCCGAAGGCTGGCGGCGTCGGAGCCGCTGTCGGCCTCAGTCAAGCCGAAGCAGCCGAACGACTGACCGGAGCAGAGCCGGGGCAGCCAGCGGTGCTTCTGCTCCTCGCTTCCCCAGCGTTCGATCGAGCCCGCGACGAGTGAGGTCTGCACGGAGACCACGGTGCGGGCGGCGCTGCACCCGCGGCCGATCTGCTCGACGATCAACGCATAGGAGACATGGTCGAGACCACGGCCCCCGTACTCCTCGGCGACCGGGGCACCGAGGTAGCCCATCTCCCCGATCCGGCGCGCCATCTCGATGTCGAAGCGGGCGGCCCGGTCGTTGTCGCGCACCCGCGGAACGATGTACTCGTCGGCGAAGCGTCGAGCGGTCTCCGAGATCAGTCGCTGCTCGTCGCTCAGTTCGAGATCCATCGATCCGGCCTAGACGCCCGGTTCCGGGGAGCCACGCTCGGCCGCGAGGGCCTCAGCCAGCGCCGCGGCAGCGTCGGCGGCCGCAGAGCCACCATCGGGCCGGGCGAGTTCAATGCCGTCGACGGCTGAGATCGGCTGGATCTCGCGGGTGGTTGAGGCCAGGAAGGCCTCCTCTGCGGATTTCAGATCCGCGGCCGGAAACGCGCCCTCCTCGCAGGGCAGCGCGGCGACGACGACCTCGCGGGTGATCGAATCGAGAATGCCGGTTTCCAGAGCGGGCGTACGCAGCCCGCCATCGGCGCCGACCCAGAAGATCGACGAGGTCGGGGCCTCGAGAACGATGCCGGCAGCGTTCAGATAGACGGCCTCATCGGCCCCTTGCTTGGAGGCGATCCGGGTCGCGTGCATGTTCGCCGCGTATGAGATCGACTTGACGCCGGATAGGATCTCACTCGGGGTCAGCGGCACGAGGGCGACCCGGGCCCGCGCCGGCCAGCTCGGGATCCGCTCGACCATAAGTATCCGACGGCCACCGCGGGTGACAACGATGCGTAGCATCGCCTCGATCGGGCCGGCGGCGGCAAGCAGGGCGCCGATTTCCCGGCGCAAGCCGGCGCCGTCGAATGGTAGGTCGATCGCCGCCGCGCTGCGAGCGAGTCGGTCCAGGTGGGCGTCGAGCCGAAACGGGTGCCCGTCGTAGAGCTTGATCGCCTCGAATACGCCGTCGCCTCGCAGCAGCCCATCGTCGAGGACGGAGATCGACGCCTCGCCGGGATCGAGCAGTTGTCCGTCGATGCTCACTTTCAGTGGCTCGCCCACGGGCCGCACCGTAGCGGAGCCGCAGCCTGCTCCGGAGTGGGCCTCTATCCTCGTTGAATGGAGGTCATCTTCGTCACCGCAGGGATGGTCGCGTTCATCGTCGGGGTTCTGGTGTTGCTCGGGCACGCCTACCCTGGAAGCGGTGCCGATCTACTTGATTGGAAGCCGACCCGGGACTACGAGACCGAGGCACAACTCGAGCAGGACGACATCGCGCAGATGCTTGCCGCTCAGAATCGATACCGCAAGCGCCGCGGCGCCCGGGAGCTGACGGAACTCGACGCCGAACGCATGGCTCAGGAGGACAATCGGATCCGCGACCGAGCCCGTGGCGCCGACCAGGAGTCATTCGCCGAGCTCGACCGGAAGATGCGCGAGCGCGACGCAGAGAACAGCTGAGCTTGGCCCGCGCCCTGCTCGTTGGCTGCGGATGCTGCGCTCGCGAGGCCGGCGGGTTGCTGCTTCAGCGGGGTTGGTCGGTTCGCGGCACGAGCCGCTTGCCCGAGGGCTTGGCTGCGATCGCCGGCGCCGGCATCGAGCCGGTCAGGGCTGACCCCGACCGGGTCGGCTCGATCGTGAGCCTGCTGGGTGACATCACCGTGCTGGCCTGGCTGCCGGGCGGGGCGATAGAGGACGCCGCGGTGCTCGCGACCGTGAACGGCGAGCGGCTCGGCAGCCTGCTCGAAAAGCTCGTCGACACGCCTGTGCGCGGTCTCGTCTACGAGGCTCGTTCAGGTCTGGACGGTGGCGCGTCCGACCCAGGGGCAGCCCTCGTTGCCGACGCAGGGCAGCGCTGGCGGATCCCGACGCGGATCGTCGATGCCGATCGCGCCGATCCGTCCCGCTGGGCCGCGGCAGTCGCTGACGCCGTCGAGGGAGTGCTCGGGCTCTAGGGACGGCTGAGGCATATCACGGCGGCAAGCTCTGGATCAGCGGTCGATCCGCTCGAAGAAGACCTGCAGCATGCGGGCCGTCGCGCCCCAGATGAAATGGCCGTCGACGGCGTAGGTCGGGGTGCGGAACGGCACGCCGCGGCGGATCAGCCGTCGCATCGCGAAGCCCTCGCGTAGTTGCTGGAGGCGGAACTCGAGCACGGTCTCGACCTCGGTCGGTTGCAGGCGGTGCTCGAGCCCGGCGGGGATCAGGCCGACGACCGGCAGCACCTTGTAGCTGGTGACGACGGTCGAGATCGGCTGCAGGGCGCCGACGACATCCACGGCGCCCCGGTCGAGCCCGATCTCCTCCTCGGCCTCCCGGAGGGCTGTATCGACCAGCGTCTCCCCGGGCTCGGGCCGGCCACCCGGAAACGAGATCTCGCCCGCATGGCGGCGCAGGTCATGCCGGCGCTCGGTGAAGATCAGGCCGGGGTCGTGGGGCCAGTCGTAGACCGCGATGAGCACAGCAGCATCCTTGCTGCCGTGGGCGTCGAGCGCGAGCGCCGCCGCTGGGTCCAGCAGGTGCGAGCCGAGATCGCGCTGCACGCTCAGATGATCACCTGCACGGTGCCGCCGTCGACGCTCCAGGCGGCGCCGGAGACGTAGGAGGCCGCCTGCGAGCAGAGGAAGGTGACAGTACCCGCGATCTCATCCACCTCGGCCAGGCGTCCAATCGGTCGCTTGCCCCCGGCTGCGTTGAGTGCCTGCTCGCGTGAGTCGTGCCCGCCGAGCTGCCGCGATTGGTCCAAAAGACCGCCCTCTGCCATCCAGAGATCACTCTTGGTTGGGCCCGGGCAGATCGCGTTGACGAGCACCCCTTGGGCCGCGTACCGGTCGGCGTACAGTCGTGAGAGCGAGAGTTGGGCGGCCTTGGCGACCGAGTACTCGGGCATTCTCGCCGAGGGCCGCTTGCCCGCGGTCGAGGAGACGTTGACGACCCGACCCCAGCCGCGCTCGGCCATCGGCGGGATCAGAGTCTCCATCAGGCGCTTGGGCGCCATCACGTTCAGTTCGAATGCCGCGTACCAGTCGCTCTCGGGGACGTCTTCGAGATCACGCCAGGCCGCCACGCCGGCGTTGTTGACGAGTACCTCGATCCCGGCGGCGGGAGCGCCGGCCAGGATCCGCTCGGCGGCATCGGCGTCGGTCACGTCCAGCGCCAGCGAAGTGGCTTTGCCTCCGGTGGCCTCGCCGGCCCGCCGACACTCCGCGTCCGCGTCCGCGAGCGCCTCCTCACCGCGGGCGATCAAGAGGACGTGGGCGCCCGCCTCGCAGAGCATCCGCGCCGTTGCCCGGCCGATGCCGCGACTCGCTCCGCTGACCGCGCAGCCGCGGCCTGCGAGGCCGAGATCCACGTTCAGCCCTCTCCGACCCGGTTGCCGATCGCGATCGGAACCTCACCGGCGAGCGCCTTGTGCACCGGGCATTTGCCGGCGATGGTCGTGATCCGCTGGGTCTGCTCCTCGGTCAGGCCGCCGGGCAAGTGGAGGATCACCTCGTAGGAGGCGTCGCCCTTTACGTAACTTCCCTCGAACTCGACCGAGACCTTCAGTTTCGGTAGCTCCCAGCCCTTGCGGTCGGCGTACATCTCGACGGTGATCGCGGTGCAGGCGGCGAGCGAGCCCGCCAGCAGAGCGGTCGGGCTGGGGCCGAGGTCGGAGCCGCCTTTGTCCTCGGGCTCGTCGGCGATCAGCGAGTGCTCGCCGATCACCAGATCGTGGGTGTAGCCCTCCCGACGGCTGGCCGAGATCTCCATCAGCCCCGCCCCCCGAACAGCTCGGGATCGGGGCGATCGGTGAACCGGGCCATCGCGTAGACCAGATCCGCCGCTCGGTTCAGGTAGCTGCTCAATGACGGCGAAGCGGGCTCGGAGGCCTCGGCAAGGGCGGTCACTCGCCGTTCGGCCCGACGGAGGATCGCGCGTGCGAGATCGAGCTCGGCGGAGAGCCGGGTGCCACCCGCGATCACGAACTTCGGCGGCAGCTCGACCCGGTCCATGTAGCGGTCGATCGCCTGCTCCACCCAGATGACCATCTCGCCGGTGATCCGGCTGACGCCGTCCTCCAGTCGCTCGGAGGCCTCGGGAGCAGCGGCCAGCTCGGCGCCGGCCACGAACAGCTCGCTCTGGAGGCGGAGCAGGTCGGCGGCCACCTCCGAGTCGGCCGGCTCGCAAAGGGCGCGGGCGACGCCGAGCGCGGAGCCGGCCTCATCGACGGTTCCGTAGGCCTCGATCCGCACATCCGACTTCGCCCGTCGACCGCCATACCAAAGGCCCGTGGTCCCGTCGTCGCCCTTGCGCGTGTAGATCTTCACCGGCCCAATCCTAGGGCCCGGAGCTCTGGCCGAGCCCGTTGCCGGCGTGGCGCTCAGTCCAGGGGGTTGAAGAGAAGCCCGGTGAGCAGCTTCGGGAAGAAGTAGGTCGACTTCGGCGGCATCGTCTCGCCGGCGGCGGCGACGTCCCGCACCTGGGCGACCGGGGTCGGGCGAAGGAGGAAGCCCGCATCGGCCTCGCCGTCGGCGATCCGGCGGACCGCCTCGGTGGTGTCGGAGCAGTAGGAGAGCCCGCGCTTGGCGGCGATGTCGTCGGCGCTCATTCCCAGCGCTTCACGCAGGATCAGCGTCTCCAGTGCGGCGGCGTCGAGCCGCCGGTAGGCGTCGCTCGAGCCGGCGAGCGCGGCGTCGAGCGGCCCGGGATCGGTGAGCGTCAGGTGGTAGGGCTTGCGATGGTGGGAATCGATGTAGCCGAAGGCGACCTCGCCGGCGTCTGCGGCGGGGACGATCTGCTCGGCCGCCGTGCCCGGGGCCTCGCTGATCTCGAACATCGACATCAGGGTGTTGCGGATCGCCTCCTGGCCGCTGCTGTCGAGATCGTGCAGCAGGCGATGCGTCGCAAAGACGCTGAGCCCTGGGTCCTCGAGTGAGACCAGACAGGCGAGCGTGTACCGGTGCGGGCCCTCGCCACCGATCTCGTCGGCATAGGTGCGGGCGGTCTCGTAGCGGTGATGGCCGTCGGCGATAAGCAGCTCCGACGGTTCCAGCTCCACGCTGACCGCCTCGTGCACCGCCGGATCACTTATCGGCCAGACCCTGTGCACGGTGCCGTCGGCGTCGCTCACCTCGGCCCAAGGCTTCTTTTCAGCCGCCGCCTGCAGATGCGGCCAGGCGTTGCCTTCGTGGAGGATGAAGATCGGCGACATGCTGTGGCCCGTGGCCCGTGTCAGTCGCAGCCGGTCCTCCTTCGGGCCGGGTTGGGTGCGCTCATGCGGGCGGACGAGGCCGGGGCCATAGTCGGTGACCCGGATCCGCGTCAAGAACCCGCGCCGGGTTCTGGCCGCGCCGTCGGGACCCGTGTAGTCCTGCTCGTAGGCCCAGATCGTCGGCTCGGAGTCGCGGACCAGGATCCCCTCTGCTTCCCAGCCGCGCATGATCTCGGCCGCGTGCTCGTAGATGTCGTCGCCGTCGCCGCTCTCGGGTAGATCGAGCTCGACCACGTTGTGGGGGGAGTCCGCCACCAGCCGCGCCCGGTGGGCGGCGTCGATCACGTCATAGGGCGGAGCGACGACCTCGCTGATCGCGACCCGCTCGGGGTCGTAGTGGACGGCGTGCAATGGGCGGACCTCGGCCATGGCCGCAGCACCCTAGCTGCCGGGGGCGGCCCCTGAGTCGCGAGCTGCGGATCGTCGTGGCGGCGGCCGGATGACGGGCTAGACTCGCCGATCAGTCGCGGGGCGTGGCGCAGCCTGGTAGCGCACCTGCTTTGGGAGCAGGGGGTCGCTGGTTCGAATCCAGTCGCCCCGACTGCCGGTCCACACAAGGCTATGGTTCCGCTGACCGGCCGGAGTGGCGGAATTGGCATACGCGATCGGCTCAAAATCGATTGCCCTTACGGGCTTGTGGGTTCGAGTCCCACCTCCGGTACTCAATGGTTGATTCCACGAACCTGCCCACCTAGATGTGCGGCCGCTACACGCTCTCCAATCCTGACCCGAAGCGGCTCAAGCTCCGCTTCGGGGTCGACGGGCCGTTCGAGTTCGATGAGCGTCCCCGCTTCAACATCGCCCCGACCGATCCGGTCCTCGCGGTTCGCGAGCGCAGCGAGCAGCGGCGCGAGTTCGGATATCTGCGCTGGGGCCTGGTGCCCGGACGCTGGGCGCAGCAGCCCGGTCGACCGTTGATCAACGCGCGGGCGGAGACGGTCGCCACGCAGCCTGCCTTCGCCGAGTCGTTCAAGCGCCGGCGGTGTCTGATCCCTGCCGACGGCTTCTACGAATGGCGGCAGGATGAAGACGGCAAGCAGCCGGTCTGGATCAGCCGCCCCGATCGCGATCTGTTCGCCTTCGCCGGAATCTGGGCTTGCCTCGAGGTGGACGGGGGAGAGGAGTTGCACAGTTGCTCGATCGTGACCTGCGAGCCGAATCGGCTGCTGCGCCCGATCCACGACCGCATGCCGGTCATCCTCGCGCCCGAATCAGAGGCCGCGTGGCTGGACGTCGAGTCCGACCCGGCGGCGATTGCCGATCTGCTGCGTCCACCCCCGGAAGACCTGCTCGAGGCCCGCGATGTCAACGAGGCAGTCAGCAGTGTCAGCGAAGACGGACCGCACCTGCTGGATCCGCCGCTGAAGCTTTTCTGAGCGCGGAGCAGCCGCCCCGCTCAGATCAGGAAGGAGGCGCGGTGCCGGCGCTCGGAGGGGTCCAGCGGGGCGCCTGATCGCTCTCGGCGAGCGGCTCACGCCCACTCTCGGCATCGTCCGGTGCCTCGGGGCCGGCGCTCTCATCGAGCCTGCCGCCGCCAATCGGGCGCTCCTCCTCGACGTGCCATTCCTGGTTGAAGCCGATCATCGCAACCGCGACAAGCAGGAGTTGCACTGGAATCAGGACCACCGTTAGGACACCCAGCAGGTCCTCGGGGAGCAGGGGCGAGCTGAGCCCGTCCTTGGCCCGCGCGAACCAGCCCGGCGCCGCGACTATGGCGAAGATGGTCATGATCACCGCCATCATGGCGGCGACCGGGAGCACGCCGCGGTTCCAGTTCAGGACGAGCAGGGCGAAGAGCACGTAGAGCCCGGCCCAGACGATCGTCAACGCTCCGATGCCGGGGCTCTGAAGTCGTTCCCAGCCGCCGATGGTGACGATCACCAAGAGTGCAGCCGAGACGATGAGCACGAATGCGACGACTGCCTTAGTCGTCTTCGACCCCGGCTTCTCTCTGTTTGGGCGCCAGAGCTCGTAGCCCGGGCGCGCCTCTCCAAGTGCAGCCATCACGGGCAATATATGTTCTTCGGCCGCCGAGCGCTACCGTTGCCCCCTCCAGCGGACGTGGCGGAACTGGAAGACGCGCCAGGTTTAGGTCCTGGTGGGCTTTGCCCGTGGAGGTTCGAGTCCTCTCGTCCGCACTGCTCTCGGCGCCGCCGTCGAGCACCTCGGCCGCGCTACGATCGCGCCCTCCAGGGGCAGTGGCCAAATTGGATAAGGCTCCGGTCTCCAAAACCGGCGATTCCAGGTTCGAGCCCTGGCTGCCCCGCTGACCCGGACCCCAGGGTTCGTCCCGCCGCCTCGGCCGCATGGCTGTCGCCGGGGCCGGGTAGGTTGCCGGAGTGGATCAAGACTCATCGGGCGGCGGCCGCAGCCGCGGCAAGCGTGGCATCGACCGTGCCTGGCGCCTGCTGACGAATGCCTTGTCCGGGTTCTCCCGGCATCGGGGCACGCAGCTGGCGGCGAGCATGGCCTACTACGCCCTGTTCTCAGTCTTCCCGGCAGCGATCGTCGTCGCGGCGGCAGCCGGATTCATCCTCGACGACCCGGGCGCCCGCGAGGATGCCATCAACTTCCTGCTCAAGGAGCTGCCGCTCAGCGACGAGCAGGGCCGTACCGACATCGAGAAGGTTCTCGACGGGGTCACCTCCAACTCGGGGACGATCGGCCTGATCGGCCTGATCGCTTTGATGATCACTGCCAGCGCTCTGATCAGCGCCGCGCGGAACTCCGTCAACACGATCTTCGGAGACGACGTGCGCCGGGGCGCGCTCAGGGGCAAGGGCCTCGACCTGCTCCTCGTGCTCGGAGTCGGCCTGCTGTTCGCGCTCTCGTTCGGAATGACCCTCGTCGGCCAGTTGGACCCGGAGTTCATCGGAGACCTCGGGCGGGGGATCATCGACGCCACGGGGGAGATCCTCCCGGTCGTCCTGACCGCGGTGGTGTTCGGGGTTCTCTACAGGGTCTTGCCGACCGAGCATCCCCGATGGCGTGACATCTGGCCGGGGATCGTGTTCGCCTCGATCGGTTATGAGTTGCTCCAACGAGGTTTCTCGATCTACGTCGACAACTTCGCCAACTACAGCGCCGTCTATGGATCCCTCGGCACAGTGATCGCCTTCATGTTTTTCGTCTACCTGGGGTCGATCGTCTTTCTGCTCGGGGCCGAGATGGCGGCGATCTGGCCGGGGGTCCGGGCGGGCAGCTTCGACCCCGACCCCGATCAGGACGGCCCCGCCTTCGGCGAGCAGCTGCGGAGCACGGTCCGCGGCCTGTTCGCCCGCAACCCGACCGACCACCGCTAGGTCGCACATCGACCGGCGCGGGGTGCGCAGACGACCCGTACGGCGGGCGCGCAGACGACCCCTCGGCGGTGCCGTCCTACACGTTTGCTAATAAGTTGCTAACAATGAACTCACTGACGCGGCCGCCCAATAGCTGCCCGGGACCCTGCACCATGAGACGCACCCCGTACCTTCCATCCCTGATGCTGTGCCTGATTCTGCTCGTCGCGGGCGGATCCAGCGAGATCGGTGGGCCCCTCTCGCTCGAGCGTGCGGAAGCGGGCAAGCGCTGCCAAGGGGCGAAGAAGTCGCCGAAGCAACTGAAGGTCAAAGAGGCCCAGCGTCTCGTCGTCTGCCTCGTCAACAAGCGCCGGAGCAAGCGCGGGCTGCACCGACTGAAGCGTGACTCCAAGGTGAGCCGGGCGGCGACCGACCACACCCGGTACATGCAGAAGCGCGACTGCTTCGCCCATGACTGCCCGGGCGAGTTGAGTCTGACCGGGCGGTTGACCCGCGCCAACTACCTGCCCTGCAACTGCCGCTGGGGGGTTGCTGAGAACATCGCTTGGGGCAAGGGCAGTGGTTCCGCCTCGCCCGCGGCCGTCGTCAAGGGTTGGATGGGCAGTGCCACGCACCGGGCGGCGATCCTCTCCAGCCACGAGCACATCGGCGTCGGGTTCCGGCGCGGCAGCCCGTTCAGCAACTCACACGAGTACGGGACCTACACGCTCGATTTCGGTTACAAGCGCTGACCGCGGCGTCGCCGCCGGCATGGCATTACGCTGCCCGGGTGAGCGGCGTCGATCCACACGAGGCCGGGAAGCTGGCTGAGCTCGAACGCCCCGCCGGCCACCACGCCCGCACCGAGCCGGAGTTGGTTCACTGAGCCCGCGGCACCGACGCAGGATCCTCGCCGTTGCCATCGGAGCGATCGCGCTCGACACGGCACTGCTCGGGTTGATCGCGCCGCTTCTGCCGGAGATCGAGCGTCGCACCGGCGCCTCGGAGGCCGAACTCGGCCTCGCGCTCGGCGCCTACGCCCTGCCAATCCTGCTGGTCTCGCTGCCGCTGGGGCGCGCCGCGGACGCGATCGGCCGCCGCCCGCTGCTGCTGAGCGGGCTGCTGCTGACGGCAGCCGGGTCGGTCTTGATCGCTGTCGCCGGTTCGCTGCCGCCGTTGATAGTCGGTCGCAGCATCCAGGGAGTCGGCTCTGCCGCGAGCTGGATAGCCGCGCTGGCCTTGGTCTCCGATCTCGCCCCGCCCGATCGCAAGGGCGAGGCGATCGGCTTCGCGCTTGCCGCGAACAGCGTCGGGGCGATAGGCGGGCCCGCCCTCGGTGGTATCTCGGGCGACGCGATCGGCTTCGAGTTCCCGTTCCTGTTCGTCGCCGGCATCGCTGTCGGTCTCGCTGTCGCGGGCCGAGTCGTGCTCCCGCGACAGCAGCGTCGGGCTGGCGGGGGCCCGCGGACGTCGGTGCCCGATCTGATCCGATTGGCCGCCTCGGGACCTGTACTACCGGCGATCCTGAGTGTGATCGTCGGCGCGGTGACCCTCGGCGTCATCGATGTTGTCGCGCCGCTCGATGCCGACGAGCGCCTGGGCTTGACGGCGGCGGCGATCGGTGGGCTGTTCGCGGCGACGCTCGCGCTCGATGCCGCGGCCGCGCCGATCGCGGGCCGCTGGAGCGACCGGATCGGGCGGGTCCCGGTGGCCCTACTCGGGCTCTCTCTGCTCGCGATCTCGCTGGTACTGCTCGCTGTCCTACCCGGAATCGGCGGCTTCGTCGTCGGCCTCTCGGTGTTCGGGATTGGCTCCAGCGTGATGTTCGCCTCGGCCGTGCCCTGGCTCGACGAGGCGTTCGGCGACCTCGACAAGGGCTTCGGCTACGGCTTCCTCAATCTGATCTACTCGATCGGCTATGCGGCAGGCCCGATCGCCGCCGGTGTCGGGCTGCAGTCCTCGGGTGCCGACCTGACCTACGTCTTGACGGCGGTTCTGATCGTGGCCGCTGCGGTGCTGATGTTCCTGCGGCGCGCGGCGATGCCGGACTGAACGTCTGGCTGGACCGGCGTTCAGCCGTCCGCGGGCGGCTCGCCCGCCGGTAGGTGGAACGCAAAGCGGGCGCCGCCGCCGGGCTCGTTTCCGGCCTCGACAGACCCCTTGTGGGTTTCGGCCACCTGCTTGACGATCGCCAGTCCGAGGCCTGATCCGGGCGTGCCGCGAGCGGCGGGGGCGCGATAGAAGCGGTCGAAGATGTGGGGAAGATCCTCGGCGTCGATGCCTGGTCCAGAGTCGATGATGGTCACGGCTGCGTCTTCGACGACAACCGAGATAGTGCCGCCGGGCGGCGTCCACTTGAGCGCGTTGTCGAGCAGGTTGCCGATCGCCCGGTCCAGCCGCTCGGGCGCCGCGACGACCACCCGGGGCTCGAGAGAGGTCTCGATCATCACATCGCCGCCGGGCCGACGGCGGGCGCGATCCACGCATGCTGCGACGAGCTCGTCGAGACGAACCTCGGTCAGTTCCGCCGGGCTCGCCTCGGCCCCGTCGCGGGCGAGATCGACGATGTCGTCGACCATGCGGCCCAGCTCGGTCAGTTCGCTGTTGAGGTCGGCGAGCAGGCGCTCGCGGTCGGCGCCCGGCATCTCTGGCCGGCGGGTGAGCGTCTCGATATTCGTGCGCAGGCTGGTGATCGGGGTCCGCAGCTCGTGAGAGGCGTCGGCGACGAGCTGCCGCTGCGCTCCCACAGAGCGCTCCAGCGCCGCCAGCATCGCGTTGAAGCTGGTGCCGAGCCGAGCCAACTCATCATCGCCTTCGATCTCGATGCGGCTGGTCAGGTCCTCGGTGCGGGCGACGTCCTCTGAGGTCTCAGTCAGTCGGCGGATCGGTGTCAGGGCGGCGCCGGCGACGAGCAGGCCGAGGCCGGTGGCCGCCGCGATTCCGCCGATCGCGATCAGGGCCATGATCAGCGCCAGCCGGCTGAGGGCGCTGTCGACCTCCTCCAGCGAGCGGGCCAGCTGCAGTGCTGTATCGGGGCCGACGGTCAGGCTGATCACCCGTAGCGGCGTCCCCTCGACCGTCGCGTCACTGAACGCCGGCTCGCGGCTTCCGGAGGCGAGCACAGCGGTCGCCGGCTCAACGGGGAGGGTCGCTCCGCTGAGCCCGCGCGCGGAGAGGATCGAGCCGGTTTCGTCGACGAGCTGCCCGGTGGCCTCGGGTCCGCCCGGTCCACCCCCGGGAAAGAATGGGTCCGGACGGGATCCCTGCTCGAAGGGAGTGTCGCGGCCGCCGCGCTGGGGAGGTGGCTCCGATGGCGCGCCCACCCCGCCGCGGCCGATGGGTCCGAGCTCGATCGCGGCGCGCGCCGCCAGCGCGCGCTCGCGCAGCGAGTCGTCGACCTGCCCACGGAGCTCGGAGCGGACGAGGAGGTAGGCGGTGGCGGCGGCGGCGATGATCGCGATCGCCACCGCTCCTGCGGCGAGCAGTGTCAGGCGGCGCTTGAAGCTCACGCGGCGGCTAGGCCTCCTTGAGGGCGTAGCCGACCCCGCGCACGGTCTGGATCAGGCGCGGCTCACCCGCCGCTTCGGTCTTGCGCCGCAGATACCCGATGTAGACCTCGAGCGAGTTCGAGCTGGGGCCGAAGTCGTAGCCCCAGACCTGTTCGAAGATCTGGCCGCGCGTCAGCACCTGCCGCGGATGGCGCAGCAACAGGTGCAGGAGCTCGAACTCCGTCTTCGTCAGCTCGAAGCTGCGATCGCCGCGGGCGACCTCCCGAGCGCCTACGTCGAGCTTTAGATCCTCGAACTGCAGGACGGCGCCGGCGTCCTCGCCCGGGGGCTGCTCGCTGCGCCTCAGAAGCGCCCGCAGTCTGGCGAGCAGCTCCTCGAGGGCAAAGGGCTTTACGAGGTAATCGTCGGCGCCGGCGTCGAGTCCGTCGACGCGATCGCTGACCCCGTCGCGAGCGGTCAGCATCAGGACCGGCGTCCGGTCGCCGGCGGCTCGCAGTCGCCGACATACCTCGAGTCCGTCGACCTCCGGCATCAGCACGTCAAGGACGATCGCGTCAGGGGCCCGGATCGCGAGGTCGCGGAGGGCGGAGGCCCCGTCCACGGCGGTGCTGACCGAGTAGCCCTCGAGCTTCAGCGCCCGCTCGACCGCGCTGCGGACAGCCGGCTCGTCATCGACAACCATCACCTGCATGAGCACAGTCTCGCGCCTCGACCTGAGGGGAGGCTGAGAATCGATCGTCGGTGGGAACGATTAGGAGTATGTTCTTCGGAGGGAGACGCAACACGTCGAGGAGGCACCATGGACGAACTCGTGGAGATCAAGCAGCGGAATCGGGCAATGTGGGCAGCCGGTGACTTCGACGCGATTGCAGAACTGATCTGGGACGTTGGCGGTCGGCTGATCGACCGCCTTGGTGTCGGACCGGGGGAGCGCCTGCTCGACGTCGGCGCCGGGACGGGCAACGCCGCGATTCCGGCTGCCGTGGCCGGCGCGGAGGTGGTTGCTTCCGACCTCACTCCGGAGCTGTTCGATCCGGGCCGCCGTCGGGCGACCGAGGCCGGGGTGGAGCTGGAGTGGGTCGAGGCCGACGCCGAGGCTCTGCCGTTCGAGGACGGCTCATTCGAGATCGTCGTCTCGACCTTTGGGCATATGTTTGCGCCGCGCCACCGCGTCGCCGCCGAGGAGATTGCGCGGGTAACCCGACCAGGCGGCCGCATCGGCCTCTGTTGCTGGGACCCAGCGGGCCAGGTCGGCGACTTCTTCCGCACGATCGCCTCGCATATGCCACCCCCTCCCGAGGGATTCCAGCCGCCGCCGATGTGGGGCAATCCCGCACACGCCACCGAGATGTTCGAAGGCACAGGAATCGGGCTGGAGTTCGAGCACGAGGTGACCGCAATGCAGTTCGCCGACGCGGTGTCCGCCGCCGACGAGTACGCCGAGAAGTTCGGCCCGGTCGTCATGGCCCGCCGCGCGCTCGAGCCCGAGGGCCGCTGGCAGGCGCTCCACGACGACCTCGTCAAGCTCTTCGGGGAGCAGTCAACGCCGGCAGACGATGGCATCAGCTTCGATGCGCAGTACCTGGTGATCCTCGGCCGCAAGCCGGGGTGATTGCTCGGAGCCTGATCCGTTCGAACCTATACTGCGGCCTCGTTGCG
>Ga0307380_10007473_pt1 | contig 14207 bp, 10 predicted proteins | sample UN3MG_FD_202239 | JGI IMG/M metagenome (GOLD analysis project Ga0307380, IMG submission 202239) | Soil microbial communities from Risofladan, Vaasa, Finland - UN-3 | ecosystem: Environmental > Terrestrial > Soil > Coastal area > Acid sulfate soil | place: Finland: Risofladan, Vaasa | collected... | reverse complement strand
GTTCTCGAAACCTTGGGAGAGTTGAGACTGGCGGATCTAGTCTGTGGGCGTCTGAAGCGTCTGGAAAACGAGATTCCCGCTTCCGCGGATAAGAGTGCGCGTGTTTCCACCGGCCCAACCAGCACGCGCATCTTGGTGGTGGAAGATGACGCCATTAGCGGAGCAATGGCAAAGCACATTCTCGAAAGGAACGGCTTCGAGGCCATCGTTGCCGAAACGGTCGCCGACGCAAAAGCTGCCCTGATCAGGCATCCCCCTGCCTTGGTGCTCATGGACATCCATCTCGGCAACGCCAACGGACTTCGACTCATCAAGGCGCTGCGCATCGGACATACATGTCCGGATGTGCCCATTGTTATCGTTACCTCCGACCGAATGCAGGACACGGTACGCGAGGCCGCCGGTCTAAAGGTCCAAGGCTACTTGTTGAAGCCTTACCAGCCGCACCTGCTTGTCGGGAAGGTGAAAGCGGTGCTGGCAGAATCCAGCTCGGCAACTCTTGATGCGGTCGCTGAAGGCCGCCTTTGCGAAAGCTGATCCTCCTGCCGTCAGGCACAGCCTGACCAGCGTCGGGTGGTGGCCGTTTTGCGAATGAGCCGGACCGCGTCGCTCGGTCGGGCTCGGTGCCGGACACCGCCCTTTCGCGTTGTCGCCCCTTCGCGCTTTCGTGATGATTCGGCAAAAGACCGGCATGGGAAGACGAACCGATCACGCCTCCTGGACGCTGAACATCCGCACCGTTTCTGCGACCGCCGAGGCTCCCACCAACGCGACCACCGTGTCGCCGGGGATGAGACGGTCATTGGCGCCGGGGACCATCACGTAGTTCTCGCGGATCACCGCTCCGATGAGACACTGCGGGGGGAGGTTCAAGTCGGCCAGCACGGCGGCGGTGGCCGGGACGCCGGGGACGACTTCGATCTCGAGGATCTCGATCGTCGCGTCGGCGGCCAGCGGCGTGCGGGAAATCACCGTGCCGGTGTTCAGGAAACTCATCACCTGCTGGGCGATCACCTTGCGGGGGCTGACCGTGTGGTCGATGCCCAGCTTGCCGACCACGTTGGCGTAGTCGGGACGGCTGACCAGCGACATGATGGTTCGGGCGCCCAACTCCCGGGCCTCGACGCACGCCATGATGTTGTCTTCGTCGTCGCCGGTGGTGGCCACGAACACGTCGGCACGGCCCACCCGCTCTTCCTCCAGGGTCGCCCGGCGGTGGACGTCGGCGTGGACGACCGTGCTGTATTGCAGGTGGTTGGCCAGGAATTCGCACCGCTGCCGGTCGATGTCCATCAGCAGCACGGCGAAGCGGCTGCCTTCGAGCACGCGGGCCAGGTGGTAGCCGGTCTCGCCTCCGCCGGCGATCACCACCGTCTGTTTCGGCGGCGGCTCCTTCTGGAATTTCGCCCGGCCGTCGTCGATGTTCTCCCGAGTGCCCAGCAGGGTGATCCGGTCGCCGACAGCCACGCAGTCGTTCGCCCCGGCGATCCGCATCAGGCCGTTGCGCGAGATCGACCCGATCCGCAGGCCGGCCGGCAGTTTCAGGTCCTTCAGCGGAACGCCCACCGCGGAAGTCTCCTCGACCACGGGCAGTTCCTGCATTTCCAGTTCGCCCCGGGCGAAGTTCTCCACGGCGATCGCGCCCGGGTGGCGGATTTCCCGGGCGAGTTCCATCGCCGAGAGGTGTTCCAGGCTCAGCAGCCGGTCGATGTCGAAGTGGCGCTGATAGTCGAAGGTGCTCAGGTCGCGAAACACGGGGGCGTAAACCCGGGCGATGGTCCGCCGCGCGCCCATCGCCTTGGCCATGCTGGCGGCGACCAGGTTCACCTCGTCGCATCCGGTCACGGCCAGGCAGAGATCGGCTCCGAGCACCTCGGCTTGAAACAATACGCTCGACTGGGCCGCCGAGCCGGTCACCGCCCGGACGTCCAACTCGTCGTTCACGCGTCGGGTGTTGGCCGGATCGTGATCCACCACCGTCACGCTGTGCCCGTCCCTGCACAACTCGTTGGCGATCGACGTACCGACCGTTCCCGCTCCCAAGACGACGATTCTCATCGGGCTCTTTCCGTCTTGCTATGAAATCAACACCAGCACCAGAAGAATGACGGCCATGAAGCCGACAACCCAGACCCCGACCCGCAACGCGTTGCTGATGATCGGTCCCATCTCTTCGTGCCGGGTGGCCGAATAGACCAGGCTCACGGCGATGATCAACGGCGCGGCGAACCACAGGTCGTTGACGGCCAGCGCGGCCCAGAGGAGGTCTTGCATGGTGAGGTCATCTCCGGGAGTTTTGGCTTCGGGTTGTCAGTTTTCAGTTGTCAGTTGTCGTTGTGCCGGTGTCTTTCATCACTGGACTCATGCAAAATGGGTCCTATCTCCCTCTGGGAGAGGGCTAGGGTTGTAATGGTTCAGTCGGAAATGGAAGAACGTGAAATTAGGGCCTCGCACGCAAACACAGAGTAGTACCGGTGCCTCTTCTCTATTCCGGGATCGGATAAGACGTGTTCTTGCAGGCATCTACGCGAACAGAGAAGAGGCACCGGTACTACCCTGGGAATATCGTTGCTCACGGGGTGCAGCCTTCCATTTCCGACTGAACCAATACACCTGGTTGAAGTCTCGCGGCGTCAGGCTTCTTCCTTCTCCTTTTCCTTCTCCTTCTCCTTCTCCTCCGTCTCGCTCTCCTCCTCGTCCTCTTCTTCCTTCTTGGCCGGGGCGCTGAAGACGGGTCCGCCCCAGGCGTCGTAGACGGCCAGGACGTTCAGCAGCCCGGCAATCATCGTGAAAACGCTGCCCAACTCGAAGTAGCGGTGCAGTTCCTTGTGGAGTTCGTCTTCGGTGGGCTGGTTCCCATTCGGATCGTTGGCGTCCGGGACGGCGTCCGGGGCATCGAATCGGGGCGGGGCCATGAAGCCGTTCCACCAGACGGGCTTTCCTCGTTTGACCCGCCAGGACTGAACCACCGCCGGCAGCGCGGGCAGCCCGACTCCGACCTGGCAAATGTAGTGCAGCCGTTTGTGGTTCTCTTTCCACGAGAAGTAGACCACCCGACCCCAGCCGATCTTGCGTCCGCTGGCCGTCACGCCGTTGCTGCTGCCGAGATTGAGGCCGTAGAGAAAGGTCCCCATGATGCAGACGAAGAACAGGGCCGCCTTGGCCAGCCGGCCCTGGTACAAGTGGCCCAGTCCGGGGATCAACCAGGCCAGGAACGCGGCCAGCGCGGGGTCTTTCAGGTCGATCGACTCCTCGGCCCTCAACTGTTCGGCGGATTTTTCCAACGGAGACTCTCCTCTCTGACACCGCTGCCCCCTCTACGGAAGGGCCTTGGTGACCCAGGTGCCGATTCCCGCTCCCGGCAACTCCGAAGCAATTGTACCCCCACCGGCCCACTTTGCCAGGGGACCGGGAAAGATGCCGAGGGCTTGTGCCAAGACTAATTCGTCGTCTTGGCACTACCATTGAAGCGACCGGAACAAGAAGGGCGTCTCTTTCGACAGTCCCAAGTCAAAGCCGGGCCCTCTCGCGGCACGGCCTCACAAAACGCTACCCGCACCGCGTTCGGCCGGCTTCTCGACCATGAACTTGATCGACGACTGGCCGATCTTCCGGCTCTTGAGGTCTTCGATGGTCAGCTTCAGCGTGTACTCGCCGGGATAGATGTGCTGGGGGATATAGAGGCGGAACGCGAAGAAGAAATCGTGGCGAAGATTCTGGCAGTAGTCTTCGTTGATCGGCAGATCGTCGTCGACCAGCGGCCGGCCCTGAGCGTCGAAAATCCGGTAGCTGCTCTTCAACGCCGTGTGGTAACCCTCCCGGCTCGATTCCGTTGCGAAGTTCTCGACCTCGGCGTAAAGCAACACCTCCTGGCCCGGCTGGAAGGCGCAGTTCTTGAACGATTCGATATAGCCGAAGTTGTGTACCGTCGTGCAGAAGGCCAGGTTGCGAATGACCAGCGGGGCCGACTCGCCCAACTCGGCGGTCGCTTCCTCCAAGATCTGTTTCGTGGCGGCGGCCCGATCCGTGGGATCGGGGATCCGTTTGGTGTCCAGCCACGTGTCCAGGGCGTAGATCTGTTTGGTCCAGAATTCGCTTATCGACGGAGTACTGCCCGGAATCGACCGTAAAGCCTCCTCGCGTTGTCCGGCCAGCAGATAGAGCAGCCGCAAGCGCGCCTGTCGGGCGAGTTGGTCGGGAGAGTCGGCTGGGCCGGGCGGGTCTTCCGATTGAGATTCCAAGAAACGTGCCGCGGTGATCAGATGGGCCTGACAATCGTCCCGCAGCGAATCCCGGGCAACACGGTTGAACTCGTCCGGACCGCCGAAAACCTGCCGATTCGCCGTCGTCCGGTTAATCCGGCCGGCGTCGATCGGGGGCTGGAGAGTGTTGGGGTATTCGCCCGACGGAGCGTCGCGCGGCGCCAAAGCGGCGTCGCGGGCCGGCGGCAACCGATTCCCACGTGGGTCAAAGGTGCCGTCGAGGTAAGAGGAGTATCCCGAAGCATCGCCGGCGACGGCTTGCGCGGCTTGGTGCGCGGCACGTCGTCGATACAAGTAGTCCTGCCACCAGGCGGGATCGATCTGCTGCAACTCGGCGATCAGTTCCTCTTGGGCCGTGGGGTCCTCGGCGCCCAACTGCCGCAGTTCCGCCATCACCTCTTGCATCGCTTGGGGGTTGGCGGTTGGCGCCGGCGAAGCGGGATTCTCGAAGCCGGGGCCAACGGTTGCCGGTGCATTCGGTCCGGTGCCTGACGGGGGACCCGCCGCCCAGGGCGAACAGTGGCAGCCGGCCGTCAAGACGGTTGCCGCAACGGCCGAGCCGAGCATCCGGAACGATCTGTACATCGAGTGGTGTACCGCGTGAGAGGGGGTTCCCGTAGAGGAGGGGGCGGATCATAGTAGAAACGTTTGCGTGGGGCAAGGGTGAAATGTGGCGATACCCGACAGCGTCGTGATAATAGGTGAGAATACCCCACCGATTCTCCATCGGACCTGGAACGATGGGCTGGGTGCGATGCTTACGCAAGCGCGGGCACGGCACCCGGCAATGCGGCGTTGACGGAACGCGGGGCCGGAAAACTGAACAGGAGGGAGAGTCTCAGGCGGGTTAGCGGCTGTCCAGGGCCTCTCGGGGCGCGGCCAGGCGGACGATGAGGCGTTCGAGGATCAGCCGAGGAGGCACGGCGCTGGCGCCCTTCAAATCCAGATCGGCCTGCAACAGCCAGCGGTAGAGTTGGTCTCCCCGTTCTCTCCCCAGCCGGCGGAGTTGCTGCTCGGCCTTTTTTACCACGAACGAGCGGACGCCCGCCTGTTCCAACGCCCCGTGGAGCGTGACCCTGCGACCGGTCGATTCGGCCTGGAGGACCAACCGGGTGGCCGCGGCCAGCCGTCGAAGCGAGGCCGAGATCTGGCCCAACACCCCGACCGGGCTCTCGCCGGACGCCAACAACCGGTCGAGTTGCAGCATCGCCTCGCGGGCGCCGCCGGCCAAGGCGGCGTCGATCATTTCCCAAGCGGTCTTCGCCCGCCAGCCGCCCACCGAATGGGTTACCATCTCGGGGGTAATTTTCCGTGCGGCCGACGCCGCGTCCGGTTCGCCCGTCAGGGCCAGCTTGGCCAACTCCTGGTCGAGCAGTCCCATCTCCGGGCCGATCATCTCGACGAGCATCCCGGCAGCGGCCGAGGTCAACTGGATCCTGTGCGTCTGCTCGGCCCAAGCGGACAGCCAACCGCTCAGCCGGCCGGCGGAGGGGCAACTGCCGTCGATCAGCAGGCCCTCGGCCGCCACGGCCTTGTACAATCGGGTGTTGGCGGGAAAAGTCCTCAGTTCCAGCACGAGCACTCCGCCGGCAGCCGGGGAGGCGACGTAGTCCTCCAACTGGGGGCGGAACCGGGTGACGAAATCGTCGGCCTCGTCCACGACCACCATACGCTTCCCGCTGCCGAACATGGCCACCGTGCTGAGTTCTTCGAGCACGTCTCGCCACAGGGCCTTGCCGCCCTCGAACGCGGCGCAAGAGAAATCGGCGTCATCGCCGCCCAGCACGGCCTCGCGCAGGCGTATCACGCTTTGCCGCTTGAGGAACGATTCGTCGCCGAAGACGACGCACACCGGACGCGGGGGGTGCTTCTCCGGCTTGGCAAGGTAGTCCACGGCATGCAGCGTTTTGGTCGCCATGCCGTCAGTATAGGATCTTTCCCAAAAAGCCGCGACCGGTGGTCGCGCCGGAATCGAAATGCAGCGACAAGCCGCGGTGCGTCGGGCGCGATCACCGGTCGCGGCTTTTTGGCGCGACCACCGGTCGCGGCTTTTTGGCGCGATCACCGGTCGCGGCTTTTTAGCGATAGTTCTGCCAGGGCATCGTTCGTTGGGACTGGCCGAGCGGACGAACGCCGTGGATCTGGATCGAGGGGCGTACTCGATCGAGGACGATCGATTGGGTCGCCTCGGACGTGCCCAGGTTGCCCGCCGCATCCCGCACGTCCAACCGCAGGTAGATCGCCTGGGCTCGGAGCATTTCTACCGGCCAGGCGTAGTGTCCCGAGTTGGGCAGATTGGTGGCGATGGCCGTCCACGGACCGGCGAGGTTCTCGCTGAAGAAGAGCGAAATGGGCCGGTCGGCGAGCATGGTGTCGGCGGCCTGCCAGGAAATGACCAGGGAGTTCGATTCCAACCCCGTCCCCTGCTCCGTTGAGATGATTCGTGCGGTCGGTTTCGTCTGGTCGACGCCGATAACGACCTGGGGCGGATCACCGCGTCGTGGCGGCATGCCTCCCAGCCCGGCGCCGCTGGTCACGACCACGCAGAAACCGTAAATGCCTTCCTCGTCGACCGAAACCAGGATCGGGCTGCGATTGTCCCGGTCCAGCGAGTAGCTCTTCCAGGTCTGCCCTCCGTCGCGGGTTCCCCACAGCTCGACTCGGGCGACCCCGGAAGACCCAACTTGTCCCAACTCGTAATCCAGCTCGAACAGCCGCGAGTTGACCATTTTCGGCCGAAGTCCCTCGGGCACGGCACGATCGGGAAAACCACCTCGCTGCTCGTCCGGCGGCTCGAATTGGTCGCGAAATGCCGGATTGGTGCGACTGGTGATCGAACCCGTCGGCGAAAAGGTCCGATCGTCCGATTGGCCGGAAAACGGTGGATTGGTCACCGGGTTCGGCGGCGGTTGATAGGACCCGGCCTCCGGGAAGGATTGCGTCGTTCGGCCGAACGTCGCGTCGGTACGGTCTGTCGGCCAGCCACCGGGAGATTCCGGTTGCGAAGCGCCGGGCCGCCAGGGGGATGTCCCGCTGCCGCCGGCGAGTCCCGGCATCGACGGAACGTTCAGGCTCGGTCCGACCTGGGCGTGGCTGACGGCCAGATTGCCGGCCGCATCGGCTATCTCCACCCGAATTTGCACGTCGCCGCCGCCGTCCCGAGTCCACCAAGGCACCTCACCCGTCTGGACGGCCCCGGACGTCTGCACCTTCTGCCGGTCGATCGCCACCGCTTGCCAGGGACCGTCGAGACTCGTACGGTACTGGATCGTCAGGGCCTCGGGCTTGAGGTTCTCGTCTTCGATCCGCCAACGCGCCGTGATCTGACCGCCCTGGCCCCGCTGGGCCTCGAGCTGTAGCTTAGGCAGCACCGTATCGACGATCACCCGCAGCTCGGGCTCGGCCGACGGACGCGGCCTCATGCCCCCGGAACGATCCAAGGTGTGGACCGAAAACCAGTATTCTCCGTCGTCGGGGGCACGGAAGACGAAATGTCGTTGCGCCGGCCTCACTTTGCTGTAGATTTCCCAGTTTGCCCCGCGATTGGAGGATACCCACAATTGCACCTCGACGGGATCCCGCGATGCGTCGGCCGCCGGCTCGATGATAAAGGGGATGGCGAAGAGGGTCTGGCGGGTAGCGATGGGCTCGGGCAGGACCCCCGTGGATACCGGCGAGCCGGCTCCGACCTGAAATCCCGCGGCCCCCAGAACGAGCAACTGAGCAATGGGCGAAAGCCACATGACGGTACCCCTCCGTGTGAGGAAATCTCTCCGTTGGCGAAAATGGCGCGCAGCTTCGGCATGGCGGACCATACCCGCGCGGAATTCGTATCGGTCTTGACGGTCGGCCGACTTAAGCAAGAAGTGCCGGATAGTAATTATGGATAAACTGCGCAACGCCGGAAGGTTGCAGCCGGGCGAATAGACCCGGTCAAGACAAACCAGTAGAATCGGCCGCAGAAGCCCTTCGCATTGTCGTCCCCCGAGCCGGGACAAGCGGGCAGAACTACTTCCTGTGATATAGCCGTGTAGCCGTGCAGGCCGGAACAAGCGCAGCGCAGTCCCGGCATTGGGTGTACAAAGACTGCATGAAGCCACTGCGCGCGAAACGCAACCGAAAACCCCTGGAGGCCTTTGGTGGGCCTCGTCAACTCGATGGGATGCGAAAAAAAGGCTCCCATACCCATCTGAAGGGCACATGCCAACCCACCTTGCAGAGTTTCTTCAAAGCCTCTCCTGGCTCCGTTTGCGACCGATGATTGACAACCCTGGCCGGTTAGGCCAGACTCAGGGCTGATTCAAATTCCCTATCAGTCACGATTTGGGACGATCCCCTTTGGGGCAGGCGGTCTGAATCGTAAGTTATTACTTCACAAGAACTTGCCCTTAGGACAGGAGCATCAGTGATCTTGTCCGGTTTCGCATAGGCGGAATCTTGAAAAGCTTAACATCGCGAACCTCAACACGAAGCCGGGCGTAAGATACACTAATTGAGGGCTTTGGGGCGTACGGAACTCTCACTCGGGTCGATCACGGCTTGATTCTCGATCCGATTTCGTCAACAATCGATGTTTACGGTGACGGTATACTACATTCCCCATTCTTACTGCCATCTATTGGCTCGCACTTCGTGTGTGACCAGGACCCGGTCGAGATTTGCAAATGGCACGACGTTTAATTGCTTTTGACACACCTCCGTTCGAAGTCCTCGTCGAGCACTTAGCGAAGGACGAGGATTTCATCTCTGACGCCAAGACGATCCTCCAAATAGAGGATGACGCGCTGGATGCGTTGGCCCGAGCTTTGGCTGAGAAGGGACCGTTCTTGGATCGAAGTACGCTTTCCAGGACTGTCGAGGATACGCTTTGTTCAGTAGAAAACACTTCCGACGTGTCCCGAATAGTCTGGCGCTTGAATCAGATCCTTCGTGACGCGGATGAACCGCTACAGGAAACGGTGGTTCTGCTGAAGAAAGCTATCAGTGAGTTTTCTGAGGGCGTTCCTGAGGACGATCGGGAGAAGCTTGGTGAACGACTTGAAAAGCTCGCGGCAGCGCCAGCCGGGTTCACACGGCAATACAAGGCACAGAGGCTTGCAGAAGCGACGGGCGCTGAATTAGAGGACCTGCAAATCATCTGCGACATGCGACCGGTCTTCAACGAAGAAAGATCTGCGATCGAGGGCGCATTCCCTATAACGACGTTCCGCCTGGATACCCTGGAGCCGGATGGCACGTCATCAAGGAAAGAAATCCGCCTGACTGAACAGCAAGTTGCCGATCTGTGTGCGAAGGCCGAATCCGCGAAGAGGAAGATTTCCATCATCAAGGAAACACTTTCCGCCAAGTCGATTACGTTACCGTTTACCTCAGCAACTATTGACAAAAGGGTGGCTGAATGAAGACCCTTCCCAAATACAGGCCGCGGACAGTCGATGAGCAGCTTCTTACGGAGAATGTGGAAAAGTACAGATCGTTGATGATTGAAGCGTTCTTGAAGGGCAAGTCACCGCCATCAAGGGTGTCGAGAATGCTAAACATTGAGGGCGTGGGGGAGTTTTGGACCGGGTCGGGTTATTTCAAAGCTGCGGTACAGACTGAGGAAGGACGGAAAATCCTTGAGGGCGAGGTTGCACGGGAACGTAGCAGGACGGAAGATATCCAATCGGGTCCGATGGTCCGATGGCAACATGCTCTGGACAAGGCTGATGAGGCTATTCGATTCGCGTATGACAACCTGCTGCCCGCGGAAGCTTTGAAGACGATTTCGACCATCTGGGAGCATCTCGATCGTACGAGTGAACTTGCCGCGGCCAGAAGTCGCCTTCTGATGGGAAAGGTAGACAAGCCTGGACTGGCAGAATTGCCAAAATGGTTTGAGGAACAAGAGCCAACCCTGCGCAATGCGAAAGAAGGAGAACTGGCAGCAAACCCGTTCGCTATTGAAAGCGCCCGACTGTTGGTTCGAGCAGCGTACGCCGCAGCCGGCAAGACGGACAAGCCTGAAGCGGAGTTGGAGGTGGGTCCGTTGGGAAGAGTGATGATTGATTGGTACTTCGTCGGATCGCGATTTCAGTGGATGGTTGAGGCAATCGATTTGCCCTGGCCGTCGGTGAAAGTGTATCAGTTGTTGCGTCGTAGCGACGTTCACGCGCCGAAGCCTGTCCAAACGCGCATCCTCCACAACGCGTACGATGCAGTAGAATCGTTCACCGAGTTCGTGCAGGGCAAGTGAGACACCCGGGTATGTATCAGCGCTGCATCGACCACCAGACTGCGCCAGGCAACCAGCCGGGTGATACGATCAACGAGGGAGAATTCTTTAGAAACCTCAAGAAGGATCATGTCGCGAAGTGCTATGGGGGTGACGATGAACATCAGCCTGAGTATGGCCTTAAACTCCGCAAGCGCCACTGGCAATACTGGGGTCAACAACGTTCGGGGTTGTCAGTAAACTTGCGATCCTGTATTCACTCCGAAGTCTGTTCGATCGCTCTCCAGTCGGGCGGAGAGGATTACTTCCACGTCGCAATAATTGACCTTGGGGCGATCAATGCTTGCGGGTTGTTAAGCTCCTCGTTTGTGGCTCAGTATGACCCGGCACCGCCGAATATGTGCCATTTCGTGATTTTGCCGCTCGACGGCACTGTCTCAAAATGGATGGAGTTGGCCGAGGTCCTCGACACCCCATTCCCACCCGCGAATAAACTTCCTGCAACTTCTGATGAAAAGGCCCGAGCGAGGTTGGCCTTCGACCAGTATCGCTCATACATAGACGTTCGTCGCTGGGTCCGTAAGACAGACGGCTCACTTCACTGACGGCCTTAAACCGTCTCGTGACGGCTACTGCTTCTCTATGGAAATAGGTCGGACGCCTAAAGGATTTCGTTTTGCAGCGTGAACATATCCTCCTCCGTTTCGGCCGACACGGGCGCCCCAGCGAGATGGCTACAGAAAGCCTACTCCGATTCGGTTGCGATCGTCAAATCGAAAGGCGGGGCCATTACGTAGCCGGACGGGCCGCCCTGACCGATGCCGACGACGCGGAGTCGGACCGGACCGGTGCCCAGCGCGGTCGGATCGATCGTCACCCGGCCGTTTTCGCCGGTGATCTTGCCCACCTCGCGGCTGTTATGGAGGACGACGATCCCGACCGAGCCGGGAGACTCGGCCGTTACGACCAGCGGCCGGGTCGCCTTGACGTTGCCGGTCGGCTCGATCGACGCCGTGATCTTCCGGCCATGGTTGGCGGTGTAGATCGGCAAGTCCTTGCGACCCTGCGATTGGATCAACCCGGCTTCCACGGCCACGACCCGAAACTCGTGATAGCCGTCGGCCAACCGTGTCGTGTCCCACGTGAACGACTCGCCGACGCGGCAGGCGGCGCGGCGCCACCCGTCGATGAACAACTCGAACCGGTCGACCTTCGAGTCGCCGGGGATCGTGGCCGACGGTTCGAGCGTCAGCGTGCCTTGGACGGTCGCGTCGCCTTGGACGCCTTGGACGGCGACTTCGGGGATATTCGCCCAGGGGCGGCAAAGCGGATCGCCGACGATCAGCAATTGGTACGGCCCGTAGACCGACTGGTAGAAGGCCTCGGCCAGCGTACATCCCCGGGCGTAGTGGACGTGGATCATGGCCAGGGGGAACTTGGCTTGCAGCGAGTAGGGTTCGTAGACGGTACCGCTGGCCCCGGCGGCTCCGTAGCGGAGGAATTCCGAAAGCGGACTGTGGCCGTAGCCCGGTTCCGACATCACGCCGCCCCAGCTTGTCAGGTGTTCGCAGATGGCGCCGGGCAGGATGACGTTGCCGTAGGCGTGCCACTTGAAACCGGACCAGCCGATCATGCAGCCCTGGATGTCTTCCTTCTTCTGCGGAACCCTGGCCTGGAGGATTTCGGCCGCGACGCCGAGTTCTTCGAGTTCGCTTACGGCCCGGGGAAACACTTTGTCGCGCGTGGTGGAACGGACGTTGTCGTTCTGGCAGTAGTAGATGGTGCCGCGAGGGTGCGTGCCGTCGGCGCCGGCGCTGCGCTCCAGGTAGCCGAGCACTTCGGCGACCGTATTGCCGCGATCGGTCGTCACGCCCAGCACCATCGAGAGCATGTAGCGCCGTCCTTCGCCGTCGAGCAGCTCGCCTCGCCGCCCGAACTGTTGCGTGCTGCGGAACCCCAGCGTGGGTTGGTCTTTCTGCTCGGGAAAGGGCAATCGCATGTAACGATTGGCGTCCAGTTGCATATAGGTGGCTTTGCCGGCCATCACCGGCTGCCAGAGGTAAGTCAGGCCGTTGATCGACCCGTACGGCGTGAGGTGCTGCGGCCACGGGCGAACGTCGGGGGAGTCGTCGGAGGTAGTCGCCCCGACGGCCTGCAACTCGGCCTGGGCCCTGTCGACGTCGGCTTTTACGCCGATCTGCCAGGGAAAGTCGCTGGAGTAGACGATATAGTCGATCTGTTCGGCCAGCCGCCGTTGGTCGATCGCGGTCAGCACCGGCCGCAAGATCCGCTGGCGAAAGGCATCGACGTCGGTCTTGTCGGTGGCGGGGTCCCACGACAGGGCCAGGACGTTGCAGGCCGGGATATCGCGGAGCCGGATATAGTGGTTGGCGATGGTCATCGACCCGGGACTGTCGCGATTGACCACCAGGAACACGTTTTCCGGCCCCCCACCGGCCCTGGCCACCTCGGGAAAACCGGCCGCCAGGCAAATCGCCAGCGTCGGAAGAAGGAGCCACGGGCGAGAGAAAGCACGAAACATGGGATTCCTCCTCGATGTCAAACCGCTATCCTACACGCCGGATCGAGGTTTGGGAAGCCGCGGGTGGCACGCCCCGAGGAACGAAGGCGCCGGGATTCGGGTCAAATCGCCGCATTCTCGGCCGCGGCATGAGAAGCGTACCTGGCCACCACGGAAAACAGTGCTTCGCGGTCGATCGGCTTGCTCACGTAGTCGTCGCAGCCGGAGTCGAGACATTTTTGCCGATCGTAACTCATCGCGTGGGCGGTCAGCGCGATGATGGGGCCCCGATAGCCGTCTTGCCGCAGCCTGGCGGTCGCCTGGTATCCGTCCATGACCGGCATCTGCATGTCCATGAGGATCAGGTCGAAGGGTTCCTTTTCGGCGTCGCGGTTCCCGTCCGGGGCGAGCCGGGCGGCAATCTCTTCGAGCGCTTCTTGCCCGTTTTCTGCAACGGTCACGTCGGCGCCCATCTTGCTCAACAGCAGCGCAATCAACCGCCGGTTGTCGAAACCGTCTTCGACCAGGAGCACCCGGCAATCGAACGATGAGGGGAGGGGGGATTCGGTCGCCTTGGGCGGCGGCAAATCGGCGATGGCGGCACGGGTCGCATGGTCCACCAAGGGCACGGCGTCGAGCGAGCCCGTGGCAACGGTCACGGTAAACGTGGTACCTTTGCCGGGCGTGCTGTTCACCGTGATGTCCCCGCCCATTATTCGGGCCAACTGTTTGCTGATGGCCAGCCCCAGGCCGGTTCCCCCGAACTTGCGGCTTGTCGAAACGTCGGCTTGCGTGAAGGCCCGGAATAGCCGGCCAATTTCGGTCTGCGTGATGCCGATCCCCGTGTCGATCACGTCGAATCGAAGTCGGGGCTCCTCGCTCGCGGCTTGCACCAGGTGCGCGACGATTCGGACGCCGCCGGTCTTGGTGAACTTCACCGCGTTGCCGACCAGGTTGGTGAGTATTTGTTTCAGTCGAATGGGATCGGTAGTGATCGTCTCCGGAATCGGGCTGGCGAACCGGACCTCGAGCGACAGCCCTTTGGCTTCGGCTCGCATCTTCATCATGGTCACGACTTCGGCGACGGCGCGGGCCGGCGAATAGGCGACTTGCTCCAGTTCCAACCGCCCGGCTTCGATCCGGGAGAGATCCAAGATGTCGTTGATGATCGCCAGCAGGTATTCGCCGTTGCGGCGGATGGTTTGGGCCG
>Ga0307380_10007472_pt1 | contig 14210 bp, 19 predicted proteins | sample UN3MG_FD_202239 | JGI IMG/M metagenome (GOLD analysis project Ga0307380, IMG submission 202239) | Soil microbial communities from Risofladan, Vaasa, Finland - UN-3 | ecosystem: Environmental > Terrestrial > Soil > Coastal area > Acid sulfate soil | place: Finland: Risofladan, Vaasa | collected... | reverse complement strand
GCCATAAGTGAGGCCAGAAGTCGCTGTAATTTCGGTTGAACCTGCTGTAGTACTTGTAGCTAAACCATCTGTATCAATGGTTGCAACAGCACCATCAACACTTGACCACGTTACTGCTGTAAGAGGTTGATTAGTGCCATCTGAATATGTTCCTGTTGCAGTAAATTGCTGAGTGGAACCTTCAGTAATAAATGGATTAGCAGGAGATACAGAAATTGAGTAAAGGGTTGGAGGAGATGTTGTCGTAAAGTGGATATCACCAGTGGATGCAGAATTAGTTGAACCATCTACCGAGGTCACCATGAAATGATATAGAGTTGAGGATGATAATTCAGTTAGTTCTATACTATGAAAAGTAACATAGTTAGAATCGGGTGCAGATGAACCATAACTATGATCAGTGCCATATTCTACTAAACTTGTTGCTGGCTCATCAGTTTCCCAAGTTATTGTGGCAGAATCTGAAGTAAAAGAAAAGTCAAAATTTGAAATAAATGGGTCAGTAACATCTAATGTTGAAGTATTACCTACATAGAGAAGTGGTTCATTGATTCCATCAAGATCTCCAGTGAAATAATCAGCTCCTGATGTTATACTATTTGCAATTAAATCATTCAATACCTCTAAAGGAGTGTAATTTGTATCAGTAGATTCTGCGATTAATTTAGCAGCAGCTCCTGCTACATGTGGGGAGGCCATACTGGTTCCACTAAAAGTTGCATAGCCACCATTTTTGTAAGTTGAATATATGCTGACACCTGGTGCTGCAATATCTACAACACTACCATAATTACTAAAGCATGCAAAACTATCATCTTTATCTTCGGTACAGCTTGAAAAATTAATAGGATTTATTACTTTTAGTCCACCTCCCTTGCCATCAAAGTCTGCCATAGCTGATACGGTAATAGCATTAGGAGCACTAGCAGGACTGTAATTTTCAGCGTCACTGATTTCATTTCCTGCTGCAACAGCGTATACAACACCTTTAACAATTGAATTTTGAACTGCAGTATTTAGAGCCGAACTGAATCCTCCTCCAAGACTCATGTTTGCAACATCAACATCATCAGTGGGATCCATAGTTGTTCTGGTACTAGTAACATAGTCTACTCCTGCAATCACCCAAGAATTATAACCAGAACCATTATCATTTAGAACTTTAATAGACACCAGGTCAGCTCCTGGTACAATTCCTACAGGACCAATGTTGTTATCTTTGGCTGCAACAGTACCTGCAACATGACTCCCATGTCCATATCCATCATCTCCTGTACCCTCAGTACAAGTGGAAGACCTCCAATTTTTTCCTACACAATTGACTATTTTAACAACATTAAGATCTGGATGGTCAAAATCTATTCCAGTATCAATTATTGCTATAGTTACTAATCCTGCATACGAGTATCCAGGTGAAGAAGGTTCTGCATCAATTCTATCAATTCCAGTTGGAGTGATTTGAGCAGACACGTACATCTTTTGATCCTGCTCAATGTGTAAAACTCTAGAATCTTGTTGTAGTTTTGCCAAAGCAACTGGAGAGATAGGACCTGAAAATCCATTTAATGCGTGGCTATACACAAACTCAGGAACAACTCCATGGCCACGGGTCAGATCCTGAGGAACAACACCATCTTCTAAAACTACAATATATCGTCCTGGGATAACATCAGGGCCTCCCTTTTGGGCTTCTGCCTGATAAGGCAGAGATGTGCTTAGAATAAGAATAGTAATGATAAAGCTGACGCTAAAAAATCTTATATATCTCATAGAATTTTATCTCAAAATATTGATTTAAGCCTTTAGTAGTGTAGCTAAGTAATGGTTACAAGATAATTTGTTTGACTTGTTCTCATTTACATGGCTAATGGTGATTTTACGTTTCCAATCCTTTAAGATTTGAATTGTTTGGTGGATTATTTTAGTACCAGAGGGGCCCACGGAAATTCACCTACCAAATTGGGGATAAAAATGGATGAAGATAGGCGTGAAAATAATTACTAAAAAATAAAAAAAGAAATTACTCTTACAAGAAATCTGTAAAGAGTACGAGACCAGCAGTTACTGCTCCCACCATAACTATTGCCACTATCCCAAAGAGTTTTTTTCCACTCATTGGTTCTGTTTCTGTTTTCATATCTTTGTGATTGGTTTTTAGTATATAACATAGTGGTAACTTATATTTCTAGTGCCAATTCTCTTTTCTGCATGACTTGCATAGATGTAAAAAATTCCCCAATTCTTGTTTATTCAAATTTTACATTATTTTTTAGAAATTATGAAATATAAAAAAATAGAGATTAAGGATTTACCATTTTTAGTTTATCCTCAATTCTATCATAGTATCCATTTTGTTTCATGGCTGGGATGTAAAATGTTGCAGAAACTACATCTCCAACATTTGCTTCACAGTTAGAAACAACAACGGAAATTCCCAAAATAGATTCTCCAACACAGCCATAATCGGTTACTGCAATGACAGTTACATTTTCAGTTACTAGAGTTGGAACTAGATTCCAAGGAGTTATTGTAAAGACTAGTGTTACTGAAGTTGCGACAGCCAAAATTGCAATAAATTTTAGCCATGGTGCTTTTTTTTGTGTTGTTTGTTGCATTTTTCCTCACTTCATATTAGTTTTCAGATAATATAAGGAACGGATTATTTTCGCTCTAGTGCCAAAAAACTTACCATGTCTCAAGATAATTTGTATAGTCTTTTTCCTTTTCTGATAATAATTAAGGCTGCAATTGTTGGGATAGTAAACAAGATAGCAATTAATATCCCAATAGATGTGAAGTCATCTACAAACAGTTTTGTGTCAAGTCATGCTTTTGGTAAAATTGTAAAAAAATCTTCTCCTGTAAAGTCTTCAATTGTTCCAATTGCCAAACTATATTTTCCACTTTGATTTTTTTCATCCATTACAACAATATAATATTGACCGTCAGCAATAATTTCAGTTTTAACTTCTTGTCTTTCCCAATAGGATACCTGGCCGAAGTGTTCATAGAATTCTCTACCTGGAAATTTTCCATCAAAGTAATATTTTTCAGCTCCTAATTGGGTGTCAAAGGGAATTGGGTCATTTTCAAATATTCCAGGGCCAACCAAAACCAGTGTTGGGGAGTACTCCTCTAAACCACTAATTTTAGGAATAACAATGCTTGCATAAAATGAGTCCCCATGTTTTGCATCAAATGAATAAAATTTTGCTTCGTTTGGGCCTAGATCTTCATAAATCGCCCAAGAAGTCTTATGATCTGGAATTTGGAGAGCCGAATCAAAACTTCTATGGGTATTATCATGACTGATTAATTTGTGACCGTAAGCAGGGCTTGTTCCAATGAAAACCATAACAAAAAGGAGGATTACAATTTTTTTCATAATTTAATTTTTGAAAATTAGTATTTTAATGAAGATAAAAAATATTGGAATTAGCACTAGTATAGGATTTGAGCACTGTTATTATATTAAAAACTCAATTTGAATTTATGAAACAAGATTACGTAATAAAGAATGAATTCAAAATAATCATTGCAAAGAGACATTGGAATGCATGGATTATTGCGGGTAAAAAAACACTAGAGAGATTATTATGACAAAAATTGAAAATATCTCTCAAAATTTGTTTGGTAATTTTTGTTTTGAAAATAATTTAATAAAACAAATTTGGGAAATGGAAAATGCAAAAATTAGATAGAGAAAACAACAACAAATTGGTGTATGATTCAAAAATACCCATAAGACTTGCTTGTATCAAACCTAACGGTGTGCCCTCAATAGTATCTTTATGGTATATTCAGATTGATGGTAAAATTTATTGTGCTACTCAGAAATCAGCAAAAATTGTGTCATACTTTCAAAAAAATCCTTTATGTGGATTTGAGATAGCAGGTGATAAACCCCCCTATAAGGGAACTCGTGGAGAAGGAACTGTAGAAATTCTTGATGAGAAGGGGCAAGAGATTCTTGCAATCCTAATTCAAAAGTATCTAGGAGATAAAGAATCAGTGTTATCTAGTTTCTTAAAGAATAACTCAAAAACAGAAGTAGCAATAGAAATTTCTCCACAAAAAATTTTCAACTATGATTATTCTAAAAGAATGAAGGATATTTGAAATGGCAAAAGATGAAGGATGTCCTACTTGTGGTTCTAAAGACTTTGCAAATTTAGGAGTGAATAAAAATGAGAGCGGTCAGGCAGTATGGAGAAAACATTGTTACAACTGTAAAAAATCTTGGAACACTGAATCTTATAATAATTTAGCACTAGTAGATTGTTTTTAAAAATGTTTTATTGAATAATTAGGTTTTAAATTTATGAGAATTTGGGACATTCCTCCAAAAAAACTATGCAGAAATCATTTGTTAGGAGAACACCGAGAACTTCATGCAATTTGGGCAGTAATTACCGAGACGAAAAAAGGATACTCAAAACATCCTGAAACACTACGGTGGATAGGAAAATTAAATGCAATGTATAGAAGGCATGATGATTTGGTTAATGAAATGAATAATCGAGGGTATGTTCACAAAAGTCCCCTAGACAAAGGAAAAGCGGTTGGCAAATCAAAACAAAATGTTTTCATAGATTCCCCATCTAGACAAATTCAAATTTTAAAACAAAAAGGATGTAATTGTATTGTTTAGTGTGCTTTTTTGGTGATTAATTATCTCAAATTCTTCCATAAATGTTATGAAATTCGTGATATATGGTATTGGCAGTAGTCTGTATGTGGGCAATTTCAGTTACAGTCTTACCTCCTTGACCTATTTCTCGCATAATGGTCATACATTTCAAAGTTTTATTTTGATCAGGCTTTTCTCTTCCGGTCCAAATTTCAAAACAATCCTCAAAATCTAAACAGAATTTTAAAATAATTATTTCCCATTCTTCGGAATTTGTTGGAATCCTCAAAGCGTTAGCTAATTCTGTAAATTCATTTTTTCTTTGACGCAAAACTAAATCCAAAGTTTCTTTTACTTTGTTTGTTTCATATCCTTGAATTAATCCAATTCTGTTCACTTTTGTTGTTTGCATATGTTGAAAATGATTTTCTAGTATTTAATGAAAAAATGAAAAATTCTCTAGTGCCAATTTAGTGTTTTGAAAATTTTGGACTTGATTATTTGAGATAAAAATTATCACTAGAATAGAATGTTGGCATTAATTAAATATCATTTTGACAAAAACATATCATGAAATTACAATATACGAACAAAAAACATTTGGCAGTAAATTGCCCAAATTGCTCTAGACCTTATTTGGAATTAGTAACTGCATTGGTTGGGCCAAGATACAAAGATTTCCTAGCCTGCAAAAGTTGCAAATTCAGCATACTAGTTGAAGATTACAAGAAGAAATTATTTTCTGAATGATTACTATGGTGGAAAATAACTGGAGATGTAAGAAAAAATGCCACATATAGTATTTGAAGGTAAAATAGATTTTAAAAAAATTAGCAAAAACTTTGCCCCAATTATTATAAAATCTAAATCTTTAATAAAAATTAAAGAAATGTTCCTTAATTCCAAAAATCAAAGTGCATTGTTTTCAGTGGTGGTGATAGATGAATTTCATCAGGAATTTTTCGTTCAGGTATTGACAAATAATAAAAAAAGTACTGTTAGATTATTTCCATTAACTGATCCTAAAAAAACCAACTCTGTCAAAAAAGCCTTGATTTTGATATATCAACTAATTCAAAGAAATAATCCTGAACTCAAAATTACAAAAACAAATCTTCAAGAGAATCTTTCTCCAAACGAAATACCATGTTAAAAATAAAATTAGTTCGTTATTCAAACCTGGAAAGAGATGTAATTTTTGATATTAGCACAGATATTGAAAGATTTTCTAAATTACTGCCCAAATATTTCAAATCTTTACAAATAACTAAATCAAGCAATTCAGAATATTTAGTTACAGAAAAAATTTCTTTCCTGGGTAAAATCCTTGAAACACAAACAAAACATGTGGTAAAAAAACCAGATATCCATGAAATACACCTTCTAACTGGTCCCTTGCGTAATTCTTCGTTCCTAGAGTTGTATGAGATTTCTGATAAGGGAACAAAGGTGACTATTGAGGTAAATTTACAATTTAAAGGAGTTTTTAGGCTATTTTCCATTTTTGGGTTTTTTATAAAAAAACAGGTAAACAAGATTCTAGATGAATTTCTTTTAGCATGTGAAAATAAAAAAATGAATCATGTTTAGATTGTTAAAACAAATGTTTTTTGAAAAGTTAAAGTTATTCCCAATTCCAATTTTTTTGTCAGTAGGAAAAAATTCCCAGCATAACTCAAAGGTGAATTCTAACTCTTCTTACCTCTGGCATTAGTTCTCAAGACTGCCTTGCAACAGATGCATCTTGAATCTTTTATTGATAGGAAAATTCCACAAAATGTACACCGTTTCTGGCCAATTTGATATCTTATTTTATTTGGAACTGCTTCTGCTTTGTGTATTAGGCAGATATTTCTGCATGTTCTACCCATTAAATTTCACCTCCTAGACCATTTTTGATCTCATTTGCTCTCTCTCTGATTGTTACCGTGCTAATCCCTGAGGCTTCTGAAATTTTTCTCAGTGAAACTTTTTCATCGTTTTTCATCACTGCCAAGCGAACAGCAGCTGATGCTATTGACAATGGATTTTTGCTTGCAGATATTCCCTTTTTTTCACATAATGAAACAATGCTGAAGGCTACCCTCTCTGTTTTTTCAGATGCGTGAATTGCCCTTGAAATTCTTGAGACAAATTCATGAGGACTATATGTATCTGGATAGATATATAACTCTCTTACAAGGAATCGGTAGACACTCTGTAGGGTTTTTCTTTTAATGTTTCCTGCCAAAGCTACATCTTGTAAAGATCTAGGAGTGTTTGTTAATCTACAGGCAATGCATGTTGTAGCGCAAATAATGCCAATTGTTGAACGTCCACTAAGTAATTTTTTTCCTGAAATCTTTCTAAAAAGATATGCAGTATGCTCTACCACTGATTGAGGTAAACCTAGTTTTGTTCTGATTGCATCAAGCAAAATAAATGCCTTTTGATAAGATTGCGAGGTTTTTTTGTAACGACTATTTCTATCCCATATACGTAATCGATAAAACATTCTACGATTTTCAGTTGAGAGGGTCTTTCCAGTTGCATCTTTATTTTTTGATTCAATTAATGTGGAGAGTCCCATATCTGCCATTTTTAATGACATTTTTTGTCCTACTCGAGGAGATGTAAGATAATTTTCTTTTGTTTGTATAGAATTTTCAGGTCCTGGGTCAACTGATTTTTCATCGGATACTGCACCACAATTACTGCAGGCAATCTCACCAGTAGATAAATCTGTAATTAAATTATTTTTCGTGCAATTTTTTTGATGAACAAGTTCAGTTAACATTAAAATCTCACCAGTAAACTCCCACATTCTTCACATGATATTCCAAACTCAAAAGATTCTATTCGGTCATCCCCACAAACAGTGCAAATTCTAATATGGATATTTTTGCAAACTAATGGTTCATCATTTTTTTCTTGATAGTTTAATTTGGGCATCATGGATATTTTTGGGTTTTAAATTATTTAAGATGGTGATAAAATTAGTAACTAGTGGTAAAACTAGTATTTTTTATGACTATATTTTATTTAGATCACCCAAAATAGGCACTATGGCATTTAATTAGCATTAGTTAAATACTTCAGGAAATTTAAAAATTTATGGTTTATCTTAGAGCTAAGAAAGTTAAATCTGATCAATACCTGTATCTTGTCAAAAGTGTTTGGGATTCAAAAAGAAGTACTTCCAAACAAGAGATTGTAAAGTACTTGGGAAAGGCAGAAGATATTGTAAGAGACGACATACCTGTAGATTATAGAAATGATCCCAAAATATTATCAGGATTAGCAAAGTATAATCCAAAGGATATTAAAAAAAGAGAAGAAGCCTCACAAAGATCAAAGCAACAATTATTTAAAAAATTAACAGAAGGTGACATTCAGTCATCCTTAAAAATTTATGAGGATTACATTAAAATTTTTAATGCACCTGATTTTTTCGATAGAATCCTCAAACCAGTCATGTATAAGATTGGAGATGATTGGGCTACAGGAAGAATTAGTATTGCAACAGAACATGTAGCAAGTAATGTGGCACAAACTCTTGTTAAAATCATTATGGACAAAGTAACAGGAAATGCAAGTAAAAAGAAAATCTTAATTTGTGTTCCTCTTGGTGAAGAACATCATCTAGGATGTGATGTGCTAGAAACTTATTTGTCAATTAAAGGATTCAAAGTGTATAACATGTCAACATATATTCCTACTGAATCAATTCTGAGTTTTATTAATAATAATAAACCTGATGTAGTATTTTTATCAATTACCTTAGAAGATAATCTTTCTGCTGGACAAAGACTGGTGAAAAAAATCAAGGATGAATTTAATATTCCAATTTTTGTTGGAGGTTTTGCAATGCAGGCCAAAAAAATTCCAAAATTTGATGCTACCGTAATAGCAGATTCCAGTCTTGAAGAAATACCCAAACTTCTAAGGGCAGCATGATTTTTCTAAATTATTTTTAAGATATGCTTGAATCTTAGGAAGGCATAGAATTGAGCTATGTGCAGCAGAATCTGTGCCTATTCCGTAACTAACTGTAGAATCTCCAACAAAGAACAGCCCCTCGATATTTGGAATTTGATGGGGCATTTTTGACTTCCATACCAGTCCTGGTTCTTTGGCTACTGATTCTACTAATGTCCATGCCATTGGACGCTCCCATAGTAGAGATGATTCAAACTGGGGATAAATTGAAGTAATTTCTTTTTTCATTTTTTCCACAATAATTCGAATTTGTTTAGAATCACTGGCTACTGAAGATTCTACTGGTGTACCTGCAATAATCAGATGTTCGTCTGGAGGCGAAACGGATGGTGTAATGTTTGAAATGAAAAATATTCCTTTCGTGGTATAATTATCCCCTACTGGAAATACTACTTGTCTGGAATCAATTTGAGAACTTAATGCAAAATGCACTTCTACTACCGCTGTTTTTTTATTCAGTCTGTTAATTTTTTTAATAAAATGTTCCTCAAAAACATTCTTTTCAAATAACTGATTAATGGCCATATAAGCAGGATATGAGACAACAACGCAGGTTGTTGGAATAAAAATATCATCGGTAGTAATTATTCCTGTTACTTTCGAATCATTTAACACAATTTTTTTCACAGATGAATTTAGCTCAATTGTTCCATTTTTTTCTTGAATGAATCGGGCCAACACTTTTGAAATTGAATCGTACCCTCCTTTATCAGGATATGCAAATTCGCTAGTACCTCCTTTGAAAGGATTTGCACGAATTATAGTTCTTGCAAATTCTCCTAAGGAAATATGATCAGCAGTATCTGCAAATGCCAACATACAGACTGCCTCAAAAAATGCTTTTGTTTCAGGATCTAATTTCTCTGTAATTTCAGTTAGAGAAAGTTCATCCCATTCCTCGGTTTTTTCAATTGAAGTGAATGCCATTGGAAGCAGAATTTTCAATAGCTTGAATCTACTCTTTAAAGGAATTAATGAAAGCCTTAGTAAATCCCCCATTCCTTTTGGATATTTATGGAATCCTGTGTTAGAATGAAATGCAATACTGTCTACTTTGGCTAATTTAAGCCTGGATTCTATCCCTAGAGATTTTAAAATGGTAAAGATTGCAGATTTTTTGTAAAAAGGCATTATGTGAAAGCCATTGTCTAAAATGTGATTTCTAAACTTCATTGAAGCAGTTCTACCACCTAGTTGAGAGGATTTTTCAAGAATCCTTACAGAATTCCCTTCATTTGCAAGCATTGCCCCTGTAGTCAAACCCCCTATACCAGCTCCAATTATGTAGATAATTTCTTGCATGCAAAATTTTTTGATTTCAATTATTTATACAAGTGCTAAATATTTCTCATAGTGCTAATTTTTTTAATTCCTTAGGAATAGCAATTCAGGTAGTTCCTAAATTGGCACTAGTAACTAAATTTACCACCAGTTTAAATAACTTGACAGCATAAAAACGACATGTTTCGTATACAAACACAACAACAAGAAAAAACGTTGCTAAAACAAACCAGAAGTACAATGAGAGGTCAGTGTCATGAATAAGTTGATCTTATCTGTTGGGTTGGTACTGATTGCACTGGGTGTAGGATTTTTGGCTGTAGCCTCAACTGACTATAACCTAAGCAGTGCATACACTACTGGAGGATATCTCTGGTTGGTAATTGGAGCTGTAACATCTGGATTAGGTTTCAAGGTAAAGCGCTCAAAGCATCAACTACTTGGTGCAATGAGGTAAAAAAATGAGTCAACAGATTTCTGACGATTCTAAACCCCAAATTGCACCATACTCTATTTTAGTTACTGGTGCAACTGGCTTTATTGGTTCAAAATTAATTTCTGCTTTTTCAAAACAAGGTTACAAAGTTACTGGAATGAGTCGAAAAAAATTAAAAGATTCGGAAAATATTCGATATGTTAAAGCAGATGTTTTTAAATTAGATCAACTAGAAAATGCATTAAATGGAATTGAGGTTGCATATTATTTACTTCATTCCATGGAGGGAAGTAAAGAAGAATGGAAAGAGTTTTCTAAACGTGAAAAAATTCAAGCTCAAAATTTCTTAAAAGCTGCAACTAAAGCTGGTGTTAAACGAATTATCTATCTAGGTGGATTAGTAAACGATAGTTTGGAATTGTCTCCTCACATGCAAAGTAGAAAAGAAGTGGGTGAAATTCTTGCTTCAGGAAGTATTCCCGTAACAGAACTTCGCGCCTCAATTATCATTGGTGCCGAGGGAGGTTCCTATGCTATGCTTCGCTATTTGGTTGAACGATTGAGAGTTATGGTTTGTCCATCTTGGGTAAAATCTCTTGCTCAACCTATTGCAGTAGATGATGTTGTAGATTATCTTTTAGGCTGCTTGAAAAAGCCTGAAACTACTGGCAGAATTTTTGAAATCGGAGGCTCTGAAAAAATGACATATGAGGAATTGATGAGAGTATACGCTGCATATTTGAAAAAAAATTTGTTTGTCATACAAATCCCGTTCTTGACAACAAGACTCTCTTCATATTGGGTAGATTTGATTACACCCGTTAAAGCCTCTCTAGCACGTCCGCTAATTGATAGTCTTGTTCATGATACAGTTATCACAGATGATTCCATTTCAAAAATTATTCCCCTTCGCCTCAAATCTGTTCGTGAATCAATCGATATTGCTACAAAAGAAATGAAAAAAAATCCTCCTAAAAAGGAATCCATGGAAGAGAGAACAGGATTTAAAATTAATCAAAAGTTGATTCAAGTGAGTTTGATTGCAATGGCAATCATAGGTTCCACATATTACTGGTTAGATGATCGAGCTGAAGTTTATCAACCGCTATGGCTTATTGGCTCATTTATTTGGTATGCTGCAATTACCGCATCTATAATTTTTATTCATAATAAAACCAGATTGGGGTATCTCATAGCTGGTATCTTGTCATGGTTTACTTTGGCATTTTGGATATTTGATAATTTTTACGTGGTATTTGAAACTTCAGTTATTGCACCACAACCTAATGAATTGATGACCGTGAGAAACTTTGTTGGAATAGTTACTGCAGCATTGGCAGTATTTGCATCTCACAATCTATTTCATAAAGTAATTGATTATCAATACAAAGGAAAACCTATTTAGGAATTTTTTAGATTTTACTTTAATTATTGGAAATTTTGATTATTCAAAAATGTGAAAAAATATCTAATGTTGAATTTGAATAAAGCAAAAAATACGTTTGGCCAGCAAGATATGTATTATTGAACTTGAATATTATGGGATTTATTTCTGAAAGAATTTCTTCTAATGTTATTTTCTCTTCCTTGTAATTTTCTAATAGGTTCAAGAACATTTTTTTTTCTTGTTGATTAAAGTTTTTTGAAAAATATCCGAAGACATGCAATATCACATTTGTGTGTTTTTTTATGGTCGGTAGATTTTGTAATGACAATCTTAGATGTTTTTCATAATAGTCTAAAATTTCTGAAAATGGAGTTTTTTTATAGCTAGCCACAATGTTTCCAAGTTTTTTTAGTTCTTCTTGGTCATGAGCCATTACCATATACTTGTTCATGGTATGAAAATTAACAAGATTTTTGATCTTTTTTACTTGCTTTGTGTCATGAAATCTCTCTAAAACATATTGACATACATCATCTTCTGAAATCTGATGATTTTCTATGCCTAGATAATCTTGTTTTTTACTCACTTTATAGATTTAAGATTAATTGCTTAAAAAGTAAAATACAAAAAATAAATTTTAGCACTAGAAATTTTGTCACAATTAAAAATTCATCCTTCCCAAAAAATAATTTCAAATTCAAATCCCATAAGATTCAAAGTATTTTGTTTTTAAATTTAGATTCTATTACTTAGAGATTCAAATCAAAGTCAAAAAGAAAAAATTTGCGTGGGCCCGAAGGGCTTCGATCCCTTGGCTCACCGGTTATGAGCCGGTTACTCTACCAAGCTGAGTTACGGGCCCTACAAAAATGGGGTAAATCTTCAGTTTAAAATGTTATGAGCTTAACAGTATGCTTCGTAACAGCTATCAAGTAACAAGTTTTGTGCAGAGATTGACTTGTCTGCAATTTGTATCAAGTCATCAGTATTTGTAGATGCTTTTTCCAGAATGTTCCTCCAAGCTGCTGCATGTCGAATATCTGCTTCGGTATGCAGTTTGAAATATTCAGTTGCATCATCACTTGATATTCCATAAAACTTTGCCATTCCATCAAGCTTTGTTTGGCTAATTTTGGGAATTTCTTTTTCAAATGCATACATCGCACAAGAGCCCCCTTCGTAGGTATCCATCAATTCAGATAAATCAGAGACTGCTTTTTGGGTTTTCTCCAAGCCGTTATATTTTGTCAATTCTTCCTCTGAGATTCCCAGTTCGCCTGCAAATTTTATCCAAGGATTGATGTGATCAGATTCTTCTTGTTGATTATCAATTAATTCATCAATTATAGATTCTGGTGCTTTTTCTATAATAGGAGTCATAAAAGATGGTACTGCTTTAACGAGTTGAAAATATTCTTTTGAATATCCACTTAAAGATTCTACTGTTAACTTTCCATCAGACCACATCTCGTAAAATGGGTGTTTTAGTAAGCTTCTCTCCTCAATCATTTCATCAATTCGTTTTATCAAACTCATATTACATCTATTTTGTGGCCAGTAAAAAAATCTTTGTTGTTTACAAAAGATTTTATGGACAAAATATGGAATTGGTTTGGGTTCCAGTGGTGTAGACCGGTCAAGCATACTGCCCTTTCAAGGCAGTGATCCCGGGTTCAAAATCTAACGATGAAAGTCCCGGCTGGAGCACCAAGATTTATTTACTAAGGGTAAAGTTTTTTGTTTAAGCAGTCTTGGACAGGAAAAATTTAGAGATTAATCCTTTACTTGAAACTTATGGTAAGTATATTGATAAAATAAATCGTTCTTTGGATAGAGAATTAGATCTATATTCAGAATCAGAATTCATAGAGCCACTAAAATATTCCTTAGATGGAGGGAAAAGAATTAGGCCAATTATACTAGTTTTAGCAGCTGAAAGTGTAGGAAAGATTGATGACAATACTTTGGTAGCATCGTGTGCTGTGGAATTTTTACATATGGAATCCATAATTCATGACGATATTATTGACAATGAAACGTTACGAAGGCAAAAAGATCCATTCCACATTAAATATGGATACAACACAAGTGTTTTGACAGGAGATTTTGTTTTAGGATTAATCCTTGGAATTTCCTCAAGGTTAGACAATGCAAGGATAACAAAGGAATTGGCAAGCACTGCAATGTTGATGAGCGAAGGAGAAATGATTGAAAATAGGCTTGAAACAAGTGAAGATGTTACGTTTGATGATTATCTAAAGGTGATCGAATACAAAACTGCAGTTGCATTTCAAGCAGCATCTAGAATAGGAGCGATTATCAGCAAAGGCACTGAAGAAGAGATAGAATCATTAACAGAATATGGAAAAAATATTGGAATCGCATATCAGATTAGAGATGATTTGTTGGATTGGAAAAACGAAGACAAGTTATTTAATTTTCTCATTAAGAAAAGTTCTGATCCAAGAGATGTTTTTGATAAGATGGAAGATCTTTTA
>Ga0307380_10007471_pt1 | contig 14212 bp, 10 predicted proteins | sample UN3MG_FD_202239 | JGI IMG/M metagenome (GOLD analysis project Ga0307380, IMG submission 202239) | Soil microbial communities from Risofladan, Vaasa, Finland - UN-3 | ecosystem: Environmental > Terrestrial > Soil > Coastal area > Acid sulfate soil | place: Finland: Risofladan, Vaasa | collected... | reverse complement strand
GCTGGCCCAAGCGCAAATGAAGGGTTGCAGCTCGCTGATGTCTTTTGAGCTCAAGGGCACGTACGAAGACGCGGTCAAGGTCATCGATTCACTGGAACTGATGCTTCACGCGACGCACCTGGGAACCTGCAAGACGATCGTCACCCATCCGGCGTCCACGACCCATGCCGCCATGGGCCCCGAGGAATTGCGCAAGGCCGGTATCGCCCCGACCCTGATCAGGATTTCCGTCGGTCTCGAGGATCAGGCCGATATTGTCGCGGACATCGAGCAGGCGCTCGCGAAGGTGGCCAGCAGCGATCAGCCTCGGCGGCGGAAGGTGCCTGCGGAAACAGTGTAGCATCCATTTCCCGGACCGAACGGGCAGTGTGCTCACCGTCCCGGTGCCGGGGAGCTGACCCGCGCCATGAAGTACGTCATCGTTCTCCCGGACGGCGGTGCCGGCGAGCCGGCCGCGACTCGGCGGGCGCACGCCGCGCCAGCCGGCCGCCCGGTAACAGGACCCGAAAACCCGCCCATAATGGTCATGGACTCCCCGCCAGCCGTCCCGGCGGAGCCACTTGGTCGGAGAACCATGTATGCTATAATATTGGGTTGGGCGTGCCGAGTTTGAATCGTGCAGGGACCTTCTTCGGGGAGAGCGACAAAGTGAACACCACCCAGAAACACCGGACAACAGTAACGCCCGGCCGGGCAAGCACACGGTGGTACGCTGCCACCCTCTGTGCTGCGTGCCTGTCTGTGGCATGCGTGGGATTGCTCGCAAGTTGCGCGGCAGCGCCCGAGGGCGCGTCGCCGGCCCAAGTTGAGCAGCCGGCTGACGCCGAACCACAGGTGGCGCAACTGCCGGCGGCACCGGCGAGCGAAGCGGACCGCTCGACTGTCCCACCGCCGGCCCAGTCCTCCCGGGACGACCAGGCGAGCCGGAAGCGGGCTGCCGCCCGCAAGCCGGCCGCCGCCGCGCGCGCAGCGCGACCATCGGTCGCAAAGAGCGAGCCCTTGGATGCCGCGCCGCCTGTGAAGGCGCCGACGGCAGCTAGCCCGCAGGAGCCCGCGGCCGCTCCGCAAGCGAAGCCCGCCCGTACCGTGCAAACCACCGCGGCTCAGGCCGGGCAACAACGGCGGCCCGCCCTGTCACCGCGAGTGTCGCCCGCCACTCGGCCGGCGACAACGCAGCCGGCGTCCAGCACGGATTCCGGCTGTGGCAGCAAGAGCAAGCGTGCCATCCCCACGCCTTCCCCAGACGGGCCCCAGCCGCGCTGGGTGTGCGAGTCCGAGATCACCGCGGATCCGGTCTGGTATGGCCAGCCACTGGATTTCGTCTTCGAGATCAGAAACGAGGGGGAGGGGGACTTGCAGATTCAACTCAAGGGCGGGTGAAAGCGCAAGATTCACGGTCCGGTGGACCGTACCATCGCCCCCGGCCAGAGCGAGCAGGTGAAGGTTACCGTCACCAGCGCGCGGCGCTCGGGACCGTTCACCCGCACCCTCACCGCCACGACCAACGATGCGGATCATCACAAGGTCACGCTCACCTGCGCGGGGACCGTGCTGGTGCCGTTCCAGATGAAGCCGAGCGCCGTCAGCTTCGGCCAGCTCGCGCGCGACGCCGGGCCGCAGCAGCAGACGGTCATGATCACGCGTGGTGACGGCGGCCCCTTGGCCCTGGAGGTGTTACCCCCCAGTGACCCCAACCTGCGCGCGTCTTTACGCGAAATCGAGCCGGGCGAGCGCTACGAGCTCGACGTTGAGGTTACTCCCGCCTGGTCGCAAGGGTCATGGCGAACCAATCTGATGCTCAAGACGGGTATCGCCGAACTCCCACAGGAGAAGATCGCGGTCTACGGGTATATCGTCCCGCGGCTCCGCGCCATGCCGGCTAGATTCACCATCCCGCGCAATCTCCCGGCCGAACGCGAATTACGCGCCCGTCTGCTATGGTCTAACAACCGGCCGAGCCAGGTCCTCGAAGTGACCTCGAGCGACGCCAACACGCCCGTCCGGATCGAGGAGCGCAATGAGCAACAGTACGTGGTGCTGAGTGTTCCGGCCGGGTACCAGCCGCTGGTTCGCCCGCGCCCAGTCGTTACGCTGAAGACGGACGATCCGGAAGTCCCCTCGCTGGACATCCCGGTGTGGCTCGCCCGAGCGCCAAGCACCACCCGGACAGCGGGGCGCGTCACGCGGACGACCTCGGGCGCCGGCGTCCGGTCTGCGCTAGGTCGGCCAACCTCGCGGCCGGCTGTCCGGCCCAAGCCGCTCCGGCCAACCTCGCAACCGGCCGTCCAACCTGGGATACGTCGACCAACGTCGCGACCGGCTATCCGGCCCAAGGCGCTCCGGCCAACCTCGCGACCGGTTGCGCGACCCACGCCGACAAAGCCGGAGGACTAACCCGCACCGCCCAGCGTCATTCTGGGCGAAGGGGCGCTCGCTGGATCCATGGAGGTGACCGTGGCGTGGGACGAGATTCTTCGGTCGCTTTGCTCCCTCAGAATGACACCCCGCCTCACTCCTTCAGAATAGCGGGGGTGTTCCATAGCCGCGCCTGCGGAGCCTTCACGCGGTGGGGGCTCCGCCTGCCATGCCTGACCGGCGTGTAAACCGCTGGGGAATCGCGCCCGGCCAGCACCGTTCGCCGCGAGCAGGCCGAAACGCTATCATACGTCTTTGATGGCGCTTCCGCGTTGTCTGGTATTGGCACGAGAGGGATTACGGACATGAAGAAGATTCGCTTGTACACGCCGGGGCCTTGTGCGGTCCCCGAAGAAGTCCTGCTCGAAATGGCGCGCCCCTTCGAGCACCATCGCACCGACTGGTTCAAGGGCTACATGAAGGACTGCCGCGCCAAGCTCAAAGAGGTGCTGCAAACCAAGAACGAGGTGCTGATCATCAGCGCCTCCGGGACGGCGGCGGCCGAAGGAGCCATCATCGGCTGCCACCCGCCCGGGTCCAAGCTGCTCACGATCGAGGGCGGCAAGTTCGGCCAACGCTGGGGTGAGATCGCCCAGCAGTTCGGCATCGACGTCATCCGCCACGAGATCGAGTGGGGCACCGCGATCGACCCGCAGGTCATCGCCGATTACATCAAGAAAGACGCCGCGATCACGGCGGTGATGGTCGTGCACAGCGAAACGTCCACCGCCACGCTGTGCGATCTGGAGGCGATCGGCAAGGTCACCAACGCCGCCGGCAAGCTGCTGCTGGCCGACTGCATCACCTCGGCCGGTTGCCTGCCGCTCAAGCCGGACGACTGGCACGTGGACGCGGTGATCACCGGCGCACAGAAGGCGTTGATGATTCCGCCGGGGCTGGGTTTCGTCGCGCTCAGCGACCGGGCCTGGAGCGTGGTCGAGCACAACAAGACCCAGCACGCTTACTACCTGAACCTGGTCAAGGCCCGCAAGAGTGCGGAGAAGAACGACACGCCCTTCACGCCGGCGCACGTGCTGATCCGCGGCCTGAGCAAGGCGCTGGACATTCTGCTCGAAGACGGGATCGAGAACGTTTGGAAGCGTATTGCCGCGATGGCGGCCGCCACGCGTACCGCCGGCGAGGCGATCGGCCTGCAAGTGTTCTCGAAGCGCCCTTCCGACTCAGTGACGGCTTTCAACGCACCCGAGGGCGTCAAGGTCTCGGACATCCGCGGGCAACTCAAGGAGCGCTACGGCATTCAGTCCGCCGGCGGCCAGGAGCATCTCAAGGGCAAGATCTTCCGCATCGGCCACATGGGTTATGTGGATGATATGGACACCGTGCTGGTGATCGCCGCACTCGAGCAGGTGCTCTACAAGCTCGGGCACAAGTTCGAACTCGGCGCCGGCGTAACGGCCGCCCAGAGGGTGCTTGCCGAACGGCTGTAAGGCAAAGCAAAGGGTTCAAGGAGCCAAGGGGCTAAGCGAGTTGCCGTCGGGCGCGCGCTGACGGTGCTGTGCCGGGCGTTCAGAAGCGCACTTTGAATATCGGCTTGAACAGCAGCGCGAACACCATCGAGACCACGAAGAAATACAGGATCCACCAATTGGCCCCGTAGACCCACGAATCGACGCCGCCGTAGAGAATCTCGATGGACTGCACCGGCGAGTCGGCGGCTAGCCGTGGCTCGACCGGGTGCAGAATCTGCGTGGTCCAACGCCGCCCCGGGCGCTTGGCGCTGACGCGCTCGAACCCGTTGCCGACGACAAGCTCCTTTTCGACAACGGTTCCAGCCACGTTGAATTGCAGGGTATGCCGGCCCGGCTCGCCGCCGCGGATGCGCCAAACGAGCTCTTCGCCGCCCGGTACCGGCCCGACCACGTCCCTGACGCCCGAATTCGGCTGGAGTTCGGCCTGCGTCATGTCCGCGTCCGTCGGGCTGAGATGCAGCTTGATCAGCGTTTGCTCGTCGGCCCGCAACGGCCGCCACTGATAGCGGATACCCATCTGCGCGATTCCGAGCATGAGCGGCAACGCCATGATCAGAATCGGTACGAGCATCAACCCCTGCAAGCGCAGCAAGGCCTTCAGCAGCCGCCACTGAGAGCGGAACGCCACGCGAATCTCGTCTTTGAAGAGCTTCAGGGCCAGCAGGTTGGCGGTGATCTCGTCTCGCGCTCGCCCGATCGCGGCCTGGTTCGACAGGTAGCGGAAGGCGATCAGCAACACGACACCGGTGACCGCGGACAGCAACGTCAGCCCCAGCCAGATCGGCAGCGGCGACAGCACGGCGTAGACTCCGTCGGCAATCGCTGTGCAGATCGGGTTCACCAGCGCGAGCACCGGCGAGAGCACGGGGTTAAGCACGGCGTCCAGCGCGCCGAACAGCGCACCGAAGAACGCCTTGATGACGTCCCACAGCCAATGGCCCGCGTTCGCCCCGTTGATGAGCACCCAGTTGACGGCGTCCATACTACATCTTTCTGCCAGAAGGTCCCCGCGGAGCGAACAGGTGTGCCCCCCGCCCCCGCGGGTCCTACTCCAGGTACCCCAGCCCGCGCAGGCGCTCGGCGACCTGCTCGTCGTCGCCGGCCGCCTCCAGTGTGCTCAGTTCCTTCTCAATGATGTGGATCACGAACTCCTCCGGCGACGAATAGCCCGCGATCTCCGAGATCTTCTTGACGCGGTCATACAGGTTCTCGTCGATCTTGATCTTTGGCACGAAGACTACTCCTTCTGCGTTACCTCGGCCGACGGCTGTCATGCAGACTTAAACAGGCTTCTGCCGACCATCGTGCGCGGCGGCGTGAGGCCGAACTCCTCGAGAATCGTCGGGGCCAGGTCGATCAGCGCGGGCTGCTCGTGCAGGATCGGCCTGTTGCTGAAGACGACGCCGGGGAGCTCGCCGGTCGCCATGCAGTGGTCCGCGCTCCAGGCTTCTTTGTTGTCGCTGAAGACCTCGGCGGCGATCCCGCCAAGGGCCGTATCCCAGGAAGACCGGTACCCGCGCCGATAGCCGATGATCAGATCCGGTGCCCGGTGGACCAGCGGTCCGGCGTATGCCTGGTCGCCGCGGTGCACTTCGGAGATCGCCGGCTGGCCGTCGAGCGGGTCGCGCACGGCCAACAGCTTCGCGCGCAGCTCCTCGAGCAGCACGTCGCGCTCCGCCGGATCAACTATGCCGTCCCGCTCACGGCCTCTGAGGTTCAGGTACAAGCTGTTGATTCCGAGCCCATACGCCCTTGTGCGCGTCCAGTCAACCAGGACCTTGTGCGGGCGGCCCGGATCGTACAGAAGCGTCTCGCAATCGGGCGGCCCCAAGTATCCGTTGTCGCGCAGCCAGGTGTTCAGATGGAACTGTCGGCGGAAGTTGCAGAAGCCGTGGTCGGACATCACCAGGATCGTGGCCTTGTCGCCGTAGCGCTTCAGCACGTCGCCGACCACCGCATCCATCTTTCCATAAAGCTCCGCCAGCACGCCATAGTACTTCTTCGCGTCGTCCGGCGAGCGTATGGGGTGCTTCTCGTCGCTATCCCACCAGAACATGTGCGCCTGCAGGTCGGTACTGGAGAAGTAGAAGAACAAGAGGCCGTCCTGGTAGTGCTCCAGCGCGTACCCGAGCAGATTCATGCGTTCGGCCAGGACGTAGTTCGCCTGCTCCAGGTATTCCTCGTCGGTGAACACGTTGTGACGGCGGGCCTTGTGGTCTTCCTGGAAACCCGTGGTGTAGAAGAGCCCGAGCTCATCGGAGATCTTCGTGACGAACTCCGCCGGTTCGCTGACCCGTTGCGCGGGGTCGGAGGGATCGACGTTGATCGGTGAAACGTACAGGCGAAAGTGCGGACGCACCTCCTGAAGGTAGAAGCGGCAAATGCCGGCCACCTCGTCGTTCGGCAGGAAGGCAGGCATCTCGAGCGGGAAGGCCACCTTCTGCCAATCACTCCATTCGCCCTCTTTCAGGATGATGGTCCGGCCCTGCAACTCGATGCGCGCCAGCGGCTCGCGCGGGTGGCGGTGGACCTGGAACTCCACCTCCGCGTCCACCGGCTTCTTGAGCAGCGTGTTCCTCGGGCCGGTGAGCGTGGCCGTGGCCGTGTCGTTCTTGAACCTCAGCGGCTTGCGCATCCCGCCGCCTTCGTTCTTCACCCGCCTGCGGCGCGACGAAAACCACTGATAGGTGCCCTGTGTGCCCAGCAGGTCCGGCGTGCCCATCCCACTCAGACAGAACTGGTGCCCGTGCTCCGAAGGGCTCGGCGGGTAGTTAGAGGGAATGTCATAGACCCATGCCGGAATGCCGGCTGCGTCCAGATAGTCCCAGAACGGAACACCCGCGCGGCGGAGGAGCGTTTCCGCCGGGCGGTGATTGAACGGCCAGAACGTCAGCGGAATCCGGTGCTCGCCGACTTCCCAGCCCTGCTCGGCTTCGACCGTTTGTGACATGGCGAAGTACGGCATGCATTGCTTCTTGGGATCGCGATGGATGAAGTCGAAGATCCCGTGCACGCCTGCATCCGCGCCGGTAATGAAATTCGCCCAGGCGACCGGGCTCTGCGGCGGGATGCTGGTGCCCAGTGGCCGATACCCACCCACCTGACGAAGGCGGCTCAAGTGTGGCAGACCCCCCTGATCCATCAGCCGCTCACAGAGTCGCGGGTCGAAGCCGTCGATGCCAAGAACGATGACTTGCTTTCCATAACGACCAGACCTGCGGCGTCTGTTTGTGGAGGGCTGGCAACGTCCATAGAGGAAGACCACCGACGCGAGTCCAGACGTTCCTGCGGCGCGTATGAAGCTCCTTCTGGTGATGTCATGGCCTTCTCGTGACATTACTTGCGGTACTCCCGCTGTGCAGTCGGCTCTGCCCTTCGCGTCTTGTTCCGTTGGCGCTCACCATCCTGTCCGCTCGGGAAAGCCCCGTCAGCGTTAGCCACCATGAGTGGCCGCCCGTCCATATGCGCCGGCACCTTTACACCAAACATGTCGAGCGCGGTCGCGGCGATATCCGTCAGGTGTGGACTCTCCGTGTTGATCTTACGGTTGCAGAACAGTATGCCGGGTACGAAACCCGGGTCGATGCAGTGATCTCCGCTCCAGGCTTTGGTGTTGTCATGGAAGAGGCGATCGGTCGGCTGGCCAATGGCGGCCTCCCAGCAAACCCGATACCCCTGGTTGTACCCAATGATCAAATCCGGCGCCTCAGCCTTGTACGGCCCGCGATATATCTTGTGGGCCTCGAGCACTCGGTGAATCGCCACCTGACCGGTTTGCTCGTCCGTCAGCCGCGTGAGCCGATGGCAAAGCTCTTGCCGCAGCGCGGCGGCGTCCGACGGCTCCACAATCCCCTGTGCCTCGCGACCCCGGACGTTGAGCCAAACGCCCGCCAGACCCATGCAGTACGCTTTAGTCTGCGACCAGTCGACCCCCGCCAGATACTTCTGCCCGCGGCCGTCCGGCTCGAGCTTCAGATAGCCGTTCTGCTCCAGCCAGTAGTTCAGATCGATCCCGCGGCGGAAGGAGTTGAAGCCGTGGTCGGAGATGACCATCAGCACGGTCTTGTCGTCGTCGCACTCGGCCAGCGTATCGCCGACCAGCTCGTCCATCCGCAGGTACATCTTCTCAATCGCGTCGCGGTGCTCGCGGCCGCCCTGACCACCACGGGCCGGGTGCTCGGGGTCGATGTAGCGCCAGAACATGTGCTGAATACGGTCCGGCCCGTCCACGACACAGACGCACAGACCGTGACGCACCTTCTCCAGCGCATCGAAGAACATGTCCGCCCGCTCGCCGTCCGCCTCCAGACACTGATGCAGAAACGCCTGGTCGTCGAGCACCTTCGCGTTCAACCCCCACGTGTCTTCCGCCAGGCCCAGCGTCGCGTACGTCCCCAGCAGCTTGGACAAATACGTGGCATAGACCGTCGGGTGCGAGATCGGCAGGGCCGGCCGAGCCGGGTCGATCTGGATCGGCGTGACGTACAGCCTGAATTCCGGCTCCGTCTCGAGCAGCAGGAACTCGCAGATCCCTTTGACCTTGACGCCCAGACCGGCCTTGAACGAGACCTTGGTCCAGGGCGTGTACTCGCCCTTGGAGAGCTTGATCGTTTGGCCGCAGACTTTCAGTTGTGCCGTATCGCGGTTGTTGACTCTGACCTCGAACGGGCAGCGCAGCGTCCCACCGTTCTTCGTGAACGTGCTTTCCGGGCCGACCAGATGTGAACGGATCACGTCGCCGTTGCGCTGAACGCGGATCTGTTCGCCGCCGATGTATTCCTCCTCAACGTCGGCCGCAGTCGAATAGTATGAGAACGTCCCCTGGCTGCCGCGCAGGTCCGGCACGCACATCGCTGACAGCAGCACGCCGCGGAACTCCTCCGGCGGAAACGTGATGGGAACCCGAATGATGTTGCTGAAGATGCCGTGCTCGCCCAGGATGTTCCAGAACGGCTTACCCTTGCGGAGCAGGCGGATGTCGGGCTTGCCGAGCGGGATGCGGTAGCGTCCCACGTTGAGCGTCCTCCGGGGCCCGCGGATGCGGACGGAGGAAAGGGCGGGCGCGTAGCTGCGTTTGTCGCGGGTCAGGAAATCAAAGATGCCGTGCTTGCCCGGATTGCAGCCGGTCAGAAACGACGACCACGCCACCGGTGAAAGCGGTGGGGCGGTGGTGCCCAGTTTCAGATAGCAGCCGTGCTCCTTCAGACGCTCGAAGTTGGGCAGTTTGCCCTCTGACATGAAGCGTTCCACCAGGGTGGGTTCCAGCCCGTCGAGCCCGAGGATGACGAAGCGCCTGACGCGGGCCTGCGCGTGTGCTCGCCGTCGCCGGACGAGGCGAACCGCCCAGCGAAACGGCCAGAGGAACAGCGCCCCCAGGGCGGAGAAGAATGCGAGGAACAGCGTTGCGAGCGTCGTGCCGATCGCGAATCCGGCACCTGGTCCGATATACGCCAACGCTGGCTCGGGCATGAGCAGCGTGACGCCGGCGACGGCCGCGATCCATTTCCACGAGTCCCCGCCGAGTCGGCCGGCGCGGACTCTTTTCGGGCCCTGCGTCGTGTGCGGACGCCGGCTCTGTGAGACTTGTGGCATAGTCGAGTTGATGCTTGCCTCCGACGAATCAACCCGTGGCCCACCGGGGATTCTCATATTATTCCGCGTCGTTCTCATCGTCAAGAAGCGTCGCATTTCTCAGCCGACCCCAAGCTCGTTTGAGCCTCCCTCGAATCCGTCATTATAATCGCCAAGGGCACCGATTGAATCGACACTGACGACGGGACCAGTTCGGAATCGAGCCGTGGCTAAGCGACGCCGAAAACGCACCCAGCCGGCCCAGGAACACAAGGCCGTGCAAAAAGCTGCCGGGCGATCACTGCGCCCGGCGCTATGGGGGGCGCTGGGTCTGGTCTTGGTCGGCGGGACATGGGGTGTGTACAAGAAGCTGTCCTCTCGGCCGGAGCCCGTCGCGTCGCCGAGCGGCCCCAACGTTCTGCTGATCTCCATCGACATGCTCCGCCCAGACCATCTGAGATGCTATGGCTATCACCGCGAAACCAGCCCTCGGCTGGATCAGGTGGCTGCCGAAGGCGTCCTGTTCGAAAACCACATCAGCAGCACGTCCTGGACGCTGCCGGCGCACGCGGCCATGTTCACCGCGTTGGCCGATTCGGTCCACGGCTGCACGGACGCGGACAAGAAGCTCTCGGACAAGCTGGTGACGTTGGCAGAGCGGTTCGCTGCGGGCGGTTATAGGACCGTGGGCTTCTTCTCGGGGCCGTATCTCCATCCGGCCTTCGGGCTGGGCCAGGGGTTCCAACACTACGAGAACTGCACGTCCTTCGCGAAGATCATTGACGGTAGCCCGGTTGAGCGCTGGGCCATGGACAGCGGCGTCGAGCAGCGCTCCCACCGGGATATCACCAACCACATCGTCTATCCGGCAGTCAAGACGTGGCTGGATCAGAACGGCTCGTCGCGCTTCTTCATGTTCATACACATGTGGGACGTGCACTTCGATTTCATCCCGCCGGCACCCTACGAGACAATGTTCGACCCGGACTACACCGGCTCGGTCACGGGCGCCGTGCTCGACCCGCGCGTCAACCCGGAGATGCCCAAACGCGATCTGGAACACTTGCTGGCACTGTACGACGGCGAGATCGCCTGGACCGATTATTACCTGGGCAGGATACTCGACGACCTGGAAAGCAGTGGTTTGCTCGACGAGACGGTCGTCGCGGTCACCTCCGACCACGGGACCGAGTTCTTCGAGCACGGCGGCAAGTCCCACCGTAGAACGCTGTTCGATGAGGTAATTCGAATCCCGCTGATTATCCGCTACCCCGCCCGTTTGCCGGCGGGTCTTCGCGTCGCCGAACAGACGCGCATCATCGACATCGGGCCGACGCTGCTGGAGTTGGCCGGCCTGCCGCCCATGCACAGTGTCATGGGGCACAGCCTGGTCCCGCTGATGCTGAGACAACCGCCGGACTTCGACAACATCGCCGTCGCCGAGTTGTTCTCCCTCGGCCGGCGCATGCGGACCATCCGGACGCTCGAGTGGAAGTTCACCGAGTTGATGATGGCCGACAACGCCCGCTTCTACGTGGATCTGGTCGAGGATCCGGGCGAGCGTCGTCCGCTGCGGGACCTGGCTGAAGGCCGTGGCCGCCAACTCCTGGAGCGCTATCAGACAATCGTCAAGGCCCTCGATGCCTGGCGGGCTCAGGCATCCGCCGGGGCCGAGCGCTCAACCATACCTGACGACGTGCTGCGGCAACTGCGGAGTCTGGGTTACGTGGGCGAGGAGGACCCTTAACCATGTCTTGCTGCTGCTCGTTGCACGCCGTGGCTGGAAGCTCCGCGGCAGTCCGTTATACTGCCGATGGGGACCTCGGGCCGGGGATACTGCCCTCGATTGAGCCGGAGTCTGGACCATGTCGGACCCTCGCACTTGGCGCCGCAGGACACGCGAGAATCGTCCGGCCAAGAGGTCGCGTGTGGCGTTGTGGGTCGGGTTGGCGCTCGTGTTGGTCGTGGGCGCCTGGAGTCTCTGGCAGGGGCTGTTGAAAACCACGACCGGGGGTGGCTCGGGTGTCGCCAAAAACCTGAACGTGCTGCTGATTACCCTTGACACGACCCGGGCCGATTACCTGGGGTGTTACGGGCGCGCGTCCGCGCGGACGCCGAACATCGATCGGCTGGCCCGTGAGGGTACGCTCTTCACGCGATGCACGACGTGCTCGCCGCTGACGCTTCCCTCACACGCGAGCATCATGACGGCCGTGCACCCGTATGTGCATGGGGCACGCCGAAACGGAACTTACCGGCTGGGCGAGGCGAACATCACCCTGGCCGAGGCACTCAAAGATGCTGGTTACAGCACGCAGGCGGTTGTCGGCGCGTTTGTGCTCAACCGGCGATTCGGTACTGCCCAGGGCTTCGACGTTTACCGCGACGTAGCGGCACCGGCGCGCGGCGATCCGATGCAGGCCGAGCGCAAGGGGGATCAAGTGTGCGACAACGCCCTGGAGATGCTTCGGACGCTCGCCCCGGACCGCTTCTTCCTCTGGGTGCACTTTTACGATCCGCATGATCCGTATGAGTCGCCACGCGTGGCGGACACGTTTTCGCCACTGGCTTATGAAGATGAAATTGCCTTCGTGGACGTGCAGATCGGGCGCCTGCTGGACGAACTTGAGCGGCTCGATCTCGGTAGCCGAACGCTGCTGGTCGTCGTCGGGGACCACGGCGAGGACCTCAACCAGCACGGAGAGTTGACCCACGGCACCTTCCTGTACGAGACGACCCTGCATGTTCCGTTCATTCTGCGCTGTCCGGGGATGTTACCGGCCGGCCGGACCGTCTCGGCTCAGGTCTGCACGATTGACATCGCCCCCACCGTCCTCGAGTTGGTGGGGGCCCCGTCCTGGGAGCACGGCCAGGGAGTAAGCCTGATGCCCCTGCTGTCCGCTGATCAGCAGGACTGGGACTGGGCGGCCTACGCCGAGTCCTTCGAAGCTCACGCCGAGTACGAACTGTCACGTTTGCGGAGTCTGTCGGTGGACGGTTGGAAGTACGTTCTGGCGCCGAAGCCAGAGCTCTACCACTTGGCCAGCGATCCCAGCGAAACACGCAATATGGTGGCGGAGCAGCCCGATCTGGCCGAGCGTTTGCGGGAGCGGTTGCGGACGACGATTGCGACCGCTCCCCTAGGCCCCACCGACGAAAACGGCGTTCCGACCTTGAACGCAACGGAGATCGCCCGGCTCGAATCGTTGGGCTACGCCGCTGCCGGCACCCACGAGGAAGACGACAACCTTTCCGAACTCGACCGGTTTGAGCCGCAAGGCGCCGATCCCAAGGACTATCTCCGCTACTTCAAGCTGAGCGACCAGGCGCGGGTGGCGGTGAACGCCCGACAGTACCAGCAAGCCGAGATGTTCTTGCGCGAGGTGGTGGCCGGTATGCCGGACGCGACCCGCCCGCTCACAGAGCTGGCCTATGTTGTCGCCCGACAGAAGCGGTTGCATGAGGCTCTTGAGCTCTACAAACGTGCGCTAGATGGCTCTGCCGACACCAGCTTCGCTCGTCACATGTATGTCGAGCTGCTCCTCCAGGCCGGCCAATGGGCGGACGTGCTTGCCCAGACCACCGTGATCCTGAACGAAACCCCCAAGAACGTATTCGCCTGGTACTGCCGGGGGGTGGCCCTCGGTTCCACGGGACGCCTGCATGAAGCCGAAGAGTATCTCGATCTGGCCCTGAACCACGACCCGAAGAGCCCGATCTTTCTGCACGCCATGGGCGTGCTCCGTTGGCGACAAGGGCGGCTGACCGAGGCCGAAACCTACTTCCGCAGAGCGCTCCAGATCCGTCCCGAGTTTGGCCCTTGCGCGCGGGATCTCCAGCGCCTCCAGCGAGCCAAGCGGCCTTAGGGCACTGGACCGCTCGCCCGTGCTTTCCCAGCATCCCAGGAAACGATGATTCGACGTGCGCGCCGACCGCCCATATCGACATGAATCCGGTCACGGTGGGCCACAGATGGCGGCGTCGAACGAATCCGGGCGGGAGGCGGCACGCTCGTCACGTTGAGACCGGGTGGCCTGCCCGCTGCCTTGGGCGGGCATGGTCTTCAGACTCCCGCAATGCCCCGCCAGCCTCATGGCTGTTCGCAAGCGGCCGTATCACCACCCATCCCGGACGCCAGGGCCGGCTTGACGGCCTGGGCCCTCGGCCGTAGAAGCAGTTCCATCGTGGCCGCGAAGAAGGGAATCCGCTGCACCGTCATCACGCCGGAACGCCGGGTGCTCGACGAGACCGCCGACGCGGTCGTCATCCCGGCCCATGACGGTGAGCTGGGCATCCTCGTGAACCGTGCCGCGCTGATGTGTGAGCTCGGCGTGGGTCAGTTCCGTTACCAGAAGGGCGGTCAGACCCGGCGCATGTTCATCGACGGCGGGTTCGCGCAGGTGCACGACAACGACGTCACCGTGCTGACCGGCAGCGCGGTTCCCGCCGCCGACATCACGCCGGAGACGCTCGCCGAGGCCGAGCGGGCGGTGGAGGAGTTCCGCGGGCACGACCCGGAGACGCTCGAAGCCCGCCGGCACGCCCAGCGCAGGCTGAGCGTCCTGCGTGCCCTGCAAGGGGCGAGCTAACCGCGTCATGCGACCGGCAGGGGCGCCACCGGCTAGACGGGGCGCACCGACTGGCGGCGCGGTGACGTTCGGCTCATAATCCCGGCTATGGGTGAAAAGCGGCGCGGCAGACTGGTGGTAATCAGCGGTCCTTCGGGGACGGGCAAG
>Ga0307380_10007470_pt1 | contig 14214 bp, 15 predicted proteins | sample UN3MG_FD_202239 | JGI IMG/M metagenome (GOLD analysis project Ga0307380, IMG submission 202239) | Soil microbial communities from Risofladan, Vaasa, Finland - UN-3 | ecosystem: Environmental > Terrestrial > Soil > Coastal area > Acid sulfate soil | place: Finland: Risofladan, Vaasa | collected... | reverse complement strand
ATGCTGAGAGATGAAGGGCTTGATGTACTTGACATTGTTAACGGTGGAACTGATTTTGATTTTAACCACTGGATCGGGATTGCCGACCCCCCGGCCAAGAATGTCAGAAGGATCTGGGATATGATGATGGATTCGATGGACGGGGATTTATCAGGGTTAAATGTGAGGTGGGATGATGACAGGTTGATATTTCGCTATACCACTGTCATAATGGTGGTAATAAAAAGATAGTATTTTTTTCAAAATGGACCCCAATTAATATTGGTCTGGAATAATGAATCTCACAAGGAACATTTCGGAGTGGCGGCAAAGAAAATAAAGGGGAAAAAAAACACCAGCGTTATAAAGAATTTATTGTATTCGACCTGACTGATATCTGAAGTACCTGAAGATGGTAAGTGCACCTGCATCAGGGAAGAGAAGACTTAGGAAATCTATGAGAGACCGTATTTAAAATAAGTTTGGGTGCCTTGATCCTTATAGTATATTTTCCTAATAATTATATCCAGTAGCTCTGCTGCGGTTGGGTGTGCCGTCACAAGACAAGCTGGAAATCTGCGTGTTCAGGTTGGTGTCTGTTCAATCTGAATGTGTGGATTATTTGTGTAATTGTTCAGATATGGTGTGAATATGGTAAGAAGAAAAGGTATGGATAAAGCGATAACAATTTCAATAGTATACAAAAATGACCAAAAATAATAAGTATGTATATCCATATAATGTGAGTAAAACTAAAAAAATTTACAATCAAATATTCCTTACAAAACGAGGTAATGTAAATGGGGTTCTGTTCTAATTGTAGGAAATTAACAAGCGAAGAAGCAAAATTTTGCATAAATTGTGGCACACAATTATGATATTTTGAAAGTGCTGCAGACATAATGGACAATATATTACAAAGACCGAAGGTCAGAACATCAAGTAAAAAACCCTAAATAAATTCTCCAAATATTTTTCTTGATCACAAGAAAAAAAACGATTGTCCAAAATGCGGATCTCAATTGAAAAAGAGATCTGGCTGTATTTCTTCCGGTTATTGGATCAATAATGCTTCTGGACAGGGGTGAAATCGCGATAATATTCATATTCAAATATTATATTATAATATATATTTTTAAGCATGGAAAACTATTTTAACCAATAATCCCTGCAAATTATTTAGATGACTGTAACGTTCAATAGAAAGTTTCTAATCACAGCTTTAATTCTCATATCCATTCTGGCAGGTGGGTGCCTGCAGGAATACGATACTACCAGCTTGACCATTAACAAGGTGGACATAAAAGCCGACGTAGTGGACGACGATACAGTACAACTAAGCATCATAAGCTATGTGAGCAACAGCGGCCAGACCTCGGGTAATGTGGATATCCAGACAAAAGCTTACAACCTGAAAACCAATCTGCTCATGGCTGATGAGAAGATATCCATGGGAAAAATTGGCAAGGACAGGACTCAGAACGGTACAGTGGACCTTGAAGTCCCCATAACAGGCAACTATCGGATCGAGGTGACCCTGTATGAGGATGACGGTCTGATAACTTCTGGCCAGGGTAGTATATCAGGACTTGAATCCCTGCTCACAAGTCCAACACATTCATACATCAACATCCGCGACGTGGACGTTACTTTGTTGAGCAGAAGTGAATCTACCACAACCATGAAAGTAACTACATTTTTAGATAATTACGGCAGGTCAGATTCAACACCACTTACAGCGCTGGTCAAGCTCAGAGATGCAGATACAAATCTCATAGGTAACAGTGGCAATATTAATGTGGGCGTGGTCAAGTCCGATACCACAGTGGTCAAAGATATTGAGCTCGAAGTCCCAAAAGATAGGGATTACAGGGTAGAAGTGATGATATTTGAAAACGAGCGCATTATAACCGAATACGGAGTATCCTTCTTTATGGCTCCTCAAAGTACAGGTGTCGAGGATGTAACTAGACAGACCCGGACAATAAGCACAACTGAAACATTTACCACTGAATTTGAGGTGGAACCTACGCCATACCGTCCATCAGAGGATGTGTTCAGGACTGAAGGTGCACCAGTTTTCAAAGAACCGGGATTCGGGTTTTTAACCGCAATAATAAGTCTGCTATCAGTGATAATATTTTTCAGGAAATTCAAACTTAACGACAGGTGAAGGCAATGGACGAAGATACGGTTCAGGAAAAAGACAAGATAGACAATATCAAATTATTTAAGACTGGGACGATCCTGATTTTGCTACTGTTGTTATTGCTTGCTTCGTTCAGTTTTTATTACGGTATGCACTCTGCTATAGGTAATTTATTCAATCTCCAATATAGTGATCTGATCGGATCCATCTTTGATCTGGCAGTAATCATTGCAGTATTATATATTGTCAGAGAGTTTTTTTTAAAGAAATAATTCCTGCCACCCGAATTTATATTAAGCTTAACCTCCTATTAGTGCTTGAGAGAGGAAGGACGGCCGCCGGGTCATTGGATCTGAGGAAAGTCCCCCCACCTTCCAGATACACGAACGCCTGTAGTGGGCGTAGGACGAGAGTCCTGGCAGTTGCTGATTAAAACCAGCAGCTCATATGGCACAGCTATATGATGGCACAGAAACGATACCGTACCGCGTTAATGCTATGATACCCAAAAGGTTGAGGTCGCGCGAATTGCGGATGGAACGCGTGAATCCTCGTGGGTGCAAGCCAAATAGTGGACCGTTAGGCCTTTCTGGAGCCGGTTCGGAGTTGGTGCTTAGCCGAATGCCGTTTAGACGCGGATCACATCCCTAAGGGGAAGTGCCGTGCAAACAGAAGGGGGCTTACTATCCTCACTCATTACCCTTTATTTCTATGCAAAATATTTTTACCTTGAGACATCTTTTAATAATTATAGTTGATTTTCCATGTGTATCAGGAAAGAAAATCTCAGAAATATCGTCATTGCCAGTATTCTTATTCTAATAATAAGCCAGGTCATACACACGATAGGCGCTGTTTTGACCATGAATTATTATACGGATGAAGCGTATGCCCAGGTGTGGAGCAAGATCATGATGCCTGCTATGGGTCCACCACCAGTGTCCTTCTATATCATATCTATGTTATCGGCCTTTGTATTCGCTCTGATATTCGTTTCTGTCTATGACATCTTTGAAGCATCAGTACCTGGAAAAACCTGGAAAAAGAAAGGATTATATTACGGATCCTTAGTCTTCCTTCTCACTGCTCAATCTTATGTGACCATGTCTTATCTGATAAATCTGCCTGGTATGTTATTATTGGAATGGGCATTTGAAGGACTGATATTAAGTTTGCTGGCCGGACTGGTCGCCGCGCGATTTATCCCATCCCGTAAATGATCTATCCCATCATTTTAATATCAGAAATCAGACCACTATCACATTAGGGGTTTTTTTAGACCATATAGTAACAAAATCAGATGGGTCTGCCGAAGGGTAGGTATCGACCAGGCATACATCACACATATCAATTAGATCACCCAGGAGCCGTAGATCACCAAAATAGACCTCTGCCACAGTTTTACCATTCCGTGTAGCCCTTGCTACCTGAACCGGTTTATTTCCAATAATGGGCAGATCATTGAGGGTAACAATAGTCTCCAGATCGACATCAAGTATTTCCGCATTAACCTTAAAATTAATTAGCAGGTTTTCAATAGCGGGGCGCCATGCATCATTCAAAATAACATTTTTGGCTCCTGAGAGCATGGCCATCATCCCAAGCATGCCAGAACCACACATGCCGTCCACCATCACTTTACCTGCCAATAATCCCTTCATGTCCAGTTGCTCAATGATCCCCATCTTGTCCTGGTTATTGAACTCAATATGCAATTTGCTTTGATTCTTATAGATAACCAGCTCACCGAAAACGGTCTGAGCAAGATCGCTTCTCATATCACACCCTGCCAGGAGAATATATTCATGAGGCTCTGAATCCAGGTCAAGAATGCCCACACTCTGTGCCTGGTCACCGGTTCGCAAAATAACTCCCCTGACCTCAGGCACCTTTTTCACAATATCTTCAGCACTAACCTGCTGGACATTATCAGCTATGATGACAAGATTATCAGGTCCCAGCCTGGGTGGGTACATTATTGGAAAACCTGGAGTGATAAGTGGTGTACCCACCTGGGCCAGTCCTGTAGAATCATCCCTGTCCCCATGTTCCTGCATAATAGATAATACCTGACCCATTATGGCATCCAGGGGTCTTCGGCCGCATGAAAGGCATAACAGGGTATTGCTGTTTATTTTTTGATCACCTGGAAGAGCTGGTAGTGGAGCCTTCTTATCCCAGCCGGGTTCTGGCAGGCATTCCGGACATGCCAGGTATAATTGAAATATGGAATCCAGCACCTCCTCAGCTGTCTGGATGCAGTCTGGTTTTCCGCAGGTGGGACATGTGATCATGGTATCAACTTTAGGTACTAGAATAGTTATATATTATCCCCGAACTGCTGGAATCCCCTTGCCCCAATAACTTCAATACGTCCGTTTCGCTGCAGGGTGATACTATCAGATGTGACCTTTCCGATTATTGTGAATTCGGCAACTTCACCTGCTTTTTCAACACATTCGGGTCTCAATGTGAACAGCAGTTCAAAATCACCACCATTATAAACACTCCATTCGACCAGCTGGTCATCATCCCTTGCCATATCCCTTACATTTTCATGGATCGGGATGTCTTCAAACTTAATACCAAATCCAACTCCGCTGGCAGCGGCCAGGTCATGCAGGGACAGTGCCAGTCCGTCACTGATATCCATCATTGAGGTCACACACCCTTTCCGGGCTAAGGCCATGCCCTCAAAAATCCTGGGGATGGGCTGATAGAATTTTTCAACCAAACCAGGGTCCACATTTGTATCATTTTCTAAGGCATCCAGTGCGGCTCCTGCTGTGCCCAGTTCACCAGTAACGCCTACAAGATCGCCGATACTGGCACCTTTTCGCAATATGAGATGTGCTTTGTCTGTCGATCCCAGCACAGAACCCACCACAGTCAGTTCATCATGTCTGTCAATATCGCCACCAATAATATGAGTCCCGTACGTCTCGGCACAGGCTTTCATGCCTTTAACCAGTTCTTTTACATTATCCAGCTCAAGGTCAGGGGGCAGTCCCAGGGCTGCCATTACTCCTATGGGTCTGGCACCCATAGCTGCAATATCGCTCAAATTCACTGCCACGCTCATCCAGCCCATCTGCCATGGGGTCATGCCTGCAGGAAAATCAGTACTGCTGTGTAGCATATCTGTGGATGCGACCAGAAGTTCATGCCCATTTAGTTCTATAACTGCACAATCATCCTTGCCTGCACCAACCAGGGGTGAAGGTCTATTTGAAATTAGACATAATTCCATAATTTCAGTTATGATGGAAACAAGTTCTCTTTCCTTAATTTCTCTTATTTTTGTCATAGGATTTTTATCTGCTTATGTTTCGAAATATTTATTAGTTGGTAGTTATATTATCATTTGGGGAAACATGGGAGAAGTAAAAATATCGAAATCTGATCAGCTTCATAGCTTGCTAGATAAATATTGTAACAATGTAGGCGGAGTAATGGGTGTAGGGATCTCTACAGCCAACGGTCTGGAGATATCAAGTCATTTTAATGGGGTTATTGATCCTCAGATGGCCCATGCCGTATCTTCATCTTTATATGTCCAATCCCAACATTCTGCCAATAAGCTTGGTCTTTATGGTTTTAACCGAAATCTGACCTATACAGATAAAGGCATTATTGCCCTGCAAAAGGTCAATAATAGTTCAGTAGTGTTGGTTATGTTAAAACCGGATGCAAATGTAGATCTGGCTATGGTCAAAATGGAAGATTTTGTAAGAGATATTAAAAGACTGATTTAAAGTAGAAAATGGAAAAATTCCATTTTCATCTTTTCAACTGTTTTAATGCTTCTTCTATGTCTTCACCTTTTACAGTGGTCCGCTTGGCATGAATGGCGAGACTATTAGCCCTTCTTGCTAATTCAATACCATACTCTTCAAGATGGTCTGCCAGGGCTGCACTGGCTGTTGCACTTACTCTGTGGGCTCCTGCTGCCCTTATCACTCTTTCAATTGGCGCAGTTGGTATGATTCTTTCTTTCATAATACAATACCTCTATGGATGAAATTCCAATTAACGTATAATTAGATGGTTAATCTTATAATCAAGCATATTTATACCTTATGATTTCAATTTACAGCTAAATGCATTAAATAATTCAAATTAAAGCTAATAAGAATATTAAATATTGTTTTAATATTGTTGCTGCTTTCTTATTTCTTCCTTAACAGTCATTTGATTATCTCAATTTATTAATAATTTTTATCATGGTCTGAAACGCGATATTAGGCCTTGCTTGCTGGTTTACAGATCCCGTTATGTAGATATCCATATCAGGCACATAAAAAGCCACTGCACCGGTAGAACCACTTTTACCAACCATATCGGGCACGGGATTAAACAGGGAAAAAATACGGGGCATATGGAATTTTTCTATACCGATACCATATTTTAAAGGAAAGAAAATGTTATTCCACTTCTCCAATTCGTTCAGTCTTTCCTTTGGGAAAAAATAACCGCTAAAGAATGCTTTTAACAATGTCATTTGGTCCTTGGCAGTGGAAATTATATCATTTTGTGTAGAGGTGAGAAAAAGCGGGAGATGTATTGTCTCCGATTTATAATTGATGGGAACGAAATTTTTGTCATTTACATCTTCACACACATAAGTTTTAGTCAGGTTAAGTTCTTGAAACAAATTTTTCAGGGCAATATTTACAGGCACTCCTGTAATGTTTTCTATCATTAAGCTCAAAATTTGATAGTTTGTATCACCATATTTAGCCCTGCCTTCTTTCCCTGGAGGAAAGTGTGTTTTCATCAGTTTTACTTCTTGAATTACTTTGTCAATTGGCCAGGCTTGATCAATACCTGCTTCAAGCTCTTTCATCGCTGTTTTTCCGTTGGCTTGTTTATCTGCCAGATAACAGGGAAGTCCCGAGGTATGAGACATCAGATGGGCAATGGAAAGGTCATTAGAATAATCTTTACCTTTATGTATATGTAATCCCCGAACTACTTCTTCAGGAAGGTATTTTGAAATTTTGTCCTTCAGTTCTAATTTGTTTTTTGTGTATAATTGCAGAATGATTGCAGAAATACACAACTTGTTTATGCTGGCGATATAGTATTGACTATCTTCTTTTATATTTCCGGATGCACTTATTAAATCAATGCTGTTGTCATCAGATGATACATAAAAAACAGCTCCGTAAATATATTTTTTTGTAATGACGTTTGTTACTAATTCATCTAAAATTGATTTATTCAGTTTACCTTTCATTTCGATCCAACTTGCCATAGTTATCTTTGTAAAATAGTGAACCATATTTTATATAACTCGTTGATATCCGAATTATGTTCATATATACCATCTTAAAAATATAGTATAAAGAAACTCTGTTTCTCCACATGTCCTTTTTTGTAGCTTTATCCGTGCCCCGACTTTAGCGCCAAGATTGTTATTCTGATTCAAGCTATTCAAAGGATGCATATAACGTCCAACGTTGCTGTCAAGGACCCCGGATTTCTGATGTGTGGCGTGCATTATTTCCTGGCCACCAAAATCCCAGGAATGCACCTTTATCTTATCGTCTCCATCGATTATTTCCCATTTTTTGATATTAATGCCGTGGGTTTGTGGTTCATTATTATCATATTTTTCCCCAAGAAGTCTTTTTACCAAAGACTTCTTTCCTGCACCACCATCCCCTACAAGTAATACTTTTACTTCGTTTAGTTGTTGTTTTTCGGCTTCTAATGATTTAAAAAACTCAAAAATTGCTTCAACTCCCTTTCCAGCAATTTCTGGAGGCGGTGATTTAAGGGGATTCTCGCTCAGGTGAGGTTCGAAAGCTGCGTGATCTCGGCAGGCAGTTCGCTCAGCTGTATCTCCTTCCTGGAATTTGATCATATCAGCCCCTTCATTGATCCAGTATTCCATTTTCGGGCTGCCGGCTTTCTCGTAGATCAGCAGTAATACAGCTCCGTTAATGGAAAATACGCCGTCTCCTGAATTTGTAATGTTAATCACACTTTCATCATCCATGACATATGATGCTACATTAAAGGCATGGGTGCCACTGGGGTAATCATAAGACCCTTCTCCTTTTCTATCTGAATATTCTTTTTCTGGGACTATGGGATTACCATCAAGCAGTACTTCCATTTCAGGATAAGCACCTTCACTGCCGTTGTGGCTCCAGGTATAGTACAAATACAGTCTGGCAACTGAGATGTTAATTTCTTCAGGCAATGCAGTATCAAATGTAAAATTGTAATTGGCCCCTGAAGTAAGTTCTCAGCTATTGACCTGACCCTGGGGCGCGGAGAATTTATAGCAATTATTGGACCGAATGGTTCTGGAAGGACCACTCTTTTGAGCTGTTTGATAGGGCTTATCAAACCAGATAGTGGACAAATCCGAATTAACGGACAGGATTGCTGCAGCCTATGCAGACAGGACCATAATCATGAAATAGGGTGCCATCCTGATCGACGACACTACACGCCAGGTGTTCTCACGATCAGATGTGTTGGAACAGGCGTCCATAGAACTGCCAATGGTGACAAAATTCAGCCACCGTCTACGCAGAGGCAGTGAAAATGTGCCTGTAATTCTTAGAATATCAGAGTTAAAAGACCTGATCGGGAAGTCCTAGATCTCATTAGGTACGATGGTGTTGAGCTTGACGTGCTGAAGACCTTTATGTTTGACAAGATTTTCAAAAATCTCTCTTATCCGCTTGCCTTCTCCCTGTAGGATTATGACCTCCATGCAATTGTCATGATCCATATGGATATGTACAGAGGATTTGATGATATCAATATATTTATGCTGGATCTCGCCCAGGACATCCTCAATGCCCCTCTGATGGTGATTGTATGCCAGGGTTATGGTACCTACCCGCTCACCTTCAATACCGCTCATCCAGTCATAGTACCTGATATAACCCCTGATGGCATCCCTGATGCCTTCTGAGCGGGAAGAGTAGCCTCTGTTGTTTATGATTATATCGAATTTTTTAAGCAGATTTTCGGGCAGGGATACACCGATCCTGCTCAGGTCTTTTTCCATTGTCAGTCTCCATTAGTTGATATTTATCAGACTGTTTCTTAATACATGAACGTTTTGATTGTGAGGTATGTGATTTCGTTTTTTCTCTACAACATTGAGTGGGTATCAAGAGATCAATCATCTACATAGATAAAGTAGGATGTGTGAAAATCAGTATATTTAAATGAATCACACCACTAGTAATAATGATTGAACATGATACGCACATTCATAGCCGTGGAACTGCCCGACTCCATAAAGAAGTCTGTCATATCCATCCAGCAGGAAATGGATTGTAAAGGCCTGAAACTAGTTAAACCGGAACTTGTGCATCTGACCCTGAAATTCCTGGGAGACATCCCTGAATCCCAGGTAGAACCCATCTCAACTGCCCTCTCCGAAATTCACTGCACACCTTTCAATGCCAGGGTTGCGGGTGTGGGAGTGTTCCCTAATCCCAGTTACATCAAAGTAGTATGGCTGGGCGCTCAGGGTGAGTTTGACCTGCTGCACAGTGAAGTGGAGCGGGTACTGAAAGAATTCAGGTTCAAAAAAGACACGGGAAAATTTACTGCCCATGCCACGCTGGCCAGGGTCAAATTCCTGGACGAATCATCCAAATCACACATGGCCCGTGTACTGGCAGAACTGCAGGATGTGGACCTGGGTGATTTCCCTGTTAAAAATATCACTTTAAAAAAGAGTACACTTACCCCTAAAGGACCCATATACGAGACACTAAAGGAAATACCACTGCATGTTTGATCAAAAAAAAATATTACATGAGGTCCTGGCAAGGATTAAGCCTACCTCTAATGAGCAGCAGAAAATGCAAGAAGTAGCTGATAATATCATATCTCTTGTGGATCAGGTAGCTTTGGACCTTGGATTATCTGAAGTGAACAGCCTTCTTGTGGGTTCAGCAGCCAGGAATACCTGGATAACCGGAGAACACGACCTGGATATTTTCATATCATTTCCAGAAGAGACAACTGAAGCCGACCTAAAGACTGTTGGGCTGGAAATTGCCAGGAAAGTGGCAAAGGATGCAGATGGTTTCGAGGAACGATACGCAGAGCACCCTTATATCCATGCAAATTTCAATGATTTCGAGGTTGACCTGGTGCCCTGTTTCAGGGTCTCAAGCGCTGCCAAAATAAAATCTGCTGTGGACCGCACGCCATTTCACAACCTGTTCATATTATCCAGGATAAAAGGGCTGGAAAATGAAGTGCTGTTATTGAAACAGTTCATGAAAGGTGCCGGAGTTTATGGGTCTGACCTCAAGACCGGTGGTTTTTCAGGGTACCTGGCTGAGCTGCTGGTCATCCAGTACGGCTCGTTCCTGGAGGTGCTGGGTGCCGCAGACAACTGGAAATTTGGCACCATAATAGACATAATGGGACACGGTACAAAATTACATGATGATGCCCTGGTCGTGGTCGATCCGACAGACCCTGCCAGGAATGTGGCCGCAGCACTCTCCCTAGACAGAATGGCAGAATTCGTCGATGCATCACGAGAATATCTGATACGTCCTGGTCTGGCACATTTCTTCCCCCAGCCTATTGCACCTATTAGCAATGAGGAATTTGAAGGTATCCTGGCCGCACGCGGGACCTCAATCGTGGCTCTGGTGTTTGACAGGCCTGATGTGGTGGATGATATTGTTTATCCTCAACTGTTCATGTTCCATAAAAGTATCAGGAACCTGGTTGAGCGACATGGGTTTTCGGTATTTGATTCGGATGTGTGGGCAGGGAAGAAGGAAGCTGCTGTTGTACTTGAAATGCTAACATCGTATTTACCCCCTGTAAAAAAACACCACGGTCCACCCATATTTTCCAGACAACACGCCAGGGACTTCAAGGAAAAATACGAGCATACAGGTCACTCCCGGGTATATATCGAGAACGGACGGTATATAGTAGATATACCTAGACAATATACTGATGTTGTTGACCTGATCAGGCACGAAATCCATTCATGCAAATTAGGGAAACATGTGAGTAAAAGTATCAAGTCAGGATTTTATGTGGTTAATGACTCAGAACTGTTGAAGATCAACTCAGAAAATTTCAGGGTATTTTTGAATACATTTTTTTAATTTAGAAAAAAATAAAAAAAAAGCAGGCTTTGTGCCTACTTATCCATATACATAGATACTGACTTGAATTTAATCAGTTGACCATAATCGCTGGGTCCAAGGTCCTCTTTATTTATCGACCCGGTGGCTGTAGCTTCCCTGTACATTGTATTATCGCTGTACTTCGACATGAAGTCACCATACTTTGAAATATACTTTGATATGCTCTTCATAACATCACCTTCACCTGTCCACTGGGCAGTGATGGTTACGGTTTCCACAGTATCCGTATAAGTATCCGTATTCGGATCATAAATATAAGCATAGAGCTCGATGTCAACAGGAGAAAGAGTTGCAGACTCCAGTTTTTTATCGATTGTAAAAACATCCTCCTGTGTAAACAAATAACCCGATTTGTCAGACCAAATACCTGTATTTTCATCATATGTCATGCAATAAAGATAGATATCGGTTCCATCATCAGTGTCCATTATCTGAATGAATTTATCGCTATATACATCATCAGTATATTCATACCAATCCGCATATGCACTCATACCTTCGTTACGATCGATTGACTTAGAATCGAATGCTTCAGCACTTATGGTCAGCGAAAGCAGAACCATAAGCACAAACATGCCAGTAAATAGTTTCTTCATATTTTATCCTCCTTATCTGATATACCCATCTTTGAAAGTGCGATAAATAATAACCGAGCACACTGGCCCGACTATCGATAGATTATTTTTCATTTCTAATCCCCCCTTTCCATCGCAGGTATACATAATTTTATTATGGAATCATACCATATTTAGAAAGATTTACTACTAATGTATTACAAAAAATACCACTGAGTAGTAATTATATAAATTAATTTTATTACGCGTAATACGGGGGGAAAAAATGAAAATTAGGAGGACTATTTCTATAGATAAGAATGATCTTTCGACTCTAAAACCGATTCTTGACTCCAATGGCAATAACCTTAGTCTCGCCATCAGACAACTAATTGATAATTACCGGCAAGAGGATAATTTGAAAAAGATAACCAGTGACCAGCAAAGAGTGATCATGTTGAGAAACGAAATTATCGAGAACAAGGTTGCAAGTCTTATCCCGATCCCACTGGTCAAATGGCTGGTAAAAAGAAGCATGGGGGTCCCTCCTCTGGGTACGTTCAGGGGCATATTGGAAAAATATCCGAGGCTGCTGGGAATAAGCGGTTTAACTTTTGAAGAATATATCAAAGCTATCAATACCCATGGAGATATATTTGGATACCAGATCACACAGCAAACTGAGATAAGTCCGGATCATAAGAGGATCCGCATCTCTTTTGAGACAGAAGACCCTGAACACTTAAAAGGGATAGTCATTAGCTATTCATGCTTGCTGGCCCATCACCCCCTTAATTTGAAAACTAAAAAGGTTATGGGATCCCCCAGTCTCATCATAATAGACTACGAACAATGCAACAGCGAAGAAGAGGCCTACCGTTCAGTTATGGATCATTTTGGATACAACCAGATGATCATGGATGAGATATTAAATAATATCAAATTCTGGAGGAGACTCGTTTATATCCTGAAAGCTGACAATTATCAGGATATTATTATCAGCAGGGACATCTTCCTTCAACTCTTTAAATCCCATGATTTTTCTGATGACCTTTGCAGCCTTATAACCATGATATATAGCGTTTCAATTGAGGATGCAGACTGCCATGATATAATCAGATACATCTCTGAGATATGTGAGACGAACGGGCTAATAATTAGAATCGAACACACCGATAATGAAATAAAGATATTTCACATATTCAATGAAATAGACATTATCAATATAGTAAATGACACCATAATCAAGACCCTGGAATTGTCTGGCCACCACTTCATTCTCAAAAAAAGTGGAAAGGTTACCATGTTCAACAGGATATAATTTCCACCCTATTGAGCAATGCTAGAAATATTGAGATAACTGAATCAGCCAGAGCCTTATGGTTATACCCACCCTCCAGTGCCAGTATTAGTCTCCCCCCTGATAGTTCTTCTGCCAGGGACTGCACCACTCCGGTCATTAAAGCGTAGCCTTCAGATGTCAGGTTCATGCCTGCAAGTGGATCGTCCCTGTGTCCGTCCTGTCCGGCACTTACCAATATAATATCTGGCCTGAACTTACGGGAGATGGGTAAGAGCACTTTTTCAAACACATACAAATAATCAGCATCTTCTGCCCCCTGTGGCAGGGGTACATTGATGGTAAATCCTTCTCCTTTACCTGACCCTATTTCATTTATTTTGCCAGTCCCAGGAAAATGGGGAGACTGATGAATTGAAAAATACAATACCGAATCATCCTCATAGAAAGCCTTCTGGGTCCCGTTTCCGTGATGGACATCCCAGTCAACTATCAATACTTTTTCCAGTCCCTGTGCCTGGGCATATCTGGCAGCTATGGCCACGTTATTGAACAGGCAAAAACCCATTCCCCTGTCAGGTTCAGCATGATGACCGGGGGGGCGCACCAGTGCGAACACACTGTCCAGACCTCCAATTACGGCATCTACGGCAGCTATCACACCTCCCGCAGCCAGGAGTGCAGTTTTGAACGAATGTTCTAATGTTGGTGTGTCAGGGTCCAGAGGCATCCCAATAGAAGAAAAATCCTTAACCATCTGGATATAATCTGAAGAATGGATGTACCTGATCTGCTCGATATTTGCTAAAATCGGTTCTATCCTGATCAGGGAATCAATAAGACCGGTCTTTTCAAGACCATTCATTATGGCCACGAGGCGTCCGGCATTCTCAGGATGGCTGCCGATATCGTGTTTTAAAAAGTCCGCATGATATACAAAACCAACCTTCATAACCTGAAAAACGATGGATGGCTTAAAAAATTTATTGATTAAAGTCTGGTAAGATCGATGAAACCTGCCAGGTTGACCACGCCTACTACAGCTACCACTTCACCATTCTTATCTTTGAT
>Ga0307380_10007467_pt1 | contig 14216 bp, 13 predicted proteins | sample UN3MG_FD_202239 | JGI IMG/M metagenome (GOLD analysis project Ga0307380, IMG submission 202239) | Soil microbial communities from Risofladan, Vaasa, Finland - UN-3 | ecosystem: Environmental > Terrestrial > Soil > Coastal area > Acid sulfate soil | place: Finland: Risofladan, Vaasa | collected... | reverse complement strand
CTATGTAGATCCTGGAAGAACCTCTCCATGCCCATAGCCAGGTATGCTGCCGTGAAGGGGGCGACGTGAGAGCCGTAGATGTAACAGTGATCGGGGTACTGCTGTTTCACTTCAGCGGTCCGTCGTGGGTCGAAGCACTGGTCCACAAGCTCCAGCGGCGGCGTATACTTCTCCAGGTCCGCCTCCGTCTCTACTACACCGCCTGCATACCAGCCCTTCTTCCAGACCCGGCCCCACTCGTCCACCCCATCCCGCCAGGCGCTGCTTCCCGGCAGGTTCTGCGTGGGGATCAAGATGCAATCCAGCCCGAGTTCGACGTATGACCTCTGCAGGTCGCCGCCTCCCATCTGCTTCACCAGGTCATCGTTGTCTACCCAGACCTCCAGAAGGGGCACACGATCCGGCTCTCGGTGTTCCAGCGCCGCCAAAACGCGTTCCCTGGGCTTCATTCCAAGACCGACTCCTGTTCAGACTCCCCCTATCTCACGACCACTGGCGCCCGTGTTCCCGGCGTACGCCAGCGCCTCTCCCACTGCCAGCGGTTTCGGCTCGTAGCCCTGGGGTGTAGCCACCATGCCCACCTTGCTACAACCCAACAGCAGCGAATGCGCGATGTTGTTTCCATCGCCCACCAATGCCAGCTGCAGTCCAGCGCAACCTTGAGGCTCCCCTCCCTGGACGGGAGGGGTTTGGGGGAGGGTAGTCGCTAGTCTATCACCCCTGCAGTTCTTCGATGCCCTCGTCGATGCGGTCCAGCCCCGCCCTCAGATGATCCTCAGGCAGCCCATGACTGATTCTGAGATAGTGATCCATCCCGAAGTGATCCCCCGGAGCGATGAACACGCTGTGCTCCTTTATCAAGCGCATCACCAGTTCCGTGGAGTTTATATCCATATGGTATTGCACATAGGCGATGGCTGCCGCCTGGGGCGGCACCACGCTGAAGAGACCCTCGTGGTCCTCCAGCCACGAGTCCAGGATGGGGTATCCCCGCCGGACGTAGTTGCGGGCCCTCTGGATCAACCGGGGCCGCACCCCAGGCGAAAGGGCGTATGCGGCCAGGTGGTTGGAGAGCATGGAGGCACCAATGGTCACGTATTCGTGACGCATGGCGATTTCGTCGACGGTATCGGCGGGGCCCACCACCCAGCCGATGCGCAGCCCCGGCAGTCCGTAGGCCTTGCTGAGACTGTTCATGCACAGCGCCTTGTCGTACTTGCCCCAGAAGGAGGGCGTCTCAGTGTCGGTCAGGCGTTCAGCTCCAGTGTAAACCTCGTCCGACAGAATCCAGGCCCCCACCCTCTCAGCCGCTGCCACGATGGCCTCCATCTCCTGCCCGGTGAGGATGTATCCTGTGGGGTTGTTTGGATTGCAGACGGCGATCAGCTTCGTCTTATCAGAGACCACCTCTGCAAGCTCGTCCAGATCGGGAGCCCACCCACGTTCCTCTCGAAGATGGAACTCCTTGACCGTGATGCCGAAGTTCTTGGCCACCCCCCAGATCTGCATGTAGTTGGGGAGCATCATCACCATCTCCTCACCCGGAGCAACCAGGGCCTGGATGGTGTCGAAGTTGGCCTCGGCGCCGCCGACGGTCACCAGGGCATTGTCTGGCGTTGCACCTGGGTAGAGTGTCGTGATGTTCTCGCGGAGCTCGATAATACCATTGCCCTGGGGATAGTTCAGCGGCATGCGTAGGAGCTGCTTGACGACCCCCTGATCCTCTACGAGTTCTTCGACGGCTAGGGGATGGACGCCGCTCTCGGACAGGTTATACTCCACGACGTTCTCCCACTTGGACATCAGACGTTCCATCTCAAACGGTACGAATTCAGTCATCGATCCTCCTCATAGTGGGTTCGAGTGCGCGCGGCCTCCATACATCCCGGAATCGCCGGCGTGGGAACCCCCCCTCACGGGAGGGGTCTGGGAGAGTGCCACCGTCCCATCCCCTCCTCAGTCATCGCCCATCCAGCGGGAGGAAGTCGCTTCCCCGCTCAGGCGTGGAGTCCAAAGCCCCACGCTATACCAACCTCCAACGTGCTGAAGCACGTTCATCCAACCGGCTTCAGCCGGTCTGCCTCCCTCAGCGCGGGACTTCAGTCCGGCGTTGCCTTCCTCGCCCGTTCCCCTTCGTCATGTAGCCGCACGGCAAACCGTGCGGCTACGGCTTCGCTCTTCCTTCGCCCGGTCGCCCCAACCGACCACCAAACCACTGTCCGAGGGCCACCAGGGGGCGGGGTGAGGGCCTGCTCCTACTCCTCTACTTCAGTCAACTCCTCGAGGATGTTGACGTTCCGCTTGGCCAGTTCCGCCACAAACTCGTCGTACAGATCTCCCTTGATGGCATCCTCGGGCGCCACAAGGCCCTTCTCCTCTATAGCTCCGCGACCGAGGAACCTGGCTGTGATCGCACAGGGGAACCCTGTCACTCTCTGCATAGACGAGAAGCCCAGTTCCGTGTCCGCCTGGTCCCACATGTAGTAGTCCACGCGGGTCTTCTTGCCATCCTTCGTCCCCGTGACCGTGTTGTACATCACACAGACGTCGGTATCCCCCTCCTCCGGCTTGAGCCTGGGGGTGATCATGGACAGCAAGAACTCTCGCGGCACTATCTGCTGGCCCTGGAAGTCGACCTCATCCAGGTCGAGGAGCCCGCACTCCTTCAACGTGTCCACTCCAGCGAAGTGAGTGGGCCAGCGCACCGTCTTCTCGGCGAACTCCTTCAGGTCTGTCCTGGTGAAGATAAAACTGGGCATACCAGGCGTCACCGCACACTCCAGCTCCTCATCCACCCCGAACTTGTCGAACTTGAACCGCTCGCGATCGATGAGGGCGTCCACCTCCACCACCTCGCCGCCCTTGATCACGTTCAGCTTGACCATATACTCCCGCAATACGTGTTCGAAGGCCCAGGTGATCATGTACCTGAGAGGGTGCTTCTGGGCCGCTTCTTTGGAGGGGATGCCCCCCACCCTGGCCACAGCCGTATCAACCTGATCCAGCTTCCTGATGCCCTCGCCCACGGTGACGTTGCTCAGACCAGGGGCAAAGCCCATCCCGTCCACGAAGGTCACGCCATTCTTGATGGCCGTCTCGTGGATCCAGTCGCCGTAGTCGTTGAGGCTCATGCCTTCGGGCAGCATCAAACCCTCGGTCTCGTAAGCATCCGGCCGGTAGTGATACTCCTCCAGCATGTCTATCACGTTCAGCCCGGCTTCGACTGCGCTGTGGATCAGGCTGTAGCTGGTCCTTCTGTCGGGCAGCGCGATGACCCCCACGTCGTAGAGACCCATCAGCTTCTTGATCTCGTCCCTGTTCAGGATGTCCAGAGGCTGGGGTATGACCTTGTCGCTGCCGATCCACTCCTTGGTTTGCTGCAGCGCCTCCTTCCGCCGGCCCACGATGCCCACGGCTTTGACCTCGCTATCCTGCGCCAGGTCCCAGGCCACGGCGCTGCCGATACCGCCGGATCCTCCAAATACCAAAACTTTCATGATACCTCCCACGCCTTGACGTTTTTCCGGAACCAGCGCGACCATCGAGAAAATGGACCCCTGGCCCGGGGCAAGAGCAACGCGAATTATAGCACAACGTCACGACCTTCTCAAACAACAAAGCCCGCGCGGTGGCGGGCCTTGTCCAGGTGAAGGAGCTATTCTGTTATGGAGCGATTCTGGCGGAGGCTATTGCGCAGGAGCGAAAGTGAGTTCCTCCCCACCCGCTCCCACGATCAACAAACGTCCAGCGGTGAGCTTGAAGCTCTGCGCAGTGGTCAACAGCTTGAGGTACGCCGTCTCCTGCTCCATGATTCCCTGCGGATCCAGACAGGCCATCTCCGTCCAGAAGACCCTGGTAATGGTGAGTTTGTCCCCGCTGACCTGGTACTCTCCCCCATAGGTGTTGCACGCCTTTCCACCAACCTCCCCGTCCTCAAAGGTCGCGGTGATCTCTGTCCCGGGGACCAGAGCGGCGCCGCCCAGCGTCACCAGCCGCCACGAGGTCCCATCGAGCGGGTCGCTCGTGGTCCCGCCAAGCCCGGCGCAGCCCGCCAGAAGGAGCAGTATGGCGGGCGCCAGAACAAGCGTAGTCACGTGTTTAGCGTTCATGACCCTGTCTCCTTTCCCATTTTATGGCCTTCATTGTGAAGACGCCGCTGGACCGCACATGGTTCCATCAGAGCCCTGTGACCCCACAGTTCGTCCAAAAGGCCCGGCGCGGCCCTACAACAGGGCGTCCAGCTCCGCCTTCGCCGCCCTGATCAGCTCCCGCAGCGGTGCGTAGAGAGAATCGTCGACCTCTTCCACGGTGTCCCAACCGTAGCCCATCTGCAGGGCTTGAGCACCGTCATCGGACCCGGCGACGGCCCGGAAACCCTCGATGAGGGCCTCTTGAACGTCCGTGGGCACTCCGGGGGCGAAGCTCAGGGACACGGAGGGGATCAGTGGAGATTCGGCGATGACCAGCACCCTGTTCAAAACGTCAGGGTACCGCGCTTCCAGGCGGCTGCGAGCGCCCCCGTAGATGGCTCCCACCTCGCAGTCACCGTTGTACACCGCGTTGGTGACCATATCGTGGGTCATCAACTCCGTCTCCTCTCCCAGGCCCGTCTGCGGGTCGATGCCCTCGGCCCAGAGCATAAGCCGCTGCACCTTGTATCCCGTTAGAGATTCGGGGTTGCCCCAGCAAACGCTGCGGCCGGCCACGCCAACGAGGCTGGTGATGCCCGAGTCGGCACCAGCGATGACCTCGGCGGTGTATCCAAGTTGGCCGCCAAGCTGGGTCCCCGTCAGAGCCGCCTCATAGCCGTACTGCTCATGGGCCACCAGGTACCCCGCCGGAAAAGCGATGATGGCGTGGGGTCTATTCCCGCCAGCCAGCGAGTTCACCAACTCGCCGTCCGAGGCCAAGGCCGGGCTCTCGATGGTATAGCCCGTCTCCTCCATCAGCAGGTCCCCCACGACCGAGTGGAGCGAGAAGCTGGAGATGTCCACACCGGCGATGACGATGGGGTTCTCCTCGGAGCCCAGGGGCAGCCCCTCTGGGGTATCCGTGGGCGCTGGGGCGGGGACCTCAGGCACAGGCGTGGGCGTCGGTGGCGCCGGGCTGGGGGCTGGTGGCGCGGGGGTTGGGGCGGGCGGTCGGGGTTCGGTGGCCTCGGGAGCCGGTGGTTCCGCCCCGCCTCCACACGCCGCGAGCAGCAGCGCCCCCGCCACGAGCAACGAAATCAGCATCGACCACTTCAACAACCTCATTCCAGACTCCTTTCGTCTCTGCTTCTTCGGGGGGACGGTCAGCGGCCACGTGGCCGCCGGGTATTGGCCGATATTCTATGGCACATGGGACACCGGGGGCAAGCGCTAAGAGACGAGGCGGCGGAGCACAACAAATACGCCCAGCCAACTTGAACATCAACGCTGGGGCCTCCCAAGCCCCTGTTCCACAGCCTCCGAAGCAACCCCTGGCGCTCTTCCACGCCATGTTCTACAATCCCCGTGGCGCTGACGGCGCCCGCAGAGGCTTTGTCGAGGGAGGGGGAGATGGAGGAGAACGAACTACTGGAGGAGTTGAGGGCTATCCGTCACTTGGTGCGGCAGACGTGGATCATGGTCATCGTGCTGGTGGCGGTGGTGGCCCTGCCCGCGGTGCTCCTGGGGTGTATGACGGCGGGGGTTATCCTCGTGGAGTTCCTGCCGCATTGATTGGCGTGGGCCGCACGGAGGGGACCCGACCCGCTGAGAGGCTCAATCCCCGTAGTCACCTTCGGCGCGGGCTTTCGCCATCGTCTCGCCCAACCTAGCGCCTTTCTTGACCAGACCCGCGCAGCAGCTGCAGCGGGGCCGGTGCTGCGGCTCCGCACGCCGAGACCAACCCCCCACCACCACGAACAACGAGGTCAACACCGACCACTTCGCCGCCCTCGTCCGTGACTCCTTTTGCGACTGGTCCTTTCCAGGACGAATTGCGGCAACCGGGAAGCCGTGGACGCGGCGCCAGGTCGAGGCAAGCATTGTGGCCTATCCGCGTTGGGGCTGCCATGTGATGTGTAGGGGGTAAAGGGCCAAGGGGATTATAGCCGATAGCCCCAGGGCAGCTCAAAGAACACACAGCCCGCCGTCGGGGCGGGCCGGTTCCGCTGGGTGTGCCAGGTGGTATGAGACTGGATCAAGCCCCCGCTGTGGCACCCGGGTCTAAACTCTCCGAGGACTGATTCTCATCGCCCTGGGCCGCGCCGCGCCTGCCGGCATCTTCCACGAGCGCATCGATCTCTGCCACGAGAGCCACCAGGTACTCAAAGTCATCGTCAGATTGGCGCGAACATACGTCTTCGGCGATCCTCTTCTTGCTGTCCCGCAAGGACTCCCTGTCAACAGAGAGGGGGTAGTCCGAAGTCCTGGGTCGGTGCAGACGGAGCCATCCCTCGTTCTCAGCTCGAATGATGGCCCCCGTGCCGAGGAACCTCTCTATCCCCACAAAGCTGCGGTCGAGCTGCGGATTGGCAAGGTCCTGAGGTGGTCGCCATGCCACGGACGCCTGATGCGGCGCTAGGGCCGAGTGGAGATCGTTGAACTTGCGGTCATTGACCTCCCAATCCGCGACTGCTACGATAGGCGCGTCCGGGGATCGGCACCCGACCGCGCTGCGGTTCTCGCGCAGGTACCTGATCATCCCGTCTATGCCGCCGACCGATTCGACGCCGAGCAACTCCGACAACGAGTGCACTTGCCAGGGATGGACGCCGCCCGACAACACCAGGGCTCTCCTTAGGTACTGAGCGTCGATCTTCCCTTCTACGAGAACCAGAGGCTTGGTCTCATACAGCAGTTCGTGCACGAATCGTGAGATGCCCTTGATTGGGGCCATTCTCACCAAGTCGCGTGGTGGCATAGTCATGCAGTGTGACTCGCCGTCAGCTAGCTCGGCTAGTGCGGCAGTGCTCGCCAATCGAGTGAAGATGTCACTGTGCGTGGTGCAGAACAACTGAAACCGCCCGGAGCTCGCGGCCTCGTGGAAGAACCGGGCGAGGTAGTACTCAAGATTCATGTGGAGAAAGGACTCAGGTTCCTCGATACCCCACACCACCGCCTGCCTTGTCCCGAAGCGTTGAGCGAAGCTTGTGTCGAGAAAGTGCAGTAGTAAGTACATCAGGTGCGCCTGGACTCCCGAGCCTTGAAGCTCGCTAGGGATTGTCGTACCACCCGCGACGCTTACATTGTACCCGAAAACGAACAGCAGATCCTCGAAATCTCTCGCCGTTACCAACTCGACTTCTTCGATCTCTTGGCTGGCTGCCTTCATCGATTCCGCAATAGGCCGCATAACGCCAGCCGCCACCCTGTTGAGTGTCTCAAACACCATGGCAAGATCCGCCGCCTCGACATCCCTCCTGCGGCCAAGGGACTGCCTGAGCCTGACAAGCAGCGCTCTCTTGATCTCGTCCTCCTCGTCGACCATCACTCGTGAGGGGTGGATGTGATTGGGAAGGTAGCGGTACTTGATGAGACCCAGGAAGCTTCTGAGGAGCCGAATCTCCTCCTCGGCTGACAACTCGGTGTACCCGCTGGAGTCGCCCCCATCCAAAGCGAAGGTTGAGGCAGTGACTGTGGTTCCCCTGCTCCGATCATATGACCATGTGCGCCTGACTGATGGAGTGTGACCTACCAGATCTTCCACGCCTTCAAACAGCTTCCCGAAGGAGAAGAGCGTGCTCGGCAAGTCGAAGTGCACAGTAACCGATATCTCCTTACGCTTCTTCCGCGATGGGCTGTAGTGGTCGGTCGCCAATTCAACCTCGTGCCCGGGGTCGACCTCGTCATTGAAGAACAGATTGAGGGCGCGGAGCACATTCGACTTGCCCGAGTTGTTCAGTCCTGTGATTGCATTGACGTCGGAAAGCCCCCGTAGGTCGACTTCGCGAAGGGAGCGGAAGTTCCGGATCTCCAGTCCCGCAATCAGCGCCATCAGCTGCAAACCGCCTTTCGTTTAACCAGTACACAACCAAGCCCCCTCACCCGATGTCGCAGGTGGCGACCCAGAGTCGGTACCCCCACCAGCACACTACCCCTGGATCCCGAGGCTACCTCGTGGTTTCGCCAGAGAGGCACCGTGCGCGTCCCGCCAACAGCGATACTACTTGCTGGAAAGCTCAAGTGAGCCTTCCTCTATGACCTTCGCCAGTGTCTTCATCGCATGATCCACCTCAGCTAATAGACTCCTAAACCCTTCGGATGGTTGAGCCGGGGCCGCGCTACTGCCGCGATGGGCCACGCCACCACCAGAGCGGAGATTCCATACGTTGTGCAGCGGCCCGAGAATCTCTTGGATCGTCTCCCCCGCCGCCCCAGCGCACACGAGACACGCTTCCAGCAGCTTTAGGCTTTTGTCGCTGAGGGATTCGTCGAAACACCCGAGGCTCTTCGCCAACCGCATGAGGTCACGGGTGCTAAGCCCGTCCACAATCAGCTTGGCTAGCACTAGCACTTGATCCTCCCACTCCTTGCGCGAGCCTGTGACCACGTACCCTAAGCGGTTGAGCGAGTCCCCGTCGGGCACCCATATCTGTAGCTCCTCGCTGTCGACGACCACCGCCGGAAAAGCCTGCAAACGCTGCCTGAGAGAGATGAGTGGATCGTATGAATCGTCCCACTCTGCCAAGAAGTCGCTCTTGAAAGCTCGCTCGGAGATACCGGCCTTCGGTGCCTCGTTGAAAGACTTCCAGTACAACTGCTCCGAATGCGGCAGGCCCCCTAGATCGCACAAGTAGGCATGGACCTGTCCCTCTTCGTTGATATGGTATCGTACTGACCACCCGGCTCGACAGTCGATCCTGCCTATACGCACCCGGTACTTGTCCGGGTCCTGCTTGTACTTTGCCAGCACCTCCGGTCGAAAAAACGCGAGGCTAGTGGAGAATGGCAGTTCCGAGTCGACGAAGTAGTCCGCCAAGTCAGAAGGGTTGCAGGAACACTCGCGCACCTCGCCATGCTTGAAGTTGTGGGCAATGAAACTCTCATAGGGACGGCCTTTCTCCCCGTGGCCGGTGAGACGGGCAACACACTCATCATCACTCAGGGCCCTGCGAACCAGCTGGAAGCCGCGTAGCCACGCTAGCAACAGTTCCCCGTCGTCATCCCTGACCGCGATTCGCCTAGCGCGTATGCCGGCTTCCGGCTTCTCCACCAGTTCGGTGGCACGATCTCCCTCGAAGGGCTTGGTCCAATCTTGGCATCTCTCGACATCGAAGAACCGGACCAGTGTTGAGTCAGTCAGATACATGTAGAAGTCCAGCTCCGTTCGCTCGAGTGTGCACACCAGCCAGTCATTCTCGCGCCGAGCGGCCGCCACCTCCCAGAAGTCGCCATTCTCATTCAGCCTGCAGTAGGCACCGCGGCACGCCTCCCAGTGCAAACAAAGCAAATGAGATGCGCGCTGGCTCATCTCAGGGTACGTCCGCACACCCTCGAATTCCCTTAGGAAGAACAGGGCTTCCGTGCCCTCCAGGAGCCGAGTGCCCGTGCTAGACAGTGGAGGATAGATGGCCTTGCGGGCTTCGCCGCCATCGTATCCAGACCCATACCCCCACCCGCCGCTCGGCCCGAAGTCCAATAACATCAGATCTTGCACATAGTCACCTACAAGTGCCGACTCAGGCACCAGGACCGAATACAGATAGAAATGATCTCCCGACAAATAGGCAGGCATCTGGCCTTCCACGCTATCGGTAAGGAACCGCGGCACGTCGGCCAGACTGAGCCACTCAGCGTGCGCTTCAGAATCCGACTTGGCCGGCTCTCTCTGTCGATCTAGATAAGATACAATGTCTCGAACTCTCATCCTGTCACCCCCACGGGCGATGGTTGGGAGACGGACCTCCTCCGTATCGTTTCATGGCCGCCCGCTCTACCAATGAACAAGCCCGCCCCAAAATGCAAGGCGAGCCTTGGTGACGAAGTAGTAGTCCTAGGATGCTCCCCTTGGACCATGCGAGCACATTCTAGCAAAGTGTGATTGCCAAGGCAAGTTGGCCGTTTTTGCTGGCAACCTCCTCACATGTCCTCGGCCAGGTACTCCAACGGCACCCACCCGCTCTGGCCGCTCTCGTTGGTGACCCAACCCCAACCGCTCTCCATGAGCAGTACAGTGACTCTCTCCCCCTCCTCCACGCTCAGCTCCGTCGCCGTGTAGGGGCGCTGGAGGACGCACTGCTCCCCCTCTTTCTCCACCCAGTTCTCCGGCACCCAGCGGGATTCGCCCCCCTCGGTGTTGCACCAGATCCACCCCGGCCATTGACACTCCCGGGGCTCCCACCGCATCCGCTCACCCCTGGGCAGCGCCAGCGCCACCGTGTATGGAGAGTGATACGACTTGCGCACCAGGTATTTCCCGGACATCAGGGCACCCCAATAGTCAAGACCCGGCCGAAAAGGCCAGGCGAAAGCCGCTGTCGCTGAAGCACTCCTCGCCATCGCTGTTGGTGCGAAATGACGTGCGGGCAAAGCTCCAGAAGCCAGCGAACGAGCCCCCCCGCCGAACCCGGGGCCACCGCAGCTCCAGGTCCTCCCGGCCATCGTCAGGATCGTAAGGGTAGGGGTCCATGGCGCTGCTCACCCAGTCGTGAGCATTGCCCCCCATGTCGGCCACGCCGTAGGGGCTGTCGCCCTGCGGAGAGTACTGCCCAACCGGGGTGGTGTCGTCGAGATACAGCAGATGGGTGTTGCACCTGGTCTGGTCCAGCTCTTCTCCCCAGGGGAAGGTCCTGCCGTCGGTGCCTCGGGCCGCCTTCTCCCATTCCGCCTCCGTCGGCAGGCGCAGGGCATAGCCCGTCTCACCAGCCAGCCAGTGACAGAAAGCCTGGGCGTCGTCCCAGCTCACGTACACCACCGGATGGTCTTCTTTGCCCGCCGGGACGGCATCGCCCTCCCAATGCTGCGGAGGCTTGTGCCCCGCGGCCTCCACGAACCGCAAATACTCTGCGTTGGTCACGGGGTACTTGCCGATGTAGTACGCGTCCAGGTACACCTGGTGGACCGGCATCTCTCTGTCATAATGGTCATTCGCGCCCATGGTGAATGGACCAGCGGGGATGAGGACGAACTCGATGCCGGCGATGGTTTTGCATGGCATTTCTGCGGACGTCTTGGTGGGTTCCACCTTGCCCTCCTTTGAAACGGGCTCTGCCTGGCCGCGCAAGACGGGCTACTGCGCCCCTGGTGCGACACTCCACCTGTGGCTATGGAGGAACTGTACGATCGAGAGACACCCCCATACGATGGGAACCGCGACATCAGCCCTGGTCTTCATCGGCCTGGCGACCCTGGGGGAGCTCCCCCGCCGTCCCCCTGCCCGCGGTGACCTGGAGGCTGGTCAACCCGCTGCGCACCTTGCTCAGGAGCACGCTCAGCTCGTCCCGGGAGTTGGTCAGCATGGTAATGGCCCGGGAGAACCTGCCCTCCAGCTCCCCCTGGGCCGACTCCAGGCTCTCCTCGGCGCTGCGCAGGTAGGCGTCCAGCCGCTGCATGTCGATGGTCTGGGAGCTCTTCAGGATGGTCTGGAAGACCAGCAGCAGGTAGGGTACGAACATGCTGTAGCCGATGAGGACCACGTTCAATTGGAAGACGTCGGCCTGGACCCCCGTGGAGAGGTCGTAGACCGCGTCGGGCACCGCGGCGATGCCGAAGTTCACCGTCACGTTGGGGTCGATGTACTTCCGCACCTCCTTGGCCTTGTCCAGCACCGCCCTCTCGATGAGGGCCTTGAGCTTGCGCTGTTCCTCGGGGTCCTCGCTGGCGGTGAACTGCTCCAGCAGATGGGTGGCGGGCCATTTGGAGTCGATGGGCAGGATCAGGTTGTTGGGCAATCGCAGGGCGAACTCTACCGCCTTGTCCCCCACCCGGAAGTTCCTCACCTGCCACTCCTGGGGCAGATTGGCGAACACCGTCTCCAGGATGTTCTCACCGGCAACGCCCTTGGTCTGGGTGCCGGCGATGACCATCTCCAGCCGCCGTACCGAGTCGGCCGTGCGCCGCTCCAGGTCCTCCCGCGCCCTGTTGTAGGCCTTGGTGTACGCCTGTAGCTCCGCCAGGTCCTGCCGGATGCTGGTCACCACCTGAGAGACCGGCTCCAGCTGGGAGAGCTTCTCCGTGATCACGGCCCTTTCCACGTCACGTTGGGAGGAACGGAGCTGGAGGTACTGCATAGCCAGCAGCAGGAGGACAGCACCCAGCAGAAGGACGACCAGCACGATGAGGACCAGCATCAAGGGATCCACATGGGCACTCCTTTCGATCGAGGCAGCGAGGCGGGCACTCCGCACCGAGAGGCCTTGTTGGGGGTGCAGGGCGAGCGCGTGCGAAGTAGAGATGAAGTGGGGAGCACTACACCCTGCACCCACCACACGTATTATAGCACAAAGCAGGTTGCCCGTCAACATGGGGAAATCAAAGCCGGCACGCGCGCGCTCGACGACGCCGGGGCGTTGCAGGGCAAGGCTCGTGGGAATGTTGAAAACCGGCCCCGGGGCCGGTCTCTCCTCACGTACCGCTGGACTTCAGTCCGGCGCGAGGGGAGACCACCCCCTCCTCAATCCTCCCCCATCGAGGGGGAGGAAGTCCTGCGCTGCAGCCCTCAGAGGCGCACTCCTCCCGGTACTGGCTCCCCTCCCTTGATGGGAGGACTGTCCTTAGCTTGTCGAAGGAGATGGGGGAGGGTGAACACCTACCTGACCTCCGAGGTCTGTGGAGACCTGGGAGGTCTCCAATGTAACATCGCCTGCTCCGTAGGCCAGTCCCCTAGGGGCGGGCCTCAGACCCGCCCGGGCAAGTCCTGGGCAACCACTGCCCAGCAGGGCGGCGCGTCCCTGGGTCCAGTCGCCTTTTTCCACACCCTACCCCCGAGGCCTTGACACCATCCTGGAATTTCGCTATACTGGAGCAAAGTCGGCGAATTAGCAAAGATCCGGAGGACTACGTCCCGCACGTTTGAGGGCCAAACTACATAAGGGGGTGAGACGGAATGAGGAAGTGGATAGTGGGAGCCACGGTGGCAGTGATGCTGCTCTTGATCCCCGGGGTGATTCTGGCCATCAATGGTCCTTCCATCTACGGTGAGGTGCAGTACAGTGGAAGCCAGACGGGGAAGGTAGTGGTGTGTGCCTTGCTGGAGGGCCAGGAGTCTCCCACCGAATGCGTCGTCATTGGCGCACCAGGAGCCTTCACCATACCAACATTGCCGCCTGAGAAGTACGACGTCTGCGCCTTCATCGACCTCGAGGGTGACGAGTCGGGGCCTCCCAATCCCGACGAACCATTTGGCTGCACCGCGGTGGATCTGACTGAGACGTCCGTGCGCGGTGTGATCATCATCCTGGAGGACCCGGAGGTGGAGTTCGTGCCCGAGCCAGGGACGATGATGCTCCTCGGTAGCGGGCTGGCCGGCCTGGCGGGGTACGCCACGCTGCGCTGGAGGAGAAAGGAATAGCGTTTCCCTTTGCTGATGAGTTAGTTAGGAGGGCCGTCCCCGGCTGGGGATGGCCCATTTCTTTGCCCGACCTGGGCAAGTCCATGTAGCGGCGGGCCTGAGCGCCCCCCTCACGAGCCGCGTCCACCCGCTGCCCCGCCCGGTCGTTTCCTTCAATACGCTGCTTCGCTGCTACCCTTCGACAGGCTCAGGGCGGCGCTCAGGATGCTTTCTTGGGGCTGGGATGGAGTGCGGTCAGGGTCGACTGAATGAACCATACTGAGCCGATTCCTTCCATAGCCTGTTGCGTGGCTACCCCCTTCGACCATGCTCAGGGCATCGCTCAGGATGCTCGTTCCAGGTCCTGCGCGGCGGTCACCACCACGGCGACGCGGCATGGATGGCCTTGACGAGGGTTCCATGTGGCCTGATCCGGGGGGGCAGCAGCAGGCTCAGCGGTGACCGCCCGGCGATGATGTCCATGTCCGCCGGCGTGATCCCGGCCGCGTTGTGGAAGTGCAGGCCGGGCCTCAACATCTCTGCCTCCCGCTGCAGCCCCCTCTCCCTTCTGGGAGCGGGTTGGGGTGAGGGTGACTTTGTCGCACCACCCAGCGCGAACCGTCACCTGTCTCCTTCAACCAACATCACTGGCACTCTTGTTGCCACATCAGAGATAGCTTGATACAATCATCTTGGACCTAGCCCATCGCCATTCCGCTGGTGAGCACATCGCACGTCGCCAGAATGGGCAGACCGTTCGC
>Ga0307380_10007466_pt1 | contig 14219 bp, 12 predicted proteins | sample UN3MG_FD_202239 | JGI IMG/M metagenome (GOLD analysis project Ga0307380, IMG submission 202239) | Soil microbial communities from Risofladan, Vaasa, Finland - UN-3 | ecosystem: Environmental > Terrestrial > Soil > Coastal area > Acid sulfate soil | place: Finland: Risofladan, Vaasa | collected... | reverse complement strand
GGGCGTGGAGCTGGTCGCGGATCCCCAAACGAAGGAGCCAGCGGTGGAGGCGGCAAATGCCATCCGTCGGGCGACGCAGGCCGGCGGTGTCATCCTGGGCAAGGGCGGCCCCTGCCCCCACGTGCTCAAGATCAAGCCCCCGCTGATCATTAGCCGCGACGAGTGCGACGAGGTGCTCAGCGTCTTGGCGGGAGCACTCAAGGCGGTCTTGCGAGGATAACCGATGGCATGGCCTGTCGAAATCGAGGCGCAGTTGCGTCGAGAAGCCGCCGAGCTCGACTTGTTCGATGCCAGCGCATGGCTGGGGCGGACCCCGGCGTTTCCGTTGATGGCGGAGGGGACGCCGGAGCTGATCGCCGACCTCCACCGCCGCGTGGGCATCAATGGCGTCCTGCTGTCGCACTGGAACGCGGCGGAGGACTGCTCCCAGGAACCGAACCAACAACTGCTGCAGGCGGTCGCGGGCCGCGACAACTGGTACGCGGCGCTGGCAATGCAGCCGTTGTTCCCTGCGGATCCAGGGGTGCCCGCCGTGAACGGCGCGGACTGGTCGCGAAAGGCTAGAGCGGTTCGCGTCTTCCCGGCCAGTTGGCACTACGCCCTGGTTGACTGGTGCGTGGGGTCGCTGTGCGAGATGCTGATCGAGAAGCGTCTGCCCCTGTTTGTCCTACACACCGAGACCACCTTTCAAGACCTATACGACCTCGCCCAGCGCTATCCTGAACTGGTCATCGTTGTCGAGGGGCAGGCGCAGAAGATCTTGTACCACACCCGGATGGTGCTGCCGCTGATGAAGGCCTGCCCCAACCTCCATCTGGAGATGTCGAACTACTGCACCCAGGGACTGATCGCCTACACGGTGAACGAGTTGGGGGCTGAGCGGCTGATCTTCGCCAGCTTCGCGCCCGCCCGGGACCCGCTGGTGCCGCTGGGACTGCTGCTGCAAGCGGACATCACCACGGAGGCCAAACGCGCCATTGCCGGCGCCAATATCCGGCGCATGATCTCCGAGGTACGACCGTGACCACCCCGCGAGTCGTGGACGCGCACATGCACCTGGGATGCCCCTGGACCATATTCGCCCATGGCTGGGGGCTGGCCGAGGTGCTGGCGCTCATGGACCGGATCGGCATCGAGCGCGCCTATTCTACGCATCACGCGTGGTTGGCGGGCCGCCACCTCGAGGCCCGCGCCGCTTCCGTTCTAGCCTATGAGGAATCCCGCGGGCGAATTCCGTTCCTGGGCGTCTACGATCCGCGCAGCGAGCAGGAATCGCTGGCGGTGATAGACGCCTGCCGGAGCCACGCGGGGCTAATCGGCATCAAAGTCCATCCCAGTTTCCACCGCGTTGCCGCCAATGACGACAGCTACGCCGCCGTGTGGGACTACGCCGGGGAGAACCGCTTGCCGATCCTCGCGCACACCTGGAGTGAGACCGATAACCCGGTGCAGAAGCTGTCGCTCCCGGAGCTCTTCGAGGTGCATCTGGAGAAGCGCCCAGAGGTACCCTTTATCATCGGCCACAGCGGCGGTCCCGGCGCCGGCCGGCTGCAGGCGATTCGTCTCGCCCGCAAGTACCCGCACGTTTACCTTGATCTGGCTGGCGACATTTTCGCCCTGGATCTGATTCCGTATCTGGTCACCGCGGTGGGCGCCGAGCGCGTGATCTTCGGCTCCGATCAACCATGGATTGATCCCCGGGCGCACCTCACGCGCATCTACCTGGCGGATATCGGTGACCGGGCAAAGCGACTGGTGCTGGGGCGGAACGCCCTCCGGGTGTTCGAACCGCACCTGCTACGTGAGGATGAGGAATGCTCGCCATAGACCTTTGCGGTAGGACCGCGCTGGTGACCGGTGGTTCGCGCGGCATCGGCGCCGCCGTCAGTGAAGCGCTGTGCGCAGCCGGCGCCGTGGTGGTGTTTACGCACACCGGTAGTCCCGCCCACCAGGGTCAGCGGGAAGAGCTCCTGGCGCGGATTCGCAAGCAGGGCGGCAGCGCCGAGGCGGTGGCGCTCGACGCCTGTGATGCGGGGGGGACGGCGGCTCTGGTGCAGGAGGTCGTGGAACGGCACGGCGCCCTGGACGTCCTTGTGTGCAATGTGGGACGCAACCTTCCGCGCCCCGCAGAGAGTGTCTCGGACGCGGAGTGGATGGCGTCTATTGACATCAACCTCACCTGCGCCTTCTATGCCGTGCGCGCGGTCTTGCCGCACATGGTGAAGGCGGGCCGCGGCCGCATCATTCTGATCGGCTCCTCCGCCGCCTATGATGGGGGTGGAGGCGCTATTGACTATGCCGCCGCAAAGGCCGGCCTCAACGGCATGATGCTCTATCTCGTCAAGAACTACGCGCGCCGGGGGATTGTGACCAATACCATTCATCCCTGCGTCATCGAAACGGACTTGCTGCGCGAGCGCTATTCGTCGGCAGAGGCGGTGCGTGAGCTCGTTTCCCAGATCCCGGTCGGGCGGCTGGGCAAACCAGAGGACATCGGCGGCCTGGTGGCATACCTCGCCAGTCCGTGGGGAGATTACGTTTGCGGACAGTCCATCCTGGTGGACGGGGGCAGGACCTTGGGCCGGTGACGGGCCGACTCGGACCCTCCTTCGCCGGGGTGTCTTGGATCAATCGAGCAAAGGACTGAGCGATGACGAGAGCGACCAGGTACAAGATCGGCAGCGGCTTCGCCCCATTCTCTCCATGTGCAGAAAGGTTCGTCGTAGGCGGCTACCGCGATCCCATGAGTCTGGAGCAGCAGATCGGCCTCGCGACCCGGGTGGAAGGGCTGCGGGGGGTCGGGCTGGACTACCCCTACCAGTTCGGCGACGGCGACATCGAGCGGGTGCGGCGCCTGCTGTCGGCGTCCGGGTTCGAGTTCTGCACGCTCGAGATCGGCCTCTATCCGGACCGCAAGTGGAAGCTCGGCACTTTCACCGCGCCCGACCCCGGCATCCGCCGCGAGGCCATCGAGATGTGCAAGCGAGGCCTCGAGGTCGCGGCCGACCTGGGCGCCGCCGACGTCCTGCTGTGGCCGGGCCAAGATGGTTTCGATTATCCGTTCCAGGTTGACTACGACGAGTGCTGGCGCGCTTTGGTCGAGGGCATCGGCGAAGTCGCCGCCCACCGCCCCGAGGTCAAGGTCGCCATCGAGTACAAGCCGAAGGAGCCGCGGGCCAACATCTTCGTGAGAAACGCCGGCACCCTGCTCTACCTCATCAACTCCATCGGCCTGCCCAACGTGGGAGCCACCATTGACTTCGGCCACAGCCTGGTCGCCGGCGAGAACGCCGCCGAGGCGGCGGTGCTCCTGGCGCGCGAGGGGAAACTGTTCCAGGTTCACGTCAACGACAACTACCGCGACTGGGATCACGACCTCATTGTCGGCGCCGTGTCCTTGTGGGAGACCGTAGAGTTCTGCTACTGGATACTGAAATCCGGCTACGAGGGCTGGTATGTGATAGACGTCTATCCATACCGGGAAGACGGCTTGGCCGCCCTCCAGCAGTGTGTGCGCAACTGGGAGAAGGTGCTCGACATGGCCGGCACGCTCACGCGCACCAACATAGCTGAGGCAATGAGCAACGCGGATGCAGTCTCCTCCGTGAGAACCCTGTGGGACACGCTCCTTCCGTGACCCGCGGTCGCGCCACACGCCTGCCGCACCTCGGCTAGCTGCCGTGGATCAGCCGCTCCAATGCCTTGGCGGGGAGACTCGCCTTCGGGCGGAAAGCAGCGCTCCCCGCGTACCGCAGCATCGCCGCCAGCAGGTAGCGGGCCTCCGGGAGCTTCTGATCGAGGTCCAGGGCGCAGATGATGATCCCACCCTTACCCACCTTTGCCTCCAGCAGATACGCCAGCGCCTCGACCACGTAGTACGTGCTGAGGACGCGAATGACCGGATCGCTGCGCTCCAGACCCAAGCCTTCCAAGGCGATCGGCGGCGCGGGCACGATAAGTCGGAAGAGCTGCAGATCCGCAAATCCCTGGTGAGGGAACTCCCCCAGCATGGGGTGGTCGAGGATGATCGTTCCGCTGTGGCCGTCCTCGAGGGGTGGGTAGTTTGCGGGCGGCAGGAAGAAGTACGCGCCCTCAAGGCCTAGCTTCCCCGGGAATGGGCGCAGCGCCACCTCTGGAGACGCCAATATCACGCGCCCGCCTTCGCGGCAGTGCTCGGCGAGGCGTTCGTCCAGCCGGCTCGAGAGCACCACCTTGGGCAGACGGGCGGCGGACCGACGTGCACTGATGCGAGGCAGCGAGCGCACGGTCCGCAGCCAGGAGCGACCGGGCGGGCCGTAGAGCGCCGCCGGCGCCGCTCGCCCCTCGGCCTCGGGGAAGAGCCAGAAGTTCCACTCGTTGTCAACCCGGCGGCGGCCTTCGCGCAGCGCCGCGCGCAGCGTGAGCATGAGCGGACGGGTGACCGCGGGCAAGGTGAGGCTGATGGTGCTGGCGCGGCACGTGCGGAAGGGCCGATGGCGATACTCCAGCGTCCCCGCGGCCAGCCGCCGCGTGCCGCCCAGCAACTGCCACTCGAGCTGGGGCGCGCGCAGCGGCGGATGCGAGAAGTCCGACACCGAGAGGCGGCAGCGGAAGGTCTCCCCTGCCACCAGCACGCGGTCATCGAAGTCGCGATCCATCATGATCACGGTGTCGCCGTTGGTGCGCGACCAGGTTTCGGCGGACACGAGCTTGCGATCGTAGAACTCGTCAACGATGCCTTGCGGCGAGTAGCCAAAGTCCGCCGCGCTGAAGTGGCAGATGCCGGCCAGGCGCGGGTGATCGCGGCGACAGGCCTCCATCTTGGCGCGCGCCTCGACGTACTGCAGGCGATGGCTGGCCTCAGCCATCTGGGGCAGCAGCCGCTGCAGCCCGTGGCGGCGGGCGGCCGTTTCGGCTACCTCGATGGCGTAGGGCCGCACCGCCCCCCGGTACTTGCGCTTGATCCGCACGTCCGGGTGGCTGCTCCACCAGCGAAACTCATGCTGGATCACCGGCAGCGGCGTCTGCTCATCGTACTTGCCCTCAGCGTTGACGAAATCAGCCGGCATCTCGGCGTCGAGGCCGCCGTCGGTCCAGATGACGAAGGCGGAGGGCTTGATGGCCTTGGTGTCGCGGTAACATTGCCAGGCGACCTCGGGGAAGGCGGCACCGTGGTATCCCAGCTCGTTGCTCATGCAATAGAGGGCCGCGGACGGGTGGTTGACGTCGCGCATGATCGTGCGGTCCCACTGCCACTTGAGCACGTCGCGGAACCGGGCGGTGGGCCGGGGCCAGCAGTAGCCATGCCAGGGGTCGCTGCCCGCCCACCCGCCGAGCATCCCCATCTCGCTCTGCACCAGCAGACCCACCTCGTCCGCGACATCGAAATACTCCGGCGCCGGCACGTAGGACTGGCAGCGCACGTAGTTGTATCCGTAGGCGCGCAGCGTCGCCAGCTTGTGGCACCACCGCTCGCGGCTCGTATCCGGGCTGCCAGTCTCCGGGTTGACCGCGAAATCCCCATGCCCGCGCAGGTAGTACGGCTCGCCGTTGATGAGGAAATGCTTGCCCTCGGTTTCGAGCTTGACAAACCCCACGCGCTCGCTCAGGGCATCCTCTACCCGGTCGCCGCGGCTGAGGACGGCATCCACCCGGTGGAGATTCGGCGTTTCCGGGCTCCACAGGCGCGGCGACGACACGGGACTGGACAGCCGATGGACACCCGCGCCCGACAACCTGCGCGTCACCCGCGCCACGGGCGCCCCGTCCGGGGATGCCACTGTCAGCGAGAGGGTCAACGCCTCGCTCGCGGCCCCTGCCAGTTGCACTCGGCAGCGAATTCGTTTGCCGTCCACGTCGGGGTGCATCCACAAGCGCTCGATCCACGCGCTCTCGGTGGCGGTCAACTCGACGCTCCGGTACAATCCGGACCAGTTCCCCATCCAGTTATAGGCGAGTCCGAGCCAGCGGTTCTGTTCGTGCACGCGCACCGCGAGGAAGTTGTCGCCGCCCAACCGCAGGTGCTTCGTCGCCTCGAAGGCGAACGGCACGAAGGGCGCGCAGTGGGCGCCCAACCGCTCGCCGTTGAGCCAGACCTCCGCCGCCGGATGGACGCCGCCGAAGTTGAGCCATATCCGCAGGCCCTTCCATTCGCGCGGCGCGGTGAAGCGCTTGCCATACCATGCCGTTCCTTCATAGGTCGCGCGGAACACCCGCGCCGGCAGTTGGAAGTCCCACGGCTCATCCGTGCCCTCGTGGCCGAAGCCCTGGCCCTGCCAGCAGCCGGGTACGCGGACGGCATCCGTAAGCAGGTGCGGGTGCTTGAACCATCCCTCGCGCTCCCCGCGTTCCTCCGGGTCGAGGCGGAACTGCCAGTCGCCATCCAGGCTGAGTACCCGTTCGGCGGGGTGGCGCCGCCACGGGTTGACGCGGACGGGCACGCGCGCCCGAGGGTCGAAATGCCAGTCTACGTGATCGGTGTACATGAACCAAGCCTCCCGGGGGATGCGGTCTAGCCGCGCTCGAGCAGCCGGCGCTTCAGGTCCAGATAGAACAGCCAGTTCTCGTAGGAGATGTCAGGTGGCGCCAGGTGGTCGAGCTGCGGGATATAGCCGCCGTCGGCCAGCAGCGGCGGCAGCTTGGACTCGAGCTCCTCGGTGATCGTCCGCCGGTCCTTGGTCAGCGCCCGCTTGTCCACGCCGCCCCACAGCAGCAAGTCGCGCCCGTACTCGCGCCGCAGCGCCACCGGGTCCATCCCGGCAGCCGCCTCGATGGGATAGGTGCCATTGACCCCCGCCTCCAGCAGCATCGGCAGCAGTACGCTCGGGTCGCCATCGCTGTCCAGGAAGATGATGTCTATGCCATGGCGCCGGAAGACGTCGTTGACCCGGCGGTAGCGCGGCAGCAGGAAGCGCTGGAAGATTGCAGGCGATATCAGCGGCCCGTTCTTGAAGGCGAAATCCTCCCACCACAGGAAGTAGTCGAGCTGCACCTGCTCCAGCGTGCGCGCCATCGCCCCCAGGGTGAACTCGGCGACGACATCGAGCATCTCCTCGGCCAGCGCCGGATCGTCGTAGAACACCGTGCACGCGTTCTCCGTGCCCATCCAGCGGCGCAGCATCGAGTAGAAACCGACCGAACCGATGCCCGGGCCCCACAGGGGACACTCTCGCTGCGGCGCCCACGCCACCAGCTCGTCCCAATCCGCGGGATAACGCTCCGGCTGATGCGGGTCGTAGCGACGCTTGATGCGCTCGAAATCCGCGCGCTCGGTCACCGGCCAGGCGACATACTGCGGCATCGAGACGCCGTCCTTCATGCACCGTTGGACGACGCCTTCGCCATTGCGCCTGGTGATCGTGCGCTCGTCTTCCACCAGAAGTTCCGGCTCGAAGGAGGGGATCATGCCCAGGTTGAGCCCCAGGTCCCGCTGCTCATCCAGCCCGAAGAAAGCACACCCGTTGAACGTCAGCGTGTCCTTCCGGCGCGCCTCCTCGGGCATGCCCTCCCGCAGCCAACGCTCCTGGGCCTCCGCCCAGTATCCGACCTCGATCATCGGCGCGCGGTCCACGCTCTGGTGATGCATGGTGCGCAGAAACCGCTCTCGGCCGTTCATGTCCGTCCTTCCTCGTCCAGGGCCCGTCCGCCCGGGAAGGCATGATAGCCATTTTCACTGGCATCGGATTATAGTGGGAATACATTACACCGTCAAGCGGCGCCGGCCATGCCACAACGCGCATCGAGGGTGCACGCCTAGCCCAAGCGACGGGTGGTACTGACGAACTCCTTGACCTGCTTCTCGAACTGCGAACGCGGGAGCAACACCGAGCGCCCGCACTTCAGACACTTGACGCGGATGTCCATGCCGGTGCGGGTGACTTCCCACACGTCGCCGCCGCAGGGATGCACCTTGCGCAGGCGCACCTCGTCGCCAAGGTTTATGCGCATGGGTTGAATCACGGTGATCCCATCCATGAGCGGGCTGGCTTTGTCAAGGGGTAGTGGTTGACCGTTGGCGTTGCCCCCTCGGTTCTGCTCAAGCGTCCCTTGCCGGGTGTAGGCTCTGCAGGCGGGCCGCCCGCGGACTGGCGGTCCGGCGCTGCGCCAACCATCTATCTATTGGTCCCTGCAATTGCTGCGCTCCGTGCCCTCGTCGTCCACCACCGCCACCTGTGCCTGGCGCTTGTGCAAATCCACTCCCACGTGTAACATCGGCAGTGCCTGCCTTCGGGTTAGTTGGTTCAGACTCGCGCATTCTCGCCCCTTGCGGCGTAACGCGCAAGCCCGGGGCAGGCCAGCCTTCTCATTGCATCAGTTTCCGCGGAGGCCCGCGGAATCCTCTGCGCGCGTGAGCAGGGGAAGGTCGGATAGCAGCCGCGGGTCCATGCGTGCTTGGCGGAACGCGCCGGTCCGTGGGCGGGAGGATTTCGCATGACTCCGAGACAGCGCGCGATCGAAGCCCTGGAGCTGCGCCGGCCGCCAGGTCTGGTGCCGCACCTGGAGCTGGAGTTCCAGTTGTCGCAGGAGGTCTTCGGGCGGCCGGCGCTGCGCGCCGAGCACTTGCAAGACATCACCGGTGCGCGCAGGCAGGACCTGCTCAAGCGCAATGCCGAGCACTGGGTCGAGGTCGCCCGGGAGTTCGATTACTCCGTCATCACCGGCCTGCACTGGCTGTCGCCTGACGATCAGCTCGCGAGCTTCGAGTATGTCCGCGACATCGCCGGCGACACGTACATGCTCAGCGCGTTCGTTGACGGCACCTTCGCCATTCCCAGCGGCGAAAACATGATCGAGCACGTCGTCTTCCTCACCGAGCGCAAGCAAGCGGCCCTGGAGGATGCGCGGCGCCGGGTCGAGGAGGCGATCGCCCTCGGCCTCCAGGTCATCGGCGGGGGCGCGGAGGTTATCTTCATGTGCGCCGACTACTGCTTCAACCACGGGCCCTTCCTGTCGCCTGCCATGTTCGCGGAACACGTCGCGCCGTTCCTGCGGCAGCAGGTGGCGGCGTGGAACGCGGCCGGCGCCTATACCGTCAAACACACCGACGGCAACATCATGCCCATCCTCGACCAGCTCGCGGATTCCGGCGCGCGCGCCTTGCACTCGCTCGACCCCATGGCGGGCGTGGACATCGCCGAGGTCAAGCGCCGCGTCGGCGGCCGCATGTGCCTCATTGGCAACGTCAACCTGGCGTATGTGCAATCGGGAACGCCGGAGCAGATCACCGAGAGCGCGCGCTACTGCCTGCGCCACGGCGGAGTCAACCAGGGCGGCTACATCTACGCCACCAGCAACTGCATCTTCAGCGGCGTCCCCATCGAGAGCTATCACCACCTGCTGCGCGTGCGCGAGGAATACGGCTACCCGGGCGCGCAGCCGTAGGCAGCCCCTCCCGATCGGCGGCAGAGGCGCCGGGGATGACAAGTTGCCGCCGGCAGCGCATCGTGGTCATAGAGGAGAAGACCCGGGGGGGGCAGAAAGACCGCCCGTGGTAGAAGCAGCGGCTGGCTGCCGCTGCGGCAGCCAATAACCACCCACCGCTTGGCTCGACTCGAGATAGTTGACTGAGTGCGATGAAGGAGTCCACAACCATGCCCGCGCAGCGTCGGCTGATGCTCGTGCTAGTGATCTGCGGAGTCGCCATGAGCGCGCTCACCCAGCGCCCGGCGATGAGCGATGAGGCGTCTTCCGCCGCCGCGCCCGCACCCGAGCCGCTGAGCCTGGAGCAGGCTGTCACCACCGCGCTGACCCTGAGCCCGCTTCTGTACCAGGCGGAGCAGGAGCTCCTGGCGGCCCGCGACGGGGTGACCCAGGCGCGCGCCGCCGGCTCCGTCACCGCCGAGATCGGGGTGACCCAGACGCGGGTCAGCGAGGTCTCCACGTTGACCCTCGCCGTGCCCGCGCCCCCACCCGACTACGTGACCTTCCAGACCGTCAGTCTCGGAAGCAAGGATAATACTACCGGCACGCTGACAGTGGCCAAGCCGCTGTACACCGGAGGCCGCATACCGGCCGCCGCTCGCCAGGCCCGCGCCGGGGCCGATGCGACCCTGGCGGGGTTGCAGCGCACCCGCCAGACGGTGACCAATGACGTCCAGCGGGCCTACTACGGCGCACTCGTCGCCGCGGACTTCGTGGCGGTGGCGGAGGGGGCTCTCACCTCCGCGCGCGAGCACCTGCGGGTGGCACAAGCGCGACAGGACGCCGGTGTCGCCCCGCGCTTCGACGTCTTGCGCGCCAAGGCGCGGGGCGCCCAAAGCGAGCAGGCGCTGATCCAGGCCCGCAATGGCCTGAACCTGGCGCGGGCGGCGTTGAACCACGCCATGGGCGTCGGCCAGGACCGTGAGTTCGTGCTGACGACCCCGCTCGCCGAGCCGACCGATACCGCCGGCCTCGACCTCACTGCGCTCGTGTCGCGCGCCCGGGAAACCCGCCCTGAGATCCACCAGACCCAGGCGCTGATCGAGGCCGCGGGCGCCGGCGTCTCGCTCGCGCGCAGCGCGAAGCACCCCACCCTCGGCGTCGCCTGGATGTACAGCCGGCCGTTGGAGACCAGCGCCTTCCAGGTGAGCAACTGGACGCTGGCGCTGACCGCCGGATTGAACATCTTCGACGGCAGGCAAACCAGCGCGGCGGTCAGCCGCGCGCGCCACGAGCGGGAGCGAGCGCGGGGCTTGCTGGAGCAGGTGCGGCAGGGGATCGCGCTGCAAGTGCGCCAGGCATACCTCGACCTCGATTCCGCGCGCGAGCGCATCACCGCCGCGACCGCCGGGGTAACCGAAGCCGAGGAGGCCCACCGCGTCGCCGGCCTGCGCTACGAGGCGGGCGTGGGCATCAGCGTCGAAGTGATTGACGCCGAGGTGGCGGTCGCCTCGGCGGGCAATGACTATGCCCGCGCGGTCTATGACTACAACGTCGCGGCGGCCCAACTGGAGTACGCGGTGGGCGCATCTGCGGCTGCCGCGCCCGCGGAGAGCCAAGCGCAATGAAGCGCGCCCCCGGGAGCCGCGGCATCGTCTCCGCCGCCGAAGTCTTCGAGAAGTACCGCGCTCACGTTAACCCCGGCCTCGCCGCCCTAGTCAAGTTCATGGGCTTCGACGCGGTGGAGGAGTCGGCGCAGGGCGCGATCGTCCGCGATACCGAGGGCAACGAGTACATTGACTGCCTGGGCGGATTCGGCGCGCTGTCACTTGGACACCGCCACCCGAAGGTGGTGGCTGCGGTGCGCGAGCAGCTCGAGCGCATGCCACTGTCCTCCAAGATCCTGCTCAACGACCGCCTGGCGGATCTATGCCAGCGCCTGGCGGAGATCACCCCCGGAGATCTCCAGTATTCCTTCATCTGCAACAGCGGCGCGGAGGCCGTCGAGGGAGCCCTCAAGCTGGCGCGCCTGGCTACGGGACGGCGGGGCATCGTCGGCGCGGTGGGCGGGTTCCACGGCAAGACGATGGGCGCACTCAGCGCCTCCGGCAGGGACCTGTACCGCAAGCCGTTCGCGCCGCTGGTGCCGGGGTTCTCGCACGTACCCTTCGGCGACGCCGAGGCGCTGCGCGAGGCGGTCAGCGGGGACACCGCCGCCGTCATCCTCGAGCCCATTCAGGGCGAGGCGGGGGTGGTCATACCAGCCGACGACTACCTGTCGGCGGCGCGCGAGATTTGCAGCGCGGCCGGCGCGCTGCTCGTCCTGGATGAGGTGCAGACGGGGTTGGGGCGCACGGGATCGCTGTTCGCGTGCGAGCACTGGGGCGTCGCGCCCGACATCATGACCCTGGCCAAGGCGCTGGGCGGCGGGGTGATGCCGGTGGGCGCGTTCGTGGCGCGCGCCGAGCTGTGGGACGCCTGGCGCGTGAATCCGTTGCTGCACAGCAGCACCTTCGGCGGCAATCCGCTCGCCTGCGCCGCCGCGCTGGCGGCGCTGGAGGTGGTCATCGAGGAGCGCCTGCCCCAGCGCGCAAGGGAACTGGGACAGCACACACTGCACGCTCTGGGCGAACTGCGGCAGCGTTTCCCCGATGCGGTTGTGGAGGTGCGGGGGCGGGGCCTGCTCATCGGCGTCGAGTTCGCGCATGAGGACCTCGCCGGGCTGGCCATCGCCGGGCTTGCGCAGCGGCGCGTAATCGCGGCCTACACCCTCAACAACCCGCGCGTTATCCGCCTGGAGCCGCCGCTGGTGATCGAGGAGGGACAGCTTGCCCGCGCCCTGTCCGCCCTCGGTGAGGCGGTGGAGCAGGCCGTCGCCCTGCTGGCGGACGCCGGACCCTACCAGGACGAGCCGCTCTGACGAGTGCAGCGATGCTGACTGTGGACGGGGCCCAAGGCGGCGGTCAGATTGTGCGCACCACCGTCAGCTATTCCGCCCTCAGCGGGCGCGCGGTGCGCGTCGTCAACATCCGCGCCGGGCGCCCCCGGCCTGGATTGCAGGCCCAGCATCTGGTGGCAGTGCGGGCCGTCGCCGAGCTGTGCACGGCCGACGTCACCGGGGCCGCCTTGGGCTCCGCCGCGATTGAGTTCCGCCCCGGTCCCATCGCACCGCCGGAGGTGTGGCGTCTTGACGTCGGCACCGCCGGCAGCGTTATGCTCATCCTGCAGGCGTTGCTGCCATGCCTTGCGCTTGGCGGGACCGCGGTTGATCTGACCCTCACCGGCGGCACCAACAACCCCTGGGCGCCTGCCTTCGAGCACACCCGGCGCGTGCTGCTGCCCACGCTGCTGCAAATGGGCGTGAATGTGGAAGCCGAGCTACGGAGCCGGGGATTCTACCCCCGGGGCGGCGGCGAGGTGCGGGTCCGCGTCGAGCCTGCGAGCGCCATCCAGCGGCTCTCGCTGTGTCAGCGGGGGCGTCCGGTGCGCGTATGGGGCATAGCGTACAGTTCCAACCTGCCCCAGCACATCGCCGAGCGCATGGCGCGCGCCTGCCGCGACCGCCTTGCCCTCGCCGGTCTGGCTCCGCAGGAGTTCCATATAGATACGGCCACACCGTCGCCGGGCGCCGGTTGTGGCATCATCGCGCTCGCCGAGTTCGAACACTCCGTGCTTGCCGGGGACAGCCTGGGAGAGCGAAGCAAGCCGGCGGAGAATGTCGGCCGCGAGGCCGCGGAGGCACTGCTGAGGGAACTGCGGTTCCAGGCGGCGGCTGATTCTCACCTGGCGGATCAACTGGTTCCCTGGGTTGCCTTGGCTGGCGGCGACAGCGCCTATGTGACATCTCGCAAGACCGACCATCTGGCATCGGCGGTGGCGGTGGCGGAGCACATGGTCGGCGCGCGATTCAGCGTAGAGGGGGATGAGCCGGCGAGAGTCCTCTGCCGCGGAATCGGCCACGCGCCTATCTAGGCCTCTGGGCGGAAGCTGAAGCTCTCGTGAGGCGCCGGCGAGAGGCCTGTGAGAGTGTGACCTTTTTGGGATAGCACATACCGGCTATCCGCGTTATTCTCTGCACACCAAGGGTGGAGCGTGGCGCATGGGTGTGAATATAGTGCGTTTCGGGCTCGATTAACGCCATTCATGCCCCCATGTCAACCGGAAAGAGGTCTTGTCGTGCCTTCCGACGAATAGTAAACAGGCGCGCCGTAAAGCGTGGGCACAGGCCCGGCGGCAATGGGTGCGCGAGCACGCATCGCATGATCCCCGGGGTGGCGGGCGGCGAACGGTTGGCTCGTTGTGGCGAGAGCCCATGCTCCAGGAGCGCGAAAGGAGCCCTATCTAATGCGGTCGCACTGGCTTACAGTATTCGTGATCGCGTTCGGAGCGATAGCGGTAGGGGCCGCTGCGGCAGAGGACGTCGTGGTCGTCGTCAACGGTGAGTCCATTACCAGGGAGGCGCTGGCGCATCGCCTGCTGGACCTCGGGACGACATGGCAGGCCCCGCTGGAGGAGATGGTCAACGAGACCCTGCTCTTCCAGGAATCGCGGAAGCAAGGGATAACGGTATCAGAAGCCGAGCTCGACCAGCGTGTGGCGAGCATACGGAAGAAGCTTGGCACGGAAGACGACTTGGCGCGCTACCTGGCAAGCCAGGAGCTCACCGAACCAGGCCTGCGGAACAAGCTGCGGGTCAAGTTCCTGGTGGAGAAGATGCTGGGCGCGAAGGCGACGGTGACGGACGGGGAAGTAATGGACATCTACGAGAAGAACAAGGCCTCCTTTGACACCCCGGAAACCGTAACGCTGCGCATGATCCTCACCGCCACGAAGGAGAGATCGGAGCAAGCCATCAAGCGGCTGGACAAGGGTGAGAGCTT
>Ga0307380_10007464_pt1 | contig 14219 bp, 11 predicted proteins | sample UN3MG_FD_202239 | JGI IMG/M metagenome (GOLD analysis project Ga0307380, IMG submission 202239) | Soil microbial communities from Risofladan, Vaasa, Finland - UN-3 | ecosystem: Environmental > Terrestrial > Soil > Coastal area > Acid sulfate soil | place: Finland: Risofladan, Vaasa | collected... | reverse complement strand
TACATGAACCTGGCTATATATTTTCATACGATATTTTTGGAATCACGCTGAAAAATAAACCGGGCAGTGGGGGTTTGCCCGATCCCCCCATCTCCACTTGCAATGGAGAAGACTTCCGGATCCCTGGCGTTTCCGGGATACACCGGGCCGCAGACCACTTAATGCGCGACGGTTATTCGGATCTCCCCGGGGTAAACCAGTCCGGAAGCATAAAATCATCCTCCTTGAGGTCATCCGGCCAGATGATGACAGGCCTGAGCTCATTTTCTGCCTCGTTCCAGCGTAGTTGTTCCATATACAATTTAAACTGGCCTTCACGATATTCAGGAGTGAATGCTATTGTCCCGTCTTTCATGACTTCGATTATCTCCGGCATCTTCAGGCTGACGAGGGCATCGCGAACGTTCGCTTTATCCAGTGTCCCTGCGTCCTCTACCGCCTGGACTGCGATATACACGCCTTCATACGTGGACGCGCCCATCATTCCCGGGAACCCGTCCCACATCTCATCGAAGTCCAGCAGGAATTTTTCCACGGGAACCTGGATCGGACCCTGCGGTACTGTGTATGGGCTGAAACGTGTCTCGATTATTGAATATTCACCGAATTGACCTACACCACTGTAATAATCGGGATCGTCATTGCATTCGACCGCGAGGAAGATGGCATTCAGTCCCACATCACGCCGTGCCTGGGTGACCATCGGTATCTGTTCGTTTAAGAATGCCGCAGGATATATGACATCGGGCTCTGCAGACTTTACAGACGTGAGAACTGTCCGAAAGTCGGTCTCCCCCATTTTGAAGGTCTCATTTGCCACCACGACAACAGGGAGATTTTCTGATTGTATGGTACTAATCACCGCATTCTGGACCCCTTTCCCGTAGGGGCTGTCCTGGTAGACGATAGCCAGCCGAAGTGGCCGATCGGCAGAAAACCCGAATTTCTGGTTGATTGCCGGCCGTATTACCTCGTTTGCAAACAAAATTGTCTGCCGGCCATAGTCATCCGTTGTGGGGCAGTGATGGAAGATATAACTGGTATTCACATCTGTCCTGTGCGTGATAATCGGGCTGGATGCGCCTGTCACAATATAGGGAACTCCGTGATCCGACGCGATAGACTGGTGTGCCGAGACCACCGCACTGGAGAATCCTCCGACAAGGATATCAACATTATCCTCCGTGATCAGCCGTGTGACAGCCTTCTGGCCGCCTTCCCTGGTGGACTCGTCATCACCGAGGATAACCTTCAGGGGAATATTTGCGCCAAATTCCTTGACGAATACTCCTCCATCAGCATTGATCTCTTCTGCGGCAAGCACTGCGGACTGCCAGATGTCTTTCCCCGTAGTGCTGGCCGGCCCTGTCATAGAGGCCACAACTCCGATTTTTAGCTCATCTGTCGTTGCTTGCTGCTCTGTACATCCTGTAATGATAAGTGCCGCACAGAGAAGCAGGATACAACTCGCGAGAATTTTTTTCATATACTGCTATGCTATAGCATGTCACACCAAAAACCTTATGGAAAAATATTCGGGTGCGGTCCGGCAGGATTCCGATCGATAGACCCGAAATAAAAAAGATTGACCAACACAAGCATTTCAGAACCAGAATAAGAGTATCGGGCGGGGGTTTCCTGGCATCCCCGCATACAAGCAACAGACCATTCAGCAGATGGTTATTTGCTGCTCTTTACCGTTTTTGCGCCGCGAAGAACGGCAATTCTTCCCGTGCGGACAAGCTCCTTCACTCCATACTGGCGGAGCAGCTTCTCCATGGCATCGATCTTGTCGGTGTCTCCGGTCAACATCAGGACAACGCTTTTCGTCCCGACATCAATTATCTGAGCCCTGAATATGGAGGCGATCTGCATGATCTCTGCCCGGCTCGTCCCCGGATCTGCACTCACTTTAATGAGGGCCAGCTCCCTCTCAACACGTTCCCTTTCCGTGATATCAGAGACCTTGATCACATCGATCAGCTTGTTTGTCTGCTTCATCACCTGCTCAATCTGGGCATCATCACCAATGCAGACAATGGTGATCCGGCTCATCCCGGGTTCCTCACAGGTTCCCACCGCCAGGCTCTCGATATTGAATCCCCGCCGGGAAAACAGGCCGGTCACCCGGGAGAGCACACCCGCCTTGTTCTCCACAAGGACACTCAGAGTATGCGATTTCATTCAAGACCCCCGATCATTTCATTGACGGCAGCACCGGCCGGTACCATGGGGAACACATTTTCCTCACGTTCGATCCTGAAATCCATCACAAATGGTCCGTCGCATGCCAGGGCAGCTTTCAGGGCCGGGAGAACTTCCTCGGGCGAATCCACTCTTATGCCATCGACCCCGTAGGCATTGGCAATCTTTACGAAATCAACGGCCGGCAGTTCGGTATAGGAATACCGCCGGTCATAAAAGAGCTCCTGCCATTGCCGCACCATGCCCAGGAAGCGGTTGTTGAGAACGGCGACTTTTACCGGGATATTGTAGTGGGCAACGGTTCCCAGTTCCTGGATGGTCATCTGGAAGCTGCCGTCTCCGGCTATATCGAAGACCGGTTGGTCAGGCTGGGCAAAATGAGCCCCCATAGCTGCCGGGAATCCGTATCCCATGGTTCCCAGTCCGCCCGAAGTAATCCAGGTCCTGGGTTTCCGGAAACAGAAATACTGGGCAGTCCACATCTGGTTCTGTCCCACTTCACTCACAATGATTCCGTCTCCATTCAGCAGGTCGCTTAACTGCTGGACGATATACTGGGGCCGAAGGACCCCGTCGCTTTTGTATTGAAGGGGATATTTCTCCTTCCAGGCCTTTATTCGGGCGTTCCACTTCTCGTACTCGCGGGTTTTCTGGATTTTTATCAGCATTTCCTGCAGAACATATTTCACATCGCCCACTATCGGTACGTCAACTCTCTTATTTTTCCCAATCTCTGCCGGATCAATATCGATATGGATGACCCGTGCCTTCGACGCGAACGTGTCGAGTTTACCGGTCACCCTGTCGTCGAACCGGGCTCCGATGGCAATCAAAAGGTCACATTCGGTCACTGCATAATTGGCATACTGTGTACCATGCATCCCAAGCATGCCAAGCGAGAGTGGATGATCGCAGGGAAGTGCACCCAGGCCCATCAGTGTACAGGTGACAGGGATCATCATTTTCTCTGAAAGTGCCATGAGTTCTGCCGAAGCATCGGAGGCAATCACTCCGCCTCCCGCATAGATAAGAGGTCTTTCCGCAGCGAAAAGCAATTCAATTGCCCGTTCAATCTGCCGGGGGTGTCCCCTGATTGTCGGCTGGTACCCTCGAAGGGAGACGCTTTTGGTCTCCGGGTATTCATACTCGATCTCCTGCGTGCTTACATCCTTGGGAAGATCGATGAGGACCGGTCCCTGTCGTCCTGTTCCGGCAATATAAAATGCCTCCATGACCACATTGCCCAAATCCTCCGCCCTCTTGACAAGATAGTTATGCTTGGTGATTGGCAGCGTTATCCCGGTGATGTCTGATTCCTGGAATGCGTCATTTCCAAGGAGACTGGTGGGGACCTGCCCTGTTATTGCAACCATGGGAACGGAATCCATATATGCCGTCGCTATTCCTGTCACCAGGTTGCATGCACCGGGGCCCGACGTGGCCAGACATACACCAACCCTGCCGCTGGCACGGGCAAACCCGTCAGCGGCATGTGCTGCTGCCTGCTCATGCCTTACAAGGATGTGCTGCATATCAGAATTGTAGAGTTCGTCATATACAGGCAATACTACACCGCCGGGATACCCAAAAATGGTTTTGACCCCTTCTCGCTGCAGTCCTTCAATCAGAATTTTCGCTCCGGTTTTCATCCTTATCCCTCAACAATCTGTTCATGCCGGCGATGACCGCTTCTACACTTGCCATGATAATATCGGTTCGAGCGCCGCGAGACGTAATTATCTTTCCATCTTTACTTAATCTTACCGTTACGTCGACTAATGCATTAGTTCCCCCGTGAATTGCATCCACATGGTATTCTTCAAGCCGGATGTCCGCTACTGCAGCGACTGACTTGCGAAGCGCCTCCATCGCCGCATCTACCGGGCCGGTTCCCGTGGATGCCCCTGTGATCTCTTCACCTTTCACAACAAGGGTGACTGAAGCCGTCGGAATGACATTGCTCCCGCTTACGACGGTAAACTGTCTCATTTTAAGGACAGGTTTGCATTCGATGGCCATGACCGCTTCGGTAATCGCCATCATATCGGCATCGGTGATTCGCATCCCGCGGTCTCCCAGATCCTTGATCCTCCTGAGGATCTCTTTTAACTGCGACTCATCCGGGTGATAATTCATCTCATTCAGGGCAGCCTTGACTGATGCAGTACCAGAGTGTTTTCCCAGCAGAATTCTCCGTTTTCTTCCGATGAGTTCCGGATTGACCGGTTCATAGGTACTTGGCTCCCTGAGCACTCCATGAGCATGGATCCCACTTTCATGGGTGAAGGCCATCTCTCCCACTATTGCTTTGTTGGTGGGGAGAGCGACTCCGGTCAGCCTTGAGACCAGTGAAGAGAGCTTATAGAGCTGCTCTGTCCGGATGCCGGTGGGGTATCCGTACAGTATCTCAAGGGACATTACCAGTTCCTCGAACGGAACATTGCCCGCCCTCTCCCCAAGTCCGTTTACCGTGGCATGGGCAGAAGTCGCACCGGCTTTGAGCGCAGCCACTGTATTGGCCAGGGAGAATCCCAGGTCATCATGGCAATGGATGGAAAGCGGGGCGATGCAGAGGGGAGGGATGATCTCAGCCACTCTCTCCGGCGTAAGCAGCCCTACGGTATCGCAGAAACACAACCTGTCCGCTCCTCTTTCCAGGCCGCCGGAATATACATGGTGCAAAAAAGCAGGATCCGCACGGGAGGCATCCTCGCCGGAAAGCTCCACGATCAGTCCTCTTTCCTTGGCATATTCGACACCCTGAAATGCCATCTCGCAGATCTCGGCCCTTGATTTTCGCATCTTTTTTACGATGTGAAGATCACTTACCGGGATTACAAGGTGTACGGAATCGGCTCCGAAATCGGCAGCATAGTCGATATCACTTTTCATTGCCCGGACGTACGTGCAGATCTCTGCGGAAAGCCCGGCATCAGAGATTACCCGGATGGCTTCGCGTTCACCATCGGAGGCAGCGGCAGAGCCCACTTCAATAACATGAACTCCGATATCAGCGAGTCTGGTCGCAATCTCAAGTTTGTCGGCAGGCTTTAAGGAAACACCGGGAGTTTGCTCCCCGTCTCTCAACGTAGTGTCAAAAAAGCGTATCTTTTTAACTAATAAAACGATCTGTCATGGAAGTTCCACCACAATCATATAAGTTGCCGGGAAGAATATTTAAATACCGCCCAAAACGCCGGTTCGCTTCAGTCGGGTAACAACTCGCCTGTATTGATCTTTTTTGCACTTTCATAGGCATCGTAGATGGCATACATCCAGAAGAGCGGATAGAGGACGATTCCCACAAGAAACCCAATAGAAAGGAAGAGGATTACTGCGAGCAGGAGGAAGACAAGGCCTTTTCCGGTCTGGCCATTGTAGATCTGACCGAGCCCGGGAACCAGAGCGGAGAGGATTGCCGAAATGCCGGGATTTCGGATATCTGCCGGCTTTGATACCTTCAGTCCGCATTTGGGACAGATTTCTGCATAGCGGTCCATCTCTGCGTCGCAATAATGGCAGGATGTCAGTTCCCGCTCTCGGGTCATAAAAAAGGAGTAATTATTCTGCAGGAACTGCAGGTGGTTGTTCAGCAGGAACTACAGGCGGTTGTCCTGCAGGAGTTGCAGCCGGTTCACCCGCACTCTCGTAAAGGAGTGTCATATAACGAGCGCTGAATATAGTCACGACCGGGAGCAGGAACAGGTAGATAAGCCATCCGATGAATGGAATAGCGGCTATTATCATGATGACGAAGGAAATGACCACCATTACGACCCAGAGGACGATCAGTGCGATAATGTAATTTCCCCATCCTATTGCCCGGATTTTTGCCATGATAGCACTGATATTGAAAGCCTCTCCGAACCGGTCCGTTCTTGCCATCCTGATCATACCGATGTACCAGATAAGTCCGATAATGAAGGACAGGATTATCAGAATTATTATCCCGATCGCCATTGCCCCAAACAGGCCGACAACTACTTCAGGCGACGGATTACTCATCATTGCGAATATCGGAGCCCCGATCACGAGAACTGCGATTATGATGATAGGTATCGCATATATTATTCCTGCAACAATTAACTTGATCCCGTCAATGAACAGTTTGCCCCAGTGTTCGAGTTCGGGGGCAGGTGTTTTGCCCCGGTAGATTTCCATCATATATCCGATGATAAGTGGGAAGATGATTGAAGATATGACGAGAAGGATCCACTTGACCCATTTCCCCCATACCGCTTCTTTTGCGTACTCCATAGAGTCGCCCAGACTTTTTCCAATTTCCATAAATATCACTTTTTTATGCTATTTGTACACCAGAGAAGTTAAAAAGATAATCCCAAAACACCGCCCGATGTTTTCGAATTTTTTTGAAATATGGATGTATATGTGGTGAATGCAGATCCTGCACCATGCTCTGCTATAGCGGACTCATGAAGGCCAGGTCCGGATATCATCACCTAATGCCTGAAATGCCTGATGCCTGTAAAGACCATGGCCATGTTCAGTCTGTTTGCAGCATCAATGACTTCCTGGTCACGGATCGATCCTCCGGGCTGAACAAGCGCAACTGCACCGGCAGCTGCCGCCACTTCCAGTGTGTCAGGGAAAGGCAAAAATGCGTCCGATGCGACTGCCGAACCCACCAGGGAATAAAGGGATTTGTCGATAGCGATCTTTGCGGCATCCACCCGGCTCATCTGCCCTGCCCCTATTCCCAGCGCCCTCTGCTGATCGGCAAATACAATAGCGTTGCTCCTTGTATATTTGCAGATTCTCCATGCCATCTCAAGGGCTTTCATCTCTCCGGGGGTTGCATCCCGGTCAGTGACCACAGACCAGCGTTCCTGGTACGGTGGAGTATGCTGGACGAGGGCTCCGCCATCAATAGTCCGTATCTCCCGTCCCCCAACAAGGTCTTTGATGAGAAGAACCCGCATATTTTCCTTTTTCTCCATAAGGGCGAGTGCATCATCAGTAAATGCGGGTGCGGCGACCACTTCCACAAAAGTCGAATTCAGTTCATCGGCCAGGGCCGCGTCCACCTCGCCGTTTAAGGCCACCACTGAACCATATGCAGATACCGGGTCAACATCCCGGGCTTTTACATATGCATCCAGAAGGCTTCCCCCGCGGGCTACGCCGCATGGATTGTTGTGTTTGACAATCACTGATACAGGCTCTTCGAATTCGGAAAGAAGGTTGCACGCCGCGTTTAGGTCCAGGTAATTATTGTAGGACATCGGCTTCCCCTGCAAAGGTGTCTGGATGGCAATTCCCCCCGATCCGTACACTGCGGCCTGCTGATGGGGATTTTCCCCGTACCTGAGCATCCTCCCGTTCCTGAACTGTGTGGTATATACCTCAGGAAATTCACAGTCAAGCGAATACAGGTGGTTGCTGATGGCGCCGTCATACGCGGCAGTGGTGGCAAACGCCTTTTTAGCCAGTTTGAGCCTCTCCTTCTGTGTGAACCCTCCATTTTCCAGGGCTCTCTTCACCAGGTCATAGTCCCCGGGGTCGATGATCACTGCCACGTCGGCGTGGTTCTTGGCAGCAGCCCGTATCATGGCAGGTCCTCCGATGTCGATATATTCGACCAGGTCAGGCAGGTCCAGATCCTTCTCTGCCATCTCCTCAAATGGATAGAGATTGATGACAAGGAGGTCGATGGGCTTGATATCAAGGTCTGCCATGACCTGATCATCAATGCCTCTCCTCCCAAGAATGCCTCCATGGATGCGGGGATGGAGTGTCTTTACTCTTCCATCCATCATCTCCCGGGAACCGGTATATTCAGATACTTCGGTAAAGGGAATTCCCGCTTCCCCGAGCACTTTGCCGGTGCCGCCCGAACTGAGAATGCTGACACCATGGGCGGTCAGATCTGCGGCCAGTTCCACGATGCCCTGTTTGTTCCATACAGAAAGGAGTGCCCACTTCATAGACCTCTATTGGCCATGATAGAATATGAGATTGATGCCGGAGCCAGGGGATCTGTTCATGTTCCTATGGGATATCTGACTCATTCTCAACCATTATACCCGCCGCGCTCCAATATGAAAGGAGAATGTTTTACCTCCCGGTTAAATCGGTCCTTTACTGGTGCTCCACATGCAATATCCCGCTCCTCGGACGTACCTGCGGGTGCGGAGGTGAAGGAAAAAGGATTGATCTTCTCAAGCCTTACGATGTGCGGCCTGCCCTGAAATCCGATATGGCTCTCGTCGGGAGTCTTCTTGAGGGCCAGTTCGGGTGCCATGAGATCCCTGCACTTCTCCTTTTTAATAAATCCGGAGGCCTGGATCGGAATGATTTAATAATTGCCAACGGGGAGAAATTCGGGTGGCTCTCCTTTGATCCGTGCACAAAACAGTACAGGTATGATCCTTCCTTTGAAGCACTTCCGTTTCTGATCTCCCGGATACGGGAGGGTGTGGTGGATATCACCGATGCACTTCTTAAAGAGACGAAACTGCAGGGAAAAAGAATCGGCGGGAAGCGCCTGCGGGTGAAGAGTGATATTCCCGAAGGTGGAGTCGTCATAAAAGCAGGCGACCTCTGGGGTGTCGGGCAGCTCAAAGGCGGCTATGTTCGTATAAAGCAGATCGGCAAAGTAAAACCAATCGATTATCCGGAATCCGGATGGGATGTCGCTGTAGCCAGAAATGTCTGGCACCTCAAAAATATTGAACGCACTGCTGTCAGGTTCATAAAGCAGCAGACAAAGGGCAAAGCGTGCGTGAACATTTCTTATTCCGGAGGTAAGGACAGCACCGCAGCACTGGAACTGGCCAGGAGAGCAGGGGTGAATACCGCATATTTTGTGGACACCGGGATGGAATTTCCCGAAACCCTTGAGTTTGTGGAGAGCCAGGACATCCAGATACGGATTGGTGGCGGCGATTTCTGGGAGAAAGTCAAAAAAATCGGACCCCCGAGGAAAGACAACCGGTGGTGCTGTGAACATCTCAAACTCCAGCCTGTGAAAGACTGGCTGCGTGGGAAAGGTGAATGCGTAACCGTCCAGGGGAACAGGTGGTACGAGTCATTTGCCAGGGCGGGCCTTCCTGAAGTGAGCCGGAATCCATTCAATCCCTCACAACTTAATATTTCACCGATCCGGAACTGGAGAGCCCTGGAGGTATTCCTTTATATCTGGTGGAGGAATCTGCCATATAATCCCCTGTATGACATGGGGCTGGAACGGGTCGGGTGCTGGATGTGCCCGGCAATGCTGGAGAGCGAATTTGATCATCTTGCAAAGCTGCATCCGGACCTCCATAAAAAGTGGATGAAGTTCCTGCAGGACTGGTTTGGAAGCGAGGTGAATAGCAAGTATCTCAAATGCGGTATGTGGCGATGGGAGACGCTTCCCTCCAAAATGCGCGAACTGGCATCAGAACGAAAAATCCGGATCCCGAAATCTTCTAAAAAGACCTGATTTCGCATCAACTGGAAAAATTGAACTTTATATTACATGATTCCATTTTTGTAACATAAAAAATATTTATATAGAACCACAATGCAATAGATATTTGATCATCGTATGGCTCGGTCAACAGAGGAGGCTTCTAGTAGCCCTGATGAAGAAAAAAATGAAATTTCGGGGGTAAAGCCGGAAAAATCCTCCCCTGATCCGGAAGAATTGCAGAAACAGTATGATGAGCTCAACAGTCGATTCCTTCGGCTTGCAGCGGATTTTGACAATTACAAGAAAAGAATGAATCGGGACATCAATACCCGAATCAACTTTGCAGTGGAGGAATTTGCTGTTGCGCTTATCGAAGTGATCGATAATTTTGAGAGAGCTCTTAATGCGGAAGGTTCTTCTGCAAGGGAGGGGCTTGAGCAGATCAGCAAACTTTTCGAAACCATTCTGGAGCGCCATGGAATAAAGAGAATTGAGTCCATGGGACAGACATTCAATCCAGAGGTGCATGAAGCGATTGCCTATATCCCGTCAGAGAGTGACGAGGGTATTATTATCGACGAGATATGCCCGGGGTATTGCATGCATGAAAAAGTAATACGATGCGCGAAGGTTGCAGTTTCAAAAGGACGCGAAACGTCAAATGGAGATAAAAGTGAGTGAATATGGCCAAGGAGAAAATTTTAGGCATTGATCTTGGAACCACATTTTCCTGCATGGCAGTCATGGAGGCAGGAAAACCTGTTGTGATTCCAAATGCAGAGGGACAGCGGACTACACCATCCGTGGTGGCATTTACCAAGGACGGGGAACGCCTCGTGGGAAGCCTGGCCAAGAGGCAGGCAATCACCAATCCTGCCCGGACAATCCAGTCAATAAAGCGGAAGATGGGGAGTGCGGAAAAGAAAAAGATTGATGAGAAATCCTATACTCCCCAGGAGATCTCTGCAATGATCCTGCAGAAAATGAAGGTTGATGCAGAGGCGTATCTTGGCGAAAAGATCACCAAGGCGGTCATCACCACGCCTGCGTACTTCAATGACGCCCAGCGCCAGGCAACCAAGGATGCCGGCCAGATTGCGGGGCTTGAAGTGCTGAGAATCATCAATGAGCCGACGGCAAGTGCCCTGGCATATGGAATCGATAAAGAGTCTGATGTCACGGTCCTGGTATATGATCTTGGAGGCGGCACATTTGATGTGTCCATCCTTACCCTGGGAGACGGCGTTTTTGAGGTGAAGGCAACCTCCGGAAATAACCACCTGGGAGGAGACGACTTTGACCAGAAGGTTATGAACTACCTTGTTGAGGAGTTCAAAAGGAAGGAAGGCGTAGATTTACACAAGGATCCCATTGCCATACAGCGTCTGCGGGATGCTGCCGAAAATGCAAAGATCGAGCTCTCCCAGAAGATGAAGACAAATATCAATCTCCCCTATATCACGACCGATGCCAGTGGTCCCAAATTCCTGGATATTGATCTCACACGGTCAAAGCTCGAACAGCTGATTGGAGATCTGGTAGAATCTACGGTTGGACCTGTGAAACAGGCATTGAGTGATTCAAACCTGTCCCCCGAACAAATTGACCACGTGCTGCTGGTGGGGGGTTCGACGCGGAGTCCTATTGTTCAGGAGACGGTAAAACGCATTTTACACAAGGATCCGGACAAGGGCATCAATCCTGACGAATGTGTTGCCATGGGTGCTGCCATCCAGGGAGCTGTTCTTTCCGGCGAGGCGAAGGATATCGTACTGCTGGACGTGACGCCGCTTACTCTTGGAATCGAGACCCTTGGCGGCATCGCCACAAAACTGATCGAGCGGAACACGACAATACCCACCAGGAAGAGCCAGATCTTCAGTACTGCTGCCGATAGCCAGACCAGCGTGGAGATACACGTGGTTCAGGGAGAACGGGCGTTGGCCAAAGACAACTTCACGCTCGGGCGTTTTCAGCTCACAGGCATACCACTTGCTCCCCGTGGCATTCCCCAGATTGAGGTGACTTTCGATATCGATGCAAACGGGATCATTCATGTCTCGGCAAAGGATCTGGGAACCGGTAATGAACAGGCCATAACGATCAAGGGAGACAAGCGCCTTTCGGAGGATGAGATCAACAGGATGGTCGAAAATTCCAAAAATTTCGAAGATGAAGACAAGGCAAAGAGAGAGGAGATCGAACTCCGCAATATGGCAGATACGGCTATATTCTCTGCTGAAAAGATGTTAAAAGAGAGCGCCGACCAGATAGATCCCGAGGATAAGGAGAAGGTTGAGCTGCATGTAACCGGTCTCCGGAAAGCCCTGGAATCCGATAACAGCGAGGATATCAAGAAGGAAATGGAAGCGCTGACAGAAGCGGTCTATACTATTACCACGAAGATCTACCAGAAGGCTCAGGCTGAGAAGGCCGAGCAGGCCCAGGCCGGAGAGGCACCCGGCGGGGAGCCCTCACAAGAGGATGATAACGTGGTGGATGCCGATTTCAAGGTAAAAGACGAGTGAATCCATGGCTGCGGGAGACTACTACGATACCCTCGGTATACCGAAGAATGCGGATGAGAAGGAGATCAAGAAGGCTTACCGCAACCTGGCCAGGAAATATCACCCCGATGTCTGCAAGGATGAGGGTGCGGAAGAGCGGTTCAAGAAGATAAATGAGGCCTACAGTGTCCTGTCAGACTCCCAGAAGAGGGCACAATACGATCATCTGGGCCATGATTCCTTCACCAGCGCCTCAAAAGGATCCTATACCGGTGCCGGAGGTTTTGGTGGAGGAGGTTTCCATGCAGATTTCAGCGGTTTCGGGGACATTTTCGATTTTTTTGGCGGGGGTGGATTCGGCAGCAGGCGGTACACCGGACCGCAGGCTGGCAATGACCTCCTGATGAAGATCCAGATAACCCTCGAAGATGCAGTGTTCGGCAACAACAGGGATATTGATGTGACCCATTCTGAAGCCTGTCCGTCATGTGACGGTACCGGCAGTGAAACCAAGAAACTCATAAACTGCCCGAAATGCGGAGGTACTGGTCAGATGCGACAGATGAGCCAGTCTATCTTCGGCCAGTTTGTACGTATGACAACTTGCGGCGAGTGTGCCGGAAGAGGCCGCATTCCTGAGAAACGCTGCGCCCAATGCAGGGGATCGGGCCATAAACAGGTGAAACGAACTATATCGGTACATATCCCTGCAGGTGTGGAAACGGGAATGCGCCTGAGAATGGAAGGCTATGGTGAAGCAGGGGATTATGGTGCGCCGAACGGTGATCTGTTTATAGAGGTGTATGTCAAGCCTCATGAGAGGTTCACAAGAAGAGGCGATAACCTGGAGACCATGCTCGAAATAAGCCCTTCACAGGCAGTGGTGGGTTCAGTGGTGGACGTGGAGACAATTGAAAAGCGGCATGTGGAGCTGAACATTCCATCCGGGATCCAGCAGAATACCGCCCTCAAGATACCCGGCGAGGGGGTAAGGAGAAGAGGGAAACCGGGGGACCTCCTGATCCGCGTGAAAATTGTGATTCCAAAACAACCCCAACCGGAAGTCAGGGAACTGTATGAAAAGATCCTGGAGTTGGAGGGGTATCAGCCTTCCGCGGAGAAGAAAGGGTTCTTTTCCGGGTTCATGGGAAAAAAATAGGGTAAATCTCCAAAATATCTTTTTTAGTGATATTCTGATATTCACGGTATCTGGAAGATGAAGATCCTCCCGACGCTCCCAGGGGCCACGCTCCGCTCGCCCCTGCCGCTGCGGCGAACCGCGGGATGGGATAGGGACTTTATAGGGAGCGATTCATTTTCGTATCCCGATGAATAACCCTGCTCAGGGATCTCCTGTTGCGGGGGTGGTACGAGAAAGGACGGAGGACGCTTTCCGTAGGAAAGGACGGAGGACGCTTTCCGTAGGAAAGGGGCAGCATTCCCCCCTCCTGTTAAATAATGGTTTTTCCGAATTAATGACGATTCAAAAGGGTTTATCCAATATTAAGATTCAGGCATCTTCCATCTCCTGAATCGGAAAAATTTCATTTTCAGGGGAATTTCCCCTATCCCTCCTCAAGATGCTTCAGGGTAGCGGGAATAAGTTCCGAGAGTGACGGATGGATATGAATGCCTGCCAGTGAATCCACGGTCTCCCCGTTCATGATAGCATTCGCGATTTCCTGGATGAGAATGGGCGCTTCAGGCCCGATAATATGGAATCCAAGGATAGTACGGTTGTCCCGATCGACGATTACCCTGGCAAAGCCGGCTTCCTCCCTCATAGCCTCTCCCTTGGTGATGTCCGCATAGGATGTTCTCCCGACCATGACCAAATGGTCTTTCCGGGCCAGCTCCCCGGTCATCCCGACAGACGCAATCCTTGGGAATGTATAGACTGCATGAGGAACCGCCTGGTAATTCATAGCCACTTTCTCCGGGCTGGTTGCGTTGTGCCAGGCGATCAGGGCTTCCCTGTTTGCGGCATGACGAAACATCTGCTTCCCATTGGCGTCACCGACCGCCCAGATGTTTTCCACGCTGGTCTCCAGGTATTCATTGGTGAGAATATACCCTTTTTTATCGGTTTTTAT
>Ga0307380_10007462_pt1 | contig 14219 bp, 9 predicted proteins | sample UN3MG_FD_202239 | JGI IMG/M metagenome (GOLD analysis project Ga0307380, IMG submission 202239) | Soil microbial communities from Risofladan, Vaasa, Finland - UN-3 | ecosystem: Environmental > Terrestrial > Soil > Coastal area > Acid sulfate soil | place: Finland: Risofladan, Vaasa | collected... | reverse complement strand
TAAAGTTAGCTACTGCAATATCTTTTGCCATAATAATATCCTATTTTAATTATTTAGTCCTAAAGTGATGTATAGCAACCTATGATTGCACTGAGGCCATGCGGTTGGATGCCGATCCCAACCTGCCAGTGGCATGACCCGAAGCTTCTTCCTGCGCTTGCTTATTGGGTGTTATTGCCGAAATGTCAACAGTATATGTATCATCTATAGTATTACGTATATTCATAGTGGTAAGTACCATTCCATCCCCATAATATGTGGAATACCCAACAAACGAAATATTATATGTATTATTAATGTTATTATAGGAGAACACAGGCTGTTCTACAGAACTTAATAATACAGAGGATATTTCATTACACTCCACATTGTTTCTACCATCAAAAATAGTTGTTAATATATTTGATTCTAGGTCTAAATTATACAATTTAGGATATATTACATTATCAGCATAATCAGATGATGCCACAGTACAAATTGTAACGTGTTTTTCTTCATCAAATAACCAAACCCCACCATAATTTCCGTTGTTATTACTCGATAGATCTATAATATGAACGTCATCGGCTATAGAATATATTCTGGAAGTATCATAGTCATATTTTATCTTTTCAAACAATAAATGCCCAGTGGTATATACCATAATTGTATCAAACCAAATATCAAAATCTCTTATTTGCCCGTTTAATATATCAGATGATACAGCAGAAGTAAATAATCCGAAGTTATTATAAATGGAACTTAGTGATACTGAAGCGGAAACCGCGTTTCCATCTGTGTTTTTAGTCCACATATATCCAGTTGCATTATTTTTGGTGTATATTGTTTCTAGTGCTCTGTCCTTTAATAGAAAATATTGATTTCCAAATATATCGGTTTTCCATTGATATACAAACTTATTTTGATTTTCTATGTTACCGTACCAAGAATCAATATTATGTTCCCCTCTAAAATTCTCTGGGAATGCTTGGATGTCATTCCAAGTATTATCCAATGCTCCAGACCAAGGATCATATTTATCATTTTGAATTTTAAATCCGTTATAATTAAATCCGGTGCTTTCATATTTTGTTTGATAAGGAATAAACTCTGAATATCCCGGTAACTCATCGGACGTACCGGAATATGAATCCAGTGTAATCCCGGTTTTCAACCAACTAGAATCTATATTCGTAGAAGATATTGGTTTAATTTGTGTTTTATTAGATACCCCAGCATCTCTGGTATATAATGCAGGATTCTGAAATATCGCTGATAATTCTCTATTATATGTATTTTCCAGATCATCAGTATAAATAGTGTTTGTATATCCTTTACCAATATATGTGGTTAGCCCCATAAGTTTTGGTAGGAAATATCCCCCAACATCTTCTCTGGAATACAAATCCCCAATATATGGTATTGTGGCTATTGTTGGAAAATGTCGATTTAAAATATTTGCATATGGAACTAATGCATCAACTAATGTTCCAGATATATAATCAACCCATAATCCACCTGTTGGTGGTATTCCATTCGTCGAATTTACTAATGCCTGTTTCCATGTGATTGCGGAATTTGCCCAATAATTAACAAACATTTCTGATTCGTTACTTAATATAATATCAGAAGGATTGTTTGTTGCAGATATAACCATTTCTGTGTTTATGTTATCTAAATAAGAACTCAATGGTGATGTACATAACGGATTAATAACAAGATCACACCAACGTTTGCTTTCCGAATTAATCTTAAATTCTATAGGTTCTTCCCAAATAATATTCCCGGTTCCATTATTTTTGTAATCAACATATATATTTTCTACCAAAGATAATCTTGATATATCCGGTTGTGTTATAAATGTGTAATCATCAATTGGTGTGCGAATACCACCGCCCCATGTCATTGTTCCTTTTTGTTTTGTTTGACCCGATGAATTATCATATGAAACTGCCCAAAATGGTCTTCCACCAACGGCAGTTACATTATATACATTTGATGTATAATCCCATCCACTAAGTGGTATATTTATTACTGCATTAATTCTGTCATTATATCTGGTTGTAATACCAAGACTACCGCTTAGTTCTGTGGTTAAATCAAAATTAACTCCGCTTACTGGCGGTAAAACCACAAACGTTTCTGGTGCAAATGGACCATAACCAATACCAGAAACTTGATATTCCCCAATCTGATCAATAAGATATGAAAATTTATTGTTTGGTGATATTTTTATTGTTTCAACATTAGTCGAATCTGGCTTAATCAAATTCCAAACAACAGCGGTTAATTCTGCTGCGGAATGTTCTGGACCATCATCATAAAATCCTACTGGCCACACATAATCCACGTACTGACCAGTTGTAAGATGGTTGCTAGTATACCATGGATTAGCTTCTATGCTTACACTGGATGCTAAATATGTTCCAACGGTAGATCCTCTGGTATCGTCACTTGTTAAACAATACCAATTAGAATCTATATGATCATACATAATAAAATCACCGGCATTTAATACCATTGGTGATGCTGACGTGCTCTTTTCCCAAATACCATCAGTATCTAGTGTGGCTTTCATCCATTCTGCTTTGGTAGTATTTGTGTGCTTGTGTTTTATAATTAAATTAGGAACAAAATCAACGATTAGGTCTCCAGGATTTCTAAGTAAATTACTTCGTAGGTATTTGTACACAACACCAGTTTCAAATCGAAATCTAGATCCATCTCCGGTTTTCCATTGACCCGCACCCCAACCAACATCTGGTTCGGGATTATTTCCTGATACTTGATAGAATGCAAAATCCTTGCTTGACTTATATCCTAACGAATCTGTTCCTCTCCATGAATCCAAATCAAAATGTTCAGGGAACTGTGTATCAACAAATACTATATCAGTCATATATGAATAATCACTATAATTAGATCCAGGATGTCCTAATGGAGAATATTTTATTGCTCTACAAGTACAGTCATTCCAATCGCCAATACCGTTCGTTGCTAAGTCTACGATACCAATATTTTTAGTATCATGAATTGATTTATGATCGTTTATGTAATATAGACAATCCACTTGATGATTATAATGTACAATAGAAGTCTCGTCTATAAATATTGAAGAATCTTGCCATACAAATGTTTCATAGTTTCCGGGTTTACATTTCAATGTAAGTGATGGTTGTATTTTTCCAGTTGCATTATAAACAAGCGTAGAATTGCTGCCAGCCAATGTCTTTAAGTCCAGTCCACTTAGCCATGCACACTCAACAGGATAACCATTTGGTGCATTTAGTTTATATATCATATCACTGTCATATAATCCATATCCTGATCTAGCACCGACAATTGCAGTTTCAACGCTTATTGATGATAATGTAATAGGAATACATTGACTGGAAAGTATATTCATTGGTAGGTCAGGATTGTCTGGATTATATGTGTGTAATGGCCAGTTAATAAATGTTTTACCGACTGATATTGGTATATCAGTATTAATCATTTTATACAACCATGCCCGATCAAACGGACCCGAATATAATGTATCTGGATTGAAATCATGTATTCCATCTGATACCGTAGTTGTTCTTACTGATATTTTATCTGCACTTAAATGTGTTTGTGACGGAATAGCACCAATATCAATCAACTTGGTATCATTTATGTTTATAGGATTGATAGCTGAAACTGGAACTGTTTTCCAATATTTGTTTAATATAGAATCATCATATGTATCTATATAATATGAATTTTCTAGTAATGGGCCGCTCCAATCCAATCCATCCCCACTTGTTCCATATCCTGGATATGGAAATCTAAATCTTGTGTTTCTTGATTCAAATAGTGTTGCCTTCATAGTATCTTCTAATATATTTTCAGAAGTATACTTTAACCAAGAACCAGAAATTGCGTTGTTATTTTGGATAAAAATCTTATCAGCAAACTTATAATTATTGGCGGCTATTGCCCCATCGTTTATTAATGATGTTGCGCTTAAATATATAGGATCAAATACAATGTCTTGTTCATATTCCCTGAAGTATTCTCCAGATGGGAAGTAGAACCAGTTATTTCCGGACACCAAAGTATGTTCAACAGTACGAGTATCAGAAACATAATAACCACCCGATAATATGTATTGGTTCTCTCCAATATATTTCTTGGTAGCATCAAACCTAACATAATCATTTAATACTTCTCTATTGAACTCAGAATATGCAGATAATGGTAATGCGGATACATCAGAAACTCCATGGGATTTCAGTACTGTATTTATTGTCCATAATAATGGATTGTTTGCATCTAACGCATTAACTCCCGTTCCGTATAACCAGTTCAACGCCGAAATTTCAAACCCTAAACTATCAAAATATGATGATACTGTTGCGGATTCGAGATCATAATATGAAGAAACAGCAACCGTTGGATCTTTATCATAATAGTTTGTATCATCATACAATTCTTCTAATATGATTTTAAATCCAGTAGATATAGCAGACAAATCTGGAAATGTATCATATGCTGATTGTTCTGGAACATTTAAAACATAATCTCTTTGTGTAAATGCCTTTAATAGATATTCATAAAATAGGGTTCTTAATGCATTTTCAGAACCAACCATATTATATTTTAGTTTAGCCTTTTTTATTGCTTCCCGTTTGTTAATAAAATATATTGATATCTCTCTTAGTTTCTTAACAAACAATGGAATTGCGTCGTCAATATCCAATGGATCATCAAAATCTATATCCTCAAGCCATTTCTTATCTTCCTCGTTTCCGTATAATTTTAATTCCTTAAGCAAAGATATATAATCTGAACGCAAATCATTTGTGGTATCGGTGTTTGTATATGTGTTATTGTACCAAGCTTTAACATATTGATTATATTGAACGGTTTCCTTTCCAGGTATAATTCCGGAATTTCTTTGAACCCATTCCTGATAGGTAAACGGAACCCTACTATCTTCCGGTACCACTACTGCGGTATTATTCTTGATACCTTCCATATATTCTTTATTAGTAATATAATTCGATCTGGATGTATCTTGTGTTTTGGAATATGTAGATAAAATAGCCATTATGTGTTTATTCCTCCGTATAAATTATCCATTAAGAGTCTATCTATAATTCCATAATTGGTATACCATGCAGACAATGAAGAGTTAGTTTCAGACAGTGTAGTATAATCGTCATCCCAATTAATAACTCCCTCGACTTGAACATCACAAAGAGTTGGTATATACTTGTAAAATTTATAAGTTGCATAATCACTTGAAAGTAACCATGCTACACTACTTGTTGATGATAATGCCACACCAGTAAGTGCGTGTGTAGTATCAAGAACCGTTTCATAGGTTTCCTGACCAAAAATAGGCTGCACAACAAATGCAACCCCACCGGATACCATATATGTTGCTTGATCTATAATATCGATTCCCCTATTAAAACAATGATCATGTCCACAAACGCTACATACCGCTTTATTTCTTACAAAATTTGTATTACACTTACAACGTGTTCCCCAAAGATTATTATGTGATATTGAAGCAATATTAATTAATCGTTTTAGTGATGGCGGATAGTTAAATTTATAATTATCAATTGGTACATCTACTTCTTCTGATATAGAATATAATTGATCTATTTCACAGGTATTTATATTAGAATTATTATTTACAAAATTGGCAATCTTTTCATATGATTTTCCCCCAAGAGAAGTGTTAGTATCGGTCTTATTACCAACCATTGTGTCTAGATATGTATTAAATAAATTTACATTGTTATAAATGTGTTCGGACAATGCATAGTCCCTCATTTGTTTTGTTGAGTCCCAACTTTCATTAAATTTTCTAATATTAATATCGTCTGCATTTGCATAAATATCAAACAATGCACTCGTTCCGGAAACACTATATGTTTTAGGAGTATCAACATATTTATGTATCATTTGATATCCTGTCCAATCACCAAACGCCTGTATTCCTCGTTCGATAGCACTACGAGGATATATCAAGAACGAATCAACCGCGCTTATGTTGTTTATGGAAAGAATATATGCCCTTGCTTCCGTCGTATTTAATACCCATATTCTTTCTCTTGAATCACATGCTATACCCTCAAGATTTGCACTTAGAGCTGATGTTGCATTATCTGCTGTGGAGTATTCTAAACCGTAACCTACTATGTTCTCATTGGCAATATTTCTTTTAATAACATCATATCCGCTTATACAACCAATTGCGGATTCACCAAAAGTAAACCAAGGATTGGAGTTTTGATCTATTGTTAAATATGCAGGATGTGGTATATTTTCAAAAGAACTTACAAGATGACACATAGAGTCATATTTTTGAATTGCTCCACCACTTGCTGTTTGTTCTTCTGTATATGGAAAATATTGTTTCTGATATTCTTCACAAACCCATACCGAATTGTCTGATGGATCAACAACCATACCTTGCGGTTGTGCGCTTAATGGGAAAAACACTGATGTAATAAGAGCACCAGCACTGGTATATTTAGCCAAGCTGCTGCACAATGGATGTGAATATGTAACCCAAGCATTGTCCTCGGTATCAGTATCAATTTGAACTGGTCTGGCAGATATATAATCTGATCCAGAATATACGAATGGAAAAGATGCCAATAAAATAAGTGTTGTACCTATCATGTTTTTATCATATTTTATAGCAAATGTTCCTAAACCTTCTGTCCATCTGGTAACCCATGCATTTGCTTTACTGTCAAGTGCTACTGAAGGTGAATAATGTATTGTTTGGCCAACATATATAGAAGAAAGCAAGGTTCCATTTGAAGTAAACTTACTAACATATCCAGATAGAGCATTAGAAACCGTCCACACATTATAGCAATAATCTACTGCTATACCAAAAATTCCACCACTTGATCGATCTATCCATCCGCTTGCTGGTCTCCAAAATGTTGTCTCTCCAGAAACCGCCGAATAGTATGTGCTATTTGTTGTTGCATATAAATATGGTGATATACTGGGTAGTATTCCGTTGGTGTACTCCGCAGAATATGGATAATTTACCTTGTTTAATGTATTTGATCCGGTATTAGATATCCAAGCAAATGGAGTATCACGATACCATCCAGAAGATTCTACCGATACCGTCGAAGATAATTGCGTATTTAGGGATGATGCCGAAGAATTAACGCTATTAATATATACCCCTCCCATATAGTAATCATCATCATCATATCTCTCGAAATATGCTGATGTTGAATTAAAGGTAACAGAACTATCAGGAATATTTGTAAACCCGCGTTCTATGTTTAATATGGAAGATGTTGTATCCTGTGGGTAGTCAAATACTATTGTATCCGATGTTATGTTACTGCACATATTTGTAAGCACATCACTGGTTGGTGTAATTACATACCTGAAATTAGTATCAACCCATTTTATTTTATTAATATCCTTTGTTCCATCTTTTGTTATATTTAAATATGTTGGATTTATACCATTAACATAGTGTTGCGTTCCTTGTACTAACATACTATTAGAATAACCAACAGATTCATCGTCATAATTTACAGGTCTTCCTGATACATCCATTGTTGCCCATAACATAACAGGAGATGTATAATCAAGTGTTGGCATATCATCAATATAATGAAATTGTGCATAGCCAGTAACATATAATGCATTACCGGAAGAATCTGTTATTGTGGTATCTGTTGTTTCTATTTTATCAATAACATTTCCGTTTAAATCAGTAAATCTCCATTGTGGTAATAAATGACTCCATTTACTTTGTGTTATCTGATATGGTGCGGACCTAGAATATTGTGAATACAATATAATAGTATGTGTGTCATAATCACTAGCCGTAATAGAAACGGTAAATGGTGTTGATGTTGAATGTGTTACCTCTGATGGCAACGGAACTTCTGTAAATACTATATCGTCTAATACATTTCCAGTTAATGGTATTACTGGTGGACTATTATAAACAAATCGCATATAAGTAGTTGGTTCTCCGGTAATATACATTTCTGATAGGTCACTATTAAATGTAATACCCTCAAGTTGTCCAACCAATCCCGAAACTCCATATGATGTAAGATATAAAGTGTCTAAAACATTACCACTTAAATCTGTTTTAAATATTGCACTAGCTAAATCACTAATAGTGTAAAGTTCTTGTGCCGCTGAATCGTAATATACATCACCCAAATCTCCCTTTGTAGGATAGTCTTGAAATACTCCTGATAGTGCACTAATAGCATCAAATGGTTGAGTTGCAACACCATCCATTGTAATAGAAAAAACAGCCACTGAACTAATTCCCGGTGTAAATGCTCCCAAACTACCAGTTTCCATTCCTTCTCTAACTGCATAAAATTTATTATTAATGTTATCGTAACTTATACCCTCAAATCCCTTATTTGAAAAATACTCAGCAGATACAGTAATCATCATACAATCAGAAGCAGCAATAGTTGTTGTGTCAGAATTTATATCAAATTTATATAGAGCGGCAGAAGTTGATGGTGTATTATTTGGTTGACCGGTATATTCTCTTTCTTCAATTACCGCAAAAGTATTTCCAGACACCCAACATATTCCTTCAATATCAAGAAATCCAGTTGTTGTAATTTTACGTTGTAATCCAATATTTATATCGTGCTCATAAATATTAATAATTGTGCTGGGAGTTCCAGGATTAGATTCAACGATAAATATCGTATTGTTTGTAGGATAGTAGGTTACTGACGATGAATCGGAAGTTATTCCATACATCGTAGTAGTATAAGTTTCAAGCGTATAATAACTTAGCATAAATCCCCATTAGTATTCGACACTTTCATAAACGGTAGATTCGCTATCCACTGCGATATATTTACTAAAGTTCGAAATATCATATAAATACGGAAACATAAAATATTCTAACGTATAATTATTTCGTATTGAAGTAACATTACTAGTATATATTGGATTCCATACAATCATTGAAAGGTTTTCTTCTTTGATGCTACTATCGTCAATTCGTTGAGTATAAAACGTTTTAACTCCATTAACTGATAATATGTCAGAAGTTAGTTGATTAATATCAATGGTTTGTCCCAACTTAACTTTTTGTCTATTAAAGTAGGTTAAAAATATATTTTTTACATCTAGTTGAATTGAAGAATTGTCTCTTCTAGAACTTGCTTCTTTAATGATTTGCAATCTTGTGTTATTTACATCCGCAATTGTTATTGCACCACCGGATTTAGATATTCCCAACCCCACGGAAACATAAACAGGATCAACCATTATAGTTTCAGATGTTAATACCTTCTCACTACGCATTGAGGAAATTATTAGTTCTTTTTGTGCGGGTGATAAAAATGATATTGGTTGTGACCAATTGGCGTTTATTTTAGGTACTACAATAATATAAATGTTATTAAAATTACAGGAATCACCAAAGGTTACTTGATTAAATAATGCCCTGGAAACCATATTAGGATTAGTTATACCAAGATCATAATAATATTTCATTTGCTGTGATAGATATTTCCAGTTGTTAGCCACCGATACATCGCTAATTAAATTAGCGAAATTTGTTTTAATATAGTTTTCATAATCAAGTTCGGTAACTAATCTATATTGAGATCTAAAAATTCCCGGAGCATTGCTTCTTATGCTATCAACGCTTTCTTCTGTACTGGAATATGTAGAAACATTGGTATTATTAAATATAATACTTGCTAGGGTAGTAAGAAAAGAATATTCTCCCGCCACTACATCCGTTAGTATTGAATCAAATTGTGTGGTTGTATACTTATTTAAGCTCTTTCCATTAAGTACTCCAACACCAACCTCTCCCGATGTTCCATTAGATCGTAAATAATAAATTGCAACACTCGATCCAGCATCCAGCTTTCTTCCATTTATTCCATTACCAAATTTAATTTCATACCTTTTGTTTTCATTAAATCTAATTTCATACTTCTTTTCGTTTGCGTTCTCAAGATAAAGGGATGGTGTAGATTCCCATTGTTCCCAATCACCACCATCTGATGGGTTTGGTTTTACATATACATCAATATTAAAATGATCAATTAATACATTATCTCCAGGAACCATATATACAATTTCACCCTCTTGTCCTATTGCGGTATATGTTGGATATTCCTCATATTTGCCCTGATATAATAGTTTCTCGTTAGAAAAATTGGATAGATTTTCAGTCTGCCCACTAAGTGATTTTGCTATTGTTATATCTTCATTAAAAGAATATGGTATTCCCCCCAACTGAAAATATGAATATCTTGGTATTGTATATAATCCTGGATTAGCAAGTTCTCCGGTTCCTAATGCGCTAACAACAAAGTTAAGTGTAGAGGTTTGATATCCAATTGGTTTATAGTCAATAAGTTTTACTATACGGTTCATGTTTTCATATATTTGAGAATCAGAAAACATTGATTCTGTGGATGTTTTATTAAGATAATACATTAAAACATTAAAAGTATATGCAACAATGTCTATAACTGTAGATATATAACTACCCTCATAAATGTGATCACTAAACACACCAGATTCTGTTAATCTATCTTTGATATGTTGCTTGATAGATAAGCTATCGAACGCTAAATATCCATCTTTTGTATTTGGACAACCATTATCATTTATACTCATTTAAAATCTCCTAAAATTATCATTATACAGGACAAACCCTGCTCAAGTTTGTTATTAATCTATCACTATCTTGCGTTAACACACCCGTAAACGAAACCTTTTCCTTTAGTCCAAGTATAGTGATTTGTATTTCAACATCATATTGATGGGCATCTAGTTGTGATACAGATGCGTTATCCGGATATCCGGTAACATTAATTCTGTCAACCACAACTCTTGGTTCCCATTCCTCTATTGCTCGCAGGATTTCTGAACCAATTCTGTGTCCAATAGCCTCGGAAACTGGTGCAAATAGATATCTACGTAGGTTTGCCCCAAATCTTGGAACTAGGAACCGTTCACCGGGTGTAGTATTAAAAATGTTCAATAATGAGTTGTTTATAGCAGCAATATCATAATCAACTTCTATATCTTTCCCCTGAATAGTAGTGTTTGTCAATATTGTTGGTACCATATGCTCTGAAATGTCCAAATTAAGGTCTACATACGTGTAACCCTTGGTGTTTTTTCCTGTATTTTTTAAATTGTTTAATATAATAGATCCCATATCATAAATATTTAACAAACTGGTACATTTTATCTAGTGTTTGGGTAAATAATTACGTAACTATAGTTTAAGGAGATTCTAAATGAAATTTAAAAAAGGTAAATATGATATTTTAATTGAAACCGCTACTACAAGGTTTGAAAATGGTGGAATCATGTCTGGCGACCTTGTTCGTATACGAAAGGATGCGCTTAAAAATGAAAAGGTAAAGGGTTTCACTGCCCAGTTTCTAAAGATGCTTGAAAATGCAATGAATACTGACCTTAATTTGCGTGCTGGTGCGGTTAAAAGCACAAGACCAACGACAAGTGGTAATTACAAAGGCGGAACCGACTCTCCAGCGGATTATTATGTTGATATTGTGGTAGAATACGCTCCGGGTCTATGGCGTGACCCTATGACGGTTCCAATAGAAATCTTAGAAGTTATTGATACTGGTATTAACTTGCCACCAGTTCCAGATAGCCTAAAGCGTAAAAATAAAGTCGATATGCCAAAGAAAGTAGAATCTCCAGATGCAAATCGTACAACGCCAACTAAAAACACCAAACCAGAATTCGAAAACAAAACAACTGATGGTAGAATTCAGATCAAAAAACCTAATGAAGTATCCAGAAAGAATCTTGGAAAGCTAACATTGGAAGATGTTTATGGTGATATGCTTGGAACAGATCCATCAGGTGCTGGAACTACCGATGATGATGGTAGATTTGTTGGTTATACAGTAAAATTTGGCGAACCATATGGTAAGAACCCAGATGCTATTATAGATAAAATTCAAGGAATGCCAAGCCTAAGTAATAACATGGATGCAAAGTTCGTAGATGATAATACCCTAGAATTAAAAATCGATGGTGATCTTGATCCTGCGGAACTTGAAAAGATGATTACAAATGTTACCAAGGGAACCGTAAGCGTTACTAAGACCGAAAATGATATGACATCTTTTGGTGCTCCTGCAAAGACCGGATCAACCCTACAGAGTAAATTAGGTAATCCAGTAAGTATTGCTAGTGGTTCACAGGCTATTGGGGCATAACCTCACTTAGTTCCAGTATACAAGCATAACAGTTTATTTCTGTATCAAGCACATGATTATGTCTATCCATTGCGTTTGCAATTAACAGCAAGACTGGTCGCTTCGCGTCAAAGGACAGATCACTATTATATGTAACATCAAACAACTGCTTTAACAATGTATGGTAGTTATTGCCAAACTTCATTTCGTTTTGAATTATATACGATCTAAGATCAGAAATCTTCTTTTTTCGTATTTTGTCAAAAACAGTTTGTGCAAAGACTGATGTAGTACTTTCATTTTCCAGTGATAGAACACCATCGATAATGTTCTTGTGTAATTCCCCAATAACCTTTCTGATATCAGGATAATTGCTCTTTACAAGTTCAAGAAACTTCTTCTTTTGATCTTCTGGTACCTTAACATTCTCTGCTTTTAGAACGCGAACCGCTCTATCAACAACAGCTTCATATGGTGGTGTTAAATCAAACGATTGAAAGCGAGAGTCAAGTGCATCAATTACCATTGAACGATAATTACATGTGGCAATGAACCTAGTATGACCAGCATTAGCTTCAATTACATGTCTAAGAGCCTTTTGAGCACTAGACCCAGTTCCTGCATTAAAGCTAAGACCGTCAATTTCATCAAGAATTACAACCTTTATCTTTCCATCGATTGAGCCTGTTTGTGCAAAGTTAGTAACCTTGTTTCTAATAGTTTCTACGCCAGATTCATCAGATGCATTAATATACAAATACTGACAATCCAATACATCAGTAACCAATATTTTAGCCAAACTGGATTTACCGAGTCCTGGTGATCCATAAAACATAAGATGTGGTATCTCTTGCTTTCGTCGTATTTGTTCAAAATATTTTCGGTTCTTATCCGAAAGCACAATATCATCTAATGTAACCGGACGATACTTCTCTACCAATAGATTTTCAAACAGATCAACCATATTATTCCTTACTCAGTTATCAGTGTTCTGCCAGTAAATTGATTATTTCTAACCTCTTTGATGGTATTAGTCTCTCTAATTTCCACTGCTAGGTTATTGGAAAGCCATACCAAGAGTTCTGGTAGCTTTTCATTATCAATTTCGAACACACCGTTGTTTTGTACTGTTACCTTCACCATTTTATTTCTCCTCTTCCTTTTCCGCGTCCTTCTTGATCATTGTCATAAGTGCATCATTAACTGCCCAATTAATCAATGCTTTTGTATCATTTACGATATTTTCCTTTGCATACGCCAGTAATTTTTCAATTAGTTCGTTTTCCAGATCCAATTCAAACTCCACCATTTCCACAACCCTTTCGTTCTGGAATACTTCTGTTGTTTCTGCTGTTTCTGCTGTCACTACTGTTTCTGTTGTTTCTGTTGTTTCTGTTGTCATTTTTAGTCCTTTCTTAGTCTAAATATGTTTTTATGTAACCCGTATTAAGTCCGCTATAATCACCTACTTTGTATTCTAGTTTATATTCCATTAGAATGTCAACAACTATCTTCTTCATTTCTTCACTATGTCCCGTTATAATCTGAAGTTCCTCATTAGAACACCACATCCGGTTAACGGTTTCCTCTAATAATTGGGCAGCGATATTGTGTCGTACCCCATGTAGATCAAGTACTTTCATATACATATACTATCATAACGCCTAGTAATGTCAACATTTTCCTATAAAAAAGGATAAATAATTACATAATATAAGGATGTGTTAATATGAATGATGATCTTGATAAAATTTTAGACGAGTTAAAGAACGATGAATCTATTACGAGTTTAGCCGATACACCGAAAACGCCATTATTAGACATTACGGATGAAAATGTTAATAATTACGTTATGCAAAAAATTGGAAAATTAGTTGAATCAGGTATAGAAACAGTAGAAGCGATACAAAATACTATATCAACTGGTTTTGAGGCAGAAGAACTGGCTGCATTTTCCGGATTAATAAGTTCCGTTGCCAAAGCAGCGGAAACTTTAAACAAAATTAACATACAGAACAAGAA
>Ga0307380_10007461_pt1 | contig 14219 bp, 14 predicted proteins | sample UN3MG_FD_202239 | JGI IMG/M metagenome (GOLD analysis project Ga0307380, IMG submission 202239) | Soil microbial communities from Risofladan, Vaasa, Finland - UN-3 | ecosystem: Environmental > Terrestrial > Soil > Coastal area > Acid sulfate soil | place: Finland: Risofladan, Vaasa | collected... | reverse complement strand
AGTTTTTAAGAAGGAGATTAGTGTTTTGGCAAACGGAATTGTAAAATGGTTTAGTGATAAAAAGGGATTTGGTTTTATTGAGAGGGAAGATGGTGGGGATATTTTTGTTCACCACTCAGCTATCAACTCGTCTGGTTTCAGAACTCTTTCTGAAGGGGACAGGGTAACTTTTGATGTAGAAGAAGGCGATCGAGGGCCGTCCGCAAAGAACGTAACTAAGATTTAGTTCGCAAACAATGCATCGATCAAAGGCATCTTGTTTTAAATAAATGAGATGCCTTTTTTGTTTAATAGATCCCAAAATCTTTTAGTAGATATAAATTATTGAGGTTTTTAAAAATGAAAAATTATAAGCAAAAAGCTGTTGAAACAGCATCTTTTTTAAAAACACACATTAAGAAACCTTCTGAAATAGGAATTCTTACAGGAACCGGCCATGGGAAAAGCGCAGAATCAATGGACATAGACGCCTCATTTGCATACAAAGATATTCCACATTTCCCAATTTCAACTGTTGAAAGCCATTTTGGAAGACTTCTCATAGGAAGTATGCATGGCAGGCAGATTATCGCCATGCAGGGGCGGCTTCATCTCTACGAAGGATACTCTCCAACTGATATTACCTTTCCGATAAGGGTGATGCAGGAGCTCGGCGTTAAAACCCTGATTCTTTCCAATGCAGCCGGAGGCATAAATCCTTTGTTTAAAGCCGGCGATATTATGATTATTGTTGACCATCTTAATCTTACAGGTTCTAACCCTCTGACAGGGCCAAATGAAGAGACCTGGGGCATAAGGTTCCCTGACATGACACGGGTATACGATAAACAGCTTGTTTCAATTGCTGAGAAGGCCGGAAAAAACAATGAAATCTGTCTGCAAAAAGGGGTTTATGCCGGTCTGGCAGGCCCATCTCTCGAAACACCCGCTGAAGTGCGTTTTTTAAGAGCTATAGGGGCCGAAGCCGTCGGCTTTTCAACTGTTCATGAGGTAATTTCGGCCGTACATGCTGGTATAAAGGTGCTGGGATTATCGACAATAACCAATGTGCACGATCCAGACAAGCCTGTTAAATCGACAATTGAGGAAATAATTGCTGTGGCAGAAAAATCCTCTTTAAAGCTTGCATCAATTATAAGCAATGTAATTGAGAATCTAACGTGAAACTATTTGACAGCCATTGCCATCTTAATGACAGGATGTATGATAAAGATATTGATGCGGTTATTAAACGTGCGAATGATGTCGGAGTGTCAGCATGTATGATCGTGGGAACAGACAAAGAAAGTTCCATCAAAGCCGTTGCCCTGGCAAAATCCATAAACAATATTTATGCCTCTATCGGTATTCATCCTCACGAAGCAAAACACTGCTCTGAATCAACCTTAAAGTGTCTGATAAATCTTGCCGAAAACCACAAGGTTTGTGCGTGGGGTGAGATCGGCCTTGATTTCAACCGTATGTATTCGCCACAAGATGATCAGGAAAAATGGTTTATAAGGCAGCTCGAGATTGCCGACAGATACAACCTCCCTGTTATCTTTCATGAAAGAGACAGCAAAGGCCGCCTGCTTGAAATAGTTAGGACTTATCACAAAAAGGGAAAAAAAGGGGTTGTGCACTGTTTTAGCGGAAACAGGGCGGAACTTGAGCAGTATATTAATCTCGGCCTTTATATCGGTATAACAGGCGTTCTGACTCTAAAAAAGCGCGGCGCCGATTTACGCAAGCTGGCGCCTATAATTCCTGTTGAACAGATTCTAATCGAGACAGATGCGCCATATCTTACACCTGCTCCGGAAAAAAATCGCACACGACGGAATGAACCGGCATTTGTCAGACATATCCTGTTTAAACTGGCGGAAATAAGAAAGGAAGACCCGGAATATCTGGCATCTGCTACATGGGAAAATAGCTGCCGGCTGTTTAATATATAAAGAGTTCAAAATTGAAGATTGATAATCAACCGATACCGAGGCTTTTTTTGACCCCAAGAGCAATCTTTCTCACCCTTTTCATAACTTCGGCTTCATTAATCGTTAAAAGACACCTGTCTTTCATAACAATTTTTCCGTTTATAATAACTGTGTTTACATCAGATCCATTCACAGCATAAACAAGATGAGAATAGGGATCGTACATCGGGGTAAGGTGGGGTTTGTTCAAATCTATTACAATAATATCCGCCTTCATCCCGGCTTTTAGAGAACCCACGAGGTTTTCCATTCCAAGGACCCGGGCTCCATTACAAGTCGCCATATGTGTAACAGTATGCGCAGACATGACTGTTGGATCAAGACGTTCAACCTTCTCAAGCTTGGCTGCCGTGTCCATCTCCTGCAGCATGTCGAGGTTATTGTTGCTGGCGCACCCGTCGGTTCCAAGTCCCACGATAATGCCATGGCCTAACATGCTGGATATAGGAGCAACACCTGAAGCAAGCTTCATGTTGCTTTCGGGATTATGAACAACCTTGCATCCGTTGTCTGCAAAGATTTTTATATCCTCTTCATCCATGCAAACGCAGTGAAAGGCAAAAAAACGTTCATCAAGATAATTGATATCTTTCAGAAAATTAGTTGCCCTTTTGCCTAATTTCTTTCTTAATTGTTTTGCTTCTCCTTTGTTTTCCAGAAAATGGGTTGCAATTGGAACCTTGTACTGGTCAGCCAAAGCCTTGGCGTCTATAAGAAGGGAAGAAGAGCATGTGTATAATGAGTGTGGTTCAACCATGATGTTGACCAGCGGATCATCCGCCCATTTTTCAATGAGCATTCTGGTATATTCAAGGCCTTCGGAAGGTGTTTTAAAATTAGGAGACGGAAAATCAAAAAGGACCTCCCCAAGAAGGCATCGCATGCCGGCCTCTTTTGCAGCCTTTGCTGTTTCGTCTTCAAAAATGTACATGTCACAAAATGTCGTTGTTCCCGATTTGATCATTTCTGCACATGCCAGCAGACTCCCCCAAAAGGCTAATTCTACATTCACATTTTTAGCCTCAGCAGGAAATATATAATCGTTTAACCAGTCCATGAGTTCAATGTCGTCCGCTATCCCTCTGAAGCAGGTCATTGCTGCATGTGTGTGACCGTTAATAAGCCCAGGCATAACAAGATGGTTTGTTGCATCTATGCTTTCTCTGGATATATATCTTGACTTTATTTCCTCGGATTTGCCAACAGCAATGATGTTTTCACCGCCAATGGCAACAGCTCCGTTTTTAATTACAGTTTCATTTTCATCCATCGTAAGCACCAGCCCGTTGGATATGATAATATCAACTTCAGTCATGTTTTTTTAAAGTTCTCCTTTTTGGACATTTCGGAACGTCCATTGGTAAATCAACAACTCATTCGAGCAACTGATACAGGTGAGAAACTCGCAAACACATTTGTTTAAAAGCTCTTTAAGAGCTTACAATACCAGTATGCCCAAAATTTATAATATAAGACCTTTGACAAAGACTCAATTTTATTCGAGTTCAAAAAAGGCAAAAAAATGAGCGCTAACCATCAGCGCTCAATTGGGCAAAAGAGGGCATTTTGCAGAGGTCTCAATTTATCGCAACACCTTGGTTTGTATTATCTTTTACTTGACAGGAGGATATAGGATTGTCCAGCAAGTCCTCTCTTAGTCCTTAATCTTTGTGATTTTAGAACCTTCCAAAGTTAGATTATACATCAACCCCTTATTCGAAAAAATAAAGCCTATGATGGGGTTTTTGATTGTATTTGTATCAATTTCACCACCTGCCCCCAAGGTTGCGATGGCTACACTTCCATCTACCCCTGCTTTCCAGCCGGCACTATTTCTAAATTCAGACAATACCTTTTTATTCATAAATAGTATTACCTGAGACTTAACTTGCGCTCCAAGCTGCAATCCGATTGAAGCTGCAGCTATGTTGTAATAATCAATTATTTTCCCCCCGATAATTAATGCTCCTTCACCATATTCACCACCAACACCAAAACCGGCTTTATACACTTCAGGAAAGACTAAAACTCCGGCAGCATTATCCGCTAATATTTTACCGGCTGAGGTTTTCTCGTAAAATATCGATAAGGCCTCACTGACCTTAGCATCAATTTCAGCTTTGGACGCCGCAAAACTCAGAGAGCTTGCGCATACACAAAAAGCAAATATGGACGCAATCAAAAAAAATGTTCTCCGTTGCATGGTTATTCTCCTTTATCCGGAACGTTGGGGAATCCTATAACAATTGATATTTATACTCTTTTCCAGTTCTCGAACAGCCCCTCACCGTCAAGATTTGACACCGAGGTTCTTTTTTATATCATGTCACCCGTCACGTGTCAAGCCACACCAATTGTGGATTGCATAAGGGATAGAGAAGTGTAAATTGGGGTTTGCATCATCTACGAGCATCCGATCAAGATCGCCGTTTTTTTGAAGCCGTTCAATCCATGCGGGTTTCTCACGACGTACGACCGTGATATCCGCACTACCTTCAAACATCGTGCGATCCATCAAAAAATTATATGGCAAAAAGCACCAGCTTCAACTGGTTTTATAAATCGGTTAAACAACCGAAATCGGTCTGTTTATGACAATTTTTACACGATCCCCAGGCCTTTTTAGATGCACCCTCTAAAGTGACATGCATAATATCTTCATGACATACAGTACAAGAATAGTTTAAATTCTTTACATGTGATTTATGTGAAGACGGTGAATGTTGCACCGGATTTATTATTTTCTGCATGGTTTCATCCATCTTGTCAATAGCATGGCATCTCATACAAGATTCATTTGAAACTTCAGCTTTTAAAATTTGCACATCACGATATCCTATCTGCTCATAATAGAGGTACTTTATTCCGTTAATTTTTGCTTCAGCCTCACCAATAACTCCGGGCTCTGAATGGCACTGGAAGCACGTCGCCTTGGCGTCACCATGTACAGAGCGTTCCCAGGATACATACCGGGTTTGCATAAGATGGCAACCTCCGCAAAAATAGGGTTGAGTCGTATAATCTATAGTTGCCTTGGAAGCCACCACTATGGCAATCAGCAAAATGGGAATGCTGATTGCCATAATCAAGCGTAGCTTCATTTTTTTACCAGAAGCATTCATTTGTATCAACCTTTCCGCTTGTTCTGTTGGTTATTAGAATTTGGACATTGATGTATATTTACCATCATAGGTTGCTTTGCCTTCATGTACTTTATTAAATCCCTTAACCAAATCTTCAACAGGTGTTTTCTGATGATAATGACATAAACTACAAGAGTTAGGCTGCTTTTGAGTATCGCCTCCGCCAAATTCCATAGTCGTGGTTGGTGGAATTGCAAAAAATGAATGGGAGGCAATATCACCGGTTGTTGCTGATTCTGCTGTCATCGGCATGTGGCATCCCTGGCAGTTACCATTGTCATGAAGACTGTGGGACAAGCTTTGCCTGCCTGATAGATCACTATGGCAGCTCTCGCATAAGCGATTACCGGTTAATCTTAAAGAAGAGGCATTCCCGGCAAAAGGTTTATGAGGATCATGACAGGACCAGCATTTCAGTCCCTTTGAATACATTACTGATTTTTGGAAATCAAGAAATTGCTGGTGATGGGATTTTGAACTACCATCAGGCCAGAAATTATTTTTATTCTTTTCGGGCGTTACAGAAACAAAATGGAATGTCAGTTCATCGCCTACGGTATAAGTATTTGGATACGAAAATTTTCCATCTATGGATTTTCCACGGTTGTGACATTGACCGCAGGACATGCCGGCACGCCGGTCATCATGATCCCTTGCAGGGTTATAAACGGTATCCAGTTTTTTGATGTCAGGGCTGTTGACATGGTGACTTCCAGGTCCATGGCATCCCTCACATCCGGCACCATTATCTGCCCACGTACTGTTATATTTCCCATCCTTGAAGTTCATTTTAAACCCGGTAACGTGGCATTTTGCACAATTTCTCTGCCAGGTTTGTTTTGAACTGCTCCAAAAATCGCTGTCATCCGGCGTAAATTCTTTTAAACCGTGATAATCAACCCATTCTCTGGTTTTAGGGTTATACTGAATCGGCAACACTTGAAGGGCGCCATTGGGGAACTTGGTCATGTATCGCTGTTTCCAGACACCCCCGATATTATAAACGATTTCAAACTGGTTCATTTTGCCTTGGGCGTCATACGTTTCAGCATAAAACTTACCATCTTTTTCGGACATTTTGGCTACAACTTTTTCAATACCATCCCGCTTGTCTTTTAGTGTAAGCGTATTGTTAACCCAAAAATCACCTACCACCGTCTTTTTATTTGTCTCGGTTATTTTATAAGGGTGTTTGGTTGATTTCCAGTTATAGTATATCTTATCATGGCATTCACCACATCGAGCTGCACCGACATAATCCTTTGGTTGTTGCAATGCTGTTTTATCAATGGGAGTGATAGTGCTTACTTTATTCTTATCACACCCATAAAATTGAAGAATAAAAATTATTGCAAACAGCCATCCGAAAATAATAATTTTTTTCATTTTTTTCTCCTTTTTAAAGGGCCAATAAATATACTCAAAAGCGTTACTTAAAATATAAAAAATCTCTTATAAGTGAAGCTTCCCGCCTTAAAAGGCGGGCCTTCCCGGTAAGTAAGTTAAACATTTTTGTATAGCTCCCCTTGACCCCGCCCTAAAGGACGGGGCTTGCGTGGAGCAATCCGGTCAATATTTTTTTGATTTTTTAGTCCATCACAGAAACCCTTGCCCTGAGGGCAAGGTCAGGGTTCATTGGGTTTGCCTTTTGAACGACCCATTGTTACATCCAGACCTGATTTGTCCCAACAACATCAGGAAAGGAGTAACAAATGAGTCGTTTTCGAAAGCTATCACAAACCATTTGGCATTGCGAGTATCATATGCTTTGGGCCCGAAATACAGATACCGAGTCATAGCAGGTGAAATAGCTGATCAGGTCAACAACTGTATCAGGGTATTTTCAGAGCAATTGAAGTGTGAAATTGTAGAATTAAATGTTTGCATAGATCACGTACACATTCTGGTAATGGTTCCTCCGAAAGAATCAATATCAGATTATGTTGGAACGATCAACGGTTAAAGGTAGAACAGCAGTAAGAGTACTGAACAAATTTCGCCATCTAAAAGAAAAGCCCTGTTGGGGCAATCATTTCTGGTCCAGAGGGTACTGTGTTGATACAGTCGGTTTGGTTTGAGAAATGATCCGAAAATATGTAAAATATCAAGGGAACAAAGAACGTAAAGAAGAACGACAGGAAAAATTATTTTAATCACAGTTTGGGACAACTCATCCTTGCCTCCCTGGGAGGCAAGGTAAATTATCCCCTTTCAGGGGTTATCCTAAAAACAGCCCCTCTGGGGTTGGATATTTTTACTTAGTGCCCGTCCAGAAATTGAAAAAACTGGACTGAAGCTGTACGGCGCGGTTTTAGACGCGTCCTGCTGAAAGCGTAATGTTATGTGTGCCTTATTGGGGTATTTTTACATTATCATCTTCATAAATGCCTTCTTCGGCAGTTGTGTGACACGCAATACAGTTTGATAATGAACCAATGGATTCACGTTTAAGAACTTCAGGGCTTAGTTCATGATGCTTTTCCAGGATATAAGGAATATCTGTGATCCTCAGAGGCACATGGTTCCCTAAGCTTCGCATAATTTTAGCAGCTCGTTTTGCCGAGGAATTTTCTGCACCATTTGATTTTAGATAATCATAAATGATTTTTATTGAATCAGGATCAAGCTCGATTTCCTCTCCGAAATGATCATCGAGTTGATCCAGAATTTTCATCCAAGAGACGGAAGGCAACAACTCTGGTTGATAAAGAAAATGACATCCGCCGCACTTTGCTTCATAGGTTGGGTTGTTCACGGGTTTTAAATAGCTTTCATCATGGTCATTATCACGGTGCCTTTTGCGGTTTCTTTCACGGTGTTGGCCTTTGTCATCATCATCTTTATTCAGAATTTTGTGGTACCAATTCTTTTCTTTGTGGTTGTTGTCGTCAGCAAAAGAATAATGCCAAGTCACGTTAAGAACGAGAATAAAAACTGCAAAAAGCAACAACACTTTTATTTTCTGTTTCATTTGAAATACATTCTATAAAAAATGATTATGTTTTTTCTGCAACCGCCTTAAAAAATGTGTAACAAAAAACGCCATTATCTGTCGTTCTGTATAGATCTTTAATCCCTTTATCAAAGGTTGGCTGATCAATTATCTCTGCATTAAGAGCATACTCACGTACCCCTTCAATCATTGCCGTAAACGTCTTTTTTGTGAAACCTTCGACAAGATGGGGTTTGCTGGAGTCAACATAAACCATTCGTGGAGATACGCGGATTGAATCGAACCCAACTGTATTGAGAATGGGATATAGTTCTCTCCCTATGTTTGCATTGCCGCCCGCTCTTTTTTGTAGCTCGACTTGGCAGTTAATCGCCTTGTGTGCTTCTTCGCTATCAGGATAAAAGAAGGTTGAGCCGTGATCTCCCTCGATAACGGTAATTGTACCGCCAACCTTGAGAAGTTTCTTGAGACAGTTTAATGCCTCAATTGGGTTTGATAAATGTTCAAGAACAAAACAAACAAAAATATGGTCGAATTGTTCGTGCCCAAATGGAAGATCGAAAATGTCACCTTGCTGAAAGACGACATTTGTACACCCTGCATCTTCAATTCTTCTTTTAGCTTCCGCAACTGAACTTTCAGATATATCAACCGATGTGATGTATGCGCTTGGACTATTTTGAGCCAGCGCAACTGTTTGAGCTCCCACTCCGCAGCCAGCCTCAAGGACCTTGCTTCCGGCTGGATATTTCGTATCGGAATGCAGTAATTCCACAAGAGTAGAGGCTTGATCTTGTAAGCGAATGTTTTCTCTTGGATCGTATCCGTGGACGTATGATTTATTCATGGTTTTTCTTATGCGCTTAGGCTAATATTAATAAAGTGACCACAAAGGCGTAAACAATCCGATTTTTATCATTCCTTCAATCACCTCAAGTATTCCAACTATCCAAATAAACCATATTGCACTAAAAATATGTTTCTTATAGACAGCGGGATTCACACAGTAATTTTCAGGTTCCACAAAAGTCGAAAACCTTGGGAAAAAGGCAGGCACTTTTTTTGCGTATTCTTCAAACTCAACTCCAAAAAGTTGTTTGAGGCGCTTTTCTTCACTTTTGACAACAAATGGATAATAGAGTGCAAAGAGAATAATGAAGACTATTGGAAAAGTAAAAGTTTCGGTGGAACAACCAATTCCAACCACTCCTATCATACTAAAAAAATACAAAGGATTTCGGCAAAGAGAGTAAGGGCCTTGTGTAACCAATTTTTGATCTTTGTAACCAGCAATATAAAGTGAACACCACATCCTTCCCAATGAAGCAATAGCGACAAGAATCATGCCTATAAAAAACAAAGAAAATGCGAGTGTTTCGTTTTTTGTTTCCCAGTAGCTCTGTGTAGTGCATAAAAAAAACAAACCTATGGCTGCTGCGATACGAGACAGAATTATTCGATATTTTTCAGGTTTTAATTTCATTCTTTTCCTTATTTAGCCTAACCCGGTAAGCTGCAGGCGTGCAGTAAAGCTATTCGCCTGTCAGCTTCAAATGGTGAACATCTCCCGATAGAAAGTCGAAACCCCACAGAGATCAAAGATACAATTTTCCCAAATAAGTTGCAGGGGATCACTTTGAGAATTGCAGGTGGATTGTCCCCACCAATTAGGATGAACGATTATAATGCCATCTGCCGAGCTGATTTCATCGCAATACTTTTCTACATCTGGCAGCAGTACGGTTTCATTAGGTATTTCCGGTGTTGGATAGAAGGGTGCGAAGAATATCCTCCTTGCCGATGATTCCCACAAGGCTGGAGTCTTCGACTACCGGCAGGGTATGAAAATGTCTGTCTACCATTAGAGCCGCAACGGTTTCGATTTCGGTGTCCGGATTGACCGTGACCGGCTTAGACGTCATGGCTTCCGAAACCGTAAGGGCGGTGATTTTAAGAACCTGCTTTTCGAGCTGTTTCAAAGATGTTAGCCGGATAAAGCCGTCAAGGAAAGTAAAAATAGTGGGGATCGGCAGCTTTTTCTGCTGGGTAATAATATCGCTTTGGCATAGAATGCCAACCAGGCTGCCATTATCGTCCACTACCGGTACGCCGTTAATCCGGTTATCAAAAAGGATTTTGGCTGCCCTGGAAATATCCATATCCGGGGTTACTGTAATCAGGTTGGTGTTCATGATGTCTCTGACAATGATCATTGATTCCTCCTGTTTTAAAACGTTAATGCACTAAGAAAAAGAATAAGTGGTAAAATCCTTTTTGATCTGCTTGAAATTTTCTTTGGAATAGTTCTAAAAAGTATTTAAATACAACTGGTTGATCAATCTGAGATCTTGCCGGCTTTCATAAATCATCCATCTCTTTGGTTTGTCGTTTGTAGTATCTTTTTATCAGGCGCATTAACGTTGAAATTATTGTTACTCCGCTCAGTATAGCAAGAATGCCGGGGACCCAAACATGTTTATGATATTCAATTTTTTCATATGCTTCAGAAATACCGGTAATGCTGAACAAAAATATGACAAGCAAAAAGCCGATCATTATAAAACAGCTTGTATCCGAATCATACCACGGAGCAATTTCTTTTCTAAATAAAGGATTTTGCTGAAGGCGCATAATATATTTTTTAAGAATTTTTGTGATTATTCAGCCACAGATCTACGCTGATTATCACAGATATTTTTTCTTTGTAAACACATTAGGTTTTCGCATAGCACCATGGCAGGCAAAGCTACCAACTTGCCTGCGGCAGATAGGGATTATAATATAATTCTTGATGTTCCGTATTTCTTTGTGTTTAAATCTATCTGCGTTTATTTCATCTGTGTGAATCTGTGGCTGAACTGCTGCAATATTACAGATTTTCTACAAGTTCGTCAAATTATAAAAACGGTAAAGGAAGGGGTTGTTGAAGTTAAGCAGGAAAACGGTATTTATAATTTTTTGTTTTATCGCCTCTATGAATTTTATATGGGGATGTGCAATGGCGCCAAAAAAACTTTTAATCGAGGACTTGTCGAGGTCGTTTAAAGAGGGAGATATAATCAACACCAAAACCGGCACGCCTGTATCTTTTGAAGAGCTTATTGCCGACCTGAACATGGCCAAAGTAATTTATATTGGTGAAAAACACACAGATTCAGCACACCATAAAATCCAGCTAAGGGTTATCAAAAGACTTGTTGACACACATCCGGAACTTGTAGTCGGCATGGAGGCGTTTGATCATTCATATCAGAAAATACTGGATATGTGGTCTGCCGGCAAACTGGATGAAAAGGGGTTTCTGGAAAAGACGCACTGGTATGCGAACTGGAAATTTGACTTTGAATTATACAAAGACATACTTGCTTTTATCAAGGAAAGACATATAGAGCTTATAGGCCTGAACATACCCTTCCATATTCCACCTAAGATAGCTGTTGGCGGAATTGAGAGCTTATCAGACGATGAAAAAAAACACCTCCCCAAAAAGATAGATACCACCAATGCCGATCATAGGGCCTATGTAGAAGAGATATTCAAAAAACACAAAATAAAGGGAAGAGAAAGTCTTGAGCATTTTTACATGGTCCAGTGCGTGTGGGAAGAAACAATGGCTGAATCAATAGCCCTTTATCTAAAAAAAGGGTCTATGATGGTGGTTTTGGCCGGAAATGGTCACATTATACGTAATTTCGGGATACCTGACCGGGCATTTGGTCGCACCGGAGCCTGCTTTAGAACCCTTTTATTAGCGCCCGCAGGAAGCAAGGCCCAGCTTTCCTTTGCAAATTATATATGGGTAACACCTCCGATAAAAAAGCATGATATTGGACATTTTGAAAGCGGGGATATGAAAGCTCAAAACCATCATCCAGCGCCTAAATAAAAAATTCTGCAAAAAAATATCCTACTCCATTGTTATTCTTTGTAATTCGCGTTAGCGTCTTTTTATCCAAGCACAATATGTTGATTTAGTTCTTGACAGACATACAGCATATTGTAGAATTGCATCTATTCTTGGGAAAAACATAACAGTTCAGACGCAAAAGCCTGTAAGTAATCGAGTAGTCAGCTGCTCGACTAATTTCCCACTCGACCACTCGACCAATATCAAAGAGGATTATATTGTTATAAGCTTGGTGCCTTTGTGGCAAAATTATTACGAAAGAACTTAAATTACCGGAAAGGGAATTAAAAGTGCTTGAAAAGATAAAAAAACGGGACAAAAGGATAGTACAATTTGATTCATCAAAGATTACAGCCGCTATTGCCAAGGCGGGCAGCGCAACAGAAGAATTCGGAGAAAAAGAGGCAAAAAAGCTGACCCTTCGAGTTCTTACCTTAGCTCATGAACTCCACCTTGACCCTGCTCCCGAAGTGGAAGAGATACAGGATATTGTTGAAAGAGTGTTGCTTGATTCTCCGTTTTATAAAACCGCCAAGGCCTATATTATATACAGGGAACAGCATGCGCAGATAAGAAACATTGCAACAAAAGCAAATGTTGATCTTGTTGATACCTATATCCAGAAATTAGACTGGAAAATCAAGGAAAACAGCAACATGTGCTATTCCCTCCAAGGGCTTAACAATTATATATCATCCGATATTACAAAAGAATACTGGCTTAACCGCATCTATCCTCCCGAGTTCAGGCATGCCCATAAAAATGGAGATCTTCACATACATGATCTGAGCCTGCTTTCGATTTATTGTGTTGGATGGGATCTGGAAGACATTCTAAAGCAGGGATTTAAAGGGGTTAAAGGCAAGGTAGAAAGCGCTGCGCCGAAACATCTTAGATCGGCTTTAGGGCAAATCGTAAACTTTTTCTATACATTGCAAGGCGAAGCAGCAGGTGCCCAGGCCATTTCAAGCTTTGACACGCTCTTAGCCCCTTTTATCCGGTATGATAACCTGGGTTATAAAGAGATAAAACAGTCTCTGCAGGAGTTTGTTTTTAATATTAATATACCGACACGTGTAGGATTTCAGACCCCATTTACTAATATTACTATGGATCTTCATGTGCCTTCTATTCTAAAAGATCATCCTGTAATCATAGGCGGCGTTGAAAAGGATGAGACATACTCGGACTTCCAGCCGGAAATGGATATGCTAAACAAAGCCTTTGCCGAGGTAATGATGGAGGGGGATGCAAAGGGAAGGGTTTTTACATTTCCTATCCCGACTTATAACATCACAGCAGATTTTGACTGGGACAATCCTAATTTTGAACCGATCTGGAAAATGACCGGCAAGTATGGAATCCCTTATTTTTCCAACTTTGTAAATTCAGACATGTCACCTGAAGATGCCAGGTCAATGTGCTGCCGTTTACGACTCGATAAGAGAGAGCTTTTAAAAAGAGGTGGTGGTCTGTTTGGAGCAAACCCCCTTACAGGATCGATTGGGGTGGTAACCATAAACCTGCCGCGCATAGGATATTTGGCTCAAAACGAAAAAGATTTCTTTGATCGTTTAACAAAGATAATACTTATTGCAAAGGAAAGTCTGTCTATAAAAAGAAAGATCCTTGAAAAATTTACAGACAAAAACCTCTATCCTTACACAAAATTTTATTTAAGAGAAATTAAAAACAACACCGGTCTTTACTGGAAAAACCATTTTTCCACTATTGGAATTATCGGCATGAATGAAGCATGCTTAAACTTTTTAGGCGAAGATATTACCGGTAAACGTGGTCAAGAGTTTTCACTAAAAGTCATGGATTTTATCCGTGACATGATAGCACAGATACAGCAGGAAACAGGCGAGCTGTTTAATTTGGAGGCAACGCCTGCAGAAGGTACATCATATCGCCTGCCGTTGCTTGATAAAAAAAGGTTTCCTGAAATTATTTGCGCCAATGAAGATAACTACCAGCAAGGGGGAGCCCCATACTATACAAACTCTACCCAGCTTCCTGTCAACTATACGGATGATATTCTCGAAACTCTGATGCTCCAGGATAAGCTCCAGGCAAAATATACCGGAGGCACTGTGCTGCATATCTTCCTCGGAGAACTGGTAAGCGACACTATGGCTATTAAAAGTCTGGTCAAAAAGATATCAAATAATTTCCGACTCCCATATTTCACACTTACACCAACCTTCAGCATATGTTCGTCACATGGGTATCTGAAT
>Ga0307380_10007457_pt1 | contig 14227 bp, 28 predicted proteins | sample UN3MG_FD_202239 | JGI IMG/M metagenome (GOLD analysis project Ga0307380, IMG submission 202239) | Soil microbial communities from Risofladan, Vaasa, Finland - UN-3 | ecosystem: Environmental > Terrestrial > Soil > Coastal area > Acid sulfate soil | place: Finland: Risofladan, Vaasa | collected... | reverse complement strand
GTCATTTGCCAGGTATCAGTCATCGCTCTTTCCTTTCTGCTCGATGCCCGTATGCCCACACTCGGGGCAGTCTTCTATTTTCTTCCAGTCAACAAGAACAAAACCGTGGCCCCCGCACACTTTGCACACCGGCGCCTCGAGAACGCCCTGCCCCACGCCCGTATGGCCGCACTTGGAGCAGGGCTTGCCTTCATAGCCCGGCATTATGCGCATGTTGCCGTCTACGACGCACTCAACCCGCCCCAGCCCCCCGCACTTTTCGCAGGGCTCGTCGGCGGGAGGCATGCCCCCAAGCGCTTCCGTCGCATCAACAACGCTTTGGGGCGTCCGGCCGATCCGCACTGCCGGGGGTTCGCCGATGTGCGACCCTCGCATTTCTGCGATAAGGGCTTCCGGGTCTTCAATATCATCCCACGCCTTTCCGCCAGCCGCGTGGATTCGATCAAGTGCTTCAATAATAGAACCGGTCTTGCCGTGCGGGGGTTCGCCGGCAAGGGCGGCTTCAGGGGTGGAGTATGCATCTTGCAGCGGGACAACCACGTCATCGTAAAAGAGCGCCCCGGTATCGCCTGGGCCTTGAATGGTGTGAATGGCAAAGACGCACTGTTGCTCCATATCGGCGTCTTGCCAGTTGACATAGACGGGCATCCCCGGCACAACCGGCACGCCATCAGCCGTCCTGGGCAGCTTGGCCACGACCTCCTCAAGCCGCTGGACTTCCGCCGCCAGGCCTTCGGCTATTTCCGTAAGGCCGAAGAAGTCAATCGCCATGTTCGGGCGCTGGCCGTCGTTCTTCTCCCATTCGCGGAGTTGTTCAGTGTAGTCAGTCATCACTCGCCGCCTTTCTTGGGCAGGCGCAGGTCGCGCCCGCCGAACTCGTAAATGTGTCCACCCTCGACAATCCGGCTCGACACTCGCGGGTGAAAGCGCCGCGCTATTTCATCCAGCCCCATATTCGAGGTCAGAATCGTGGGCAGATCCGCCGCATAGCGCTGGTTAATTATCTCCCCGAACTGATTGGCCCAGCGGTTGTCACTGGCTGGCGAACCGAAGTCGTCCAGAATGAGCAGCCACGGATGGCCCGCGTGTCCACCGCGCCGAATAATCACTTGGTGGGTCTCAAACGATTTCGCCAAGGCGTTGATGTACTGCCCTTCGGTGATAAACCTGGCGTCGGGGTAAACGCCGAGCAGCGTTTTCGCCTGCCCCTGTGCCGCAACCTCCCGAAGCATCGCTACCGCAACATGGGTCTTGCCCGTGCCCCAGCGACCCCATAACAGGCAGCAACCATGCGGATCGGCGCACCAAGCCTTCAAAGGCGCCAGCTCACGGGCGACAAGATCACAGTTGCTGAAACTCGCCCTGCAAAAGTGCGCCGGTACGCCCAGGCATCCCAACGTACTCTCGCTGAGCCCGTATGCCACACTCGGGCGAAGGTTGAGATAATTCATGCCACGCCGAGCGTTCTCAGCCACTTGGCGAAATTGCTTGTCCGTTATGCTCATTTCGATAATCCCTCAAAACTCACATCGGCGGGTAGTTCGTGGCTAGGCCCATGGCGCGATGTCGCTTTGGCAGGAGGCGGCTTCCATTTGCCCGGCAAGAACGCCTCGTAGTATGCGGCCCGCCCGTAGAAATTGCTCACGATGTAGAAGTATTTCTCCTGCTCTGTCAGCCGGATTTCCTCCGCGTAGTTGTCGGCAGCTTTCATCAGATCATCCGGCGAAAAGCCGTACTCGAGCCGTTTGGCAATGTTTTTTACCGACTGCCCCCTTACGGGGCTTCGCGTCCGGGGAACCATGGCAAGGTAGTGTTCGTAGACTTCCACCGCCTTTGGATTTTCTTCAGGGGCTTCCCGCGAACTATCAACACCATCAGGTGTGATGGTATTGGCGCTGGCTCTGGCTCTGGTAGTGGCTCTGGCTCTGGTATTACTAGTTGATGCTAGTTTGAGACTAGCAAATACTAGATTATGCTTAGCAAGGTATCGTTTGGTGCTTTGATCTGCGTGGTCGTGCCAATCGTGAACTATCAATCTATGCTTCCTATTTTCCACTAGCCAACCATTTACCACTAAAGCCTTTATCAATTCTTGGGGATCGCCATCCCAGCCGAGCTTGTGCGCTATCTGCTTATCGGTGAACTTGCCGATATCTCCCGTCGGCGCATATCGCATTGTCATGTGCCATAGCGATTCGAGAATGCCGACAGCGAAACAGCGCGCTATTGATAGCGCATTCATCAATCCATCGACTTTCGGATGATCCGGCGTACCTCTTTTCATAGTTGAATCTCCTTCTCAGCCATTACCACCCTCCTCGCCACCGGGAGCGTTGGCTTCACAGAATAGCTCGATCCGCTTGCCATTCCTCTTGCGCTCAATACCACCAATTATTCCCTTGCTGATCCATTGGCTGATACATGATCTAGCCGTTGTGTCCTGTCTGTAATGGTGGTCAATGCCCTCAATAGCCTCCTTTAGGGTGCATCCCGGATGCTGCGCCACGTACTCGCGCAGGGCCTTGCTGGTTTGCTTAAATGGCGTCCAGAACAGGCCCTTGCTGCCCGCCACACCCATTACCTTTTGCTCGCTATTGAGCCCGGCCAATACATCTCCAGCCAGCGGTCCCCGATTGAGTCTCGGTGCGATATCAATTCGGACCTCATGACCGCTATGGATAAGACCAATCCCCCTCCATTGCAGCACTCCGTATACAAGCGCATTCGTTTTTCTGCTGCGATTCCCGTACGGCACCGCCACGGAGACCCAATTGCAGAACGGCCGCCAATCCTCTGCTTGTGCGATAACAGATAGCCCTAGACTCATCTTGCACTCGATCACCCAGGTCCGATTGCATTGCACCGCGACAAGATCGGCGCGCCCACCCCAACGGGATAGTTGGACTTCGGGATATACATCCCAGCCCGATGCTTGGAGCCATTCGGAGACTTCGCGGGCAAGTTCGGTTTCAGCCATCACCCGCCCTCTGCTTGAATTGACCAGAGCGTATCTGTTTCCTCATCTCGCGGCATCGCGCACTGAAGCACTTTATGCACAAGGGCTTCGTCTCCTCGCGGCCTGGCGTACTGAAGCTAACAAGGGTTTCGCCCGTCTTGCCGCAATTGGCGCATTGTTTGGATTGTGGGGCACTTTTAGCCATCAGCCGCCCTCTTTCGTTGTCAGTGTCCACAGCTTTGCGCAGACACGAAATTTTCGTGCGATTTCCCGCCAACTATGTGCTCGGCGCATGGCGGCTAACGGTGGCCGGCGAAGACAGCGGGTTATCTGATTCCGCTCGTACACTTCTCTTGCCGCAGCCTCTTCTGCATTGCCGGCAACCCCATCGGCAAGGCAGGCACACTCGTTGAATGCGGCTGTGATCTCGTTTGCTTCTGGTTCAATCATCGTATGTCGGTCCTATCTACGGCGAGAGCGTTCTCAACCATCCTCTGCATGTCCCGCAGGTCGCGCCGCAACAGCCGCGCCCCACGGGCCTTGCCGATTCGTAGGTAGTGGTGGCCCTTTTTCCACCAGTCACCGTCTACGTTGCGACTCTTGAGTGTCGCCACATCGCCGGAACTCAGTGTCCGCTTTTGTTCCAGCCTGTCAGTTGTTTTTGGCTTGGCCATTCTTATCCTTCTTTCCACGGCAGCTGCCGCAATCTTAGGTGTTCGGGGAAGTCGGCGGGGTCCGTCAGCAGCGACCCGCCATCTTTTAGCGCGAGAACGGCGCGGGCGACGGCTTCGCCGGGGGTGTCGCCAATGCCGACGATCGGATGTACTTCTTCGACGTCATGCTGTTGTAGAAAACTACCCCAAGAGCCAATGTCATTCGTGCCAACGCTTATGTACTTGCCCCGCTCCTGGCAGAACTCCATCAACTCCACCATCGCGTCGGGCGTGGCCATGTCGGGGCAGCCCACCGAATACTCGTAGCCGTACTGTTTACGGCGGCGATACCAATGCACCGCGCCGTCATCGCCAGCTTCTTGGAAAGGGTCGCCATTCTCGTGGCGCAAGATAGCCCAGCCCCCCAACCTCGCCAGCGTTTCGTTTTGTTTGTCCGTGAGGGTCATTTCACAGCCTCCTTCTTCTTTCGCTTCTTCCCAAAGAGCTTCTTCTCTAGCTCCCCTATGTGCTCCCGCTGCTTCTTGGCAAGCCGACAGTGCGCCTTGTAACTCATGCGGATGCGTCTCAGCATTTGCTCTACATACTCCGGGTCATGTTCGTGGCTGATGAATAGATAGAACCCAAGCTCATGTACTAAAGTGACCTCGCCATCCTGACGGGTGAACAGCGTATTGAGGACATCGAAGTATGATTTATTCTTCCACTCCCGGACCCATTTCAATGCCGTTCGCTTGCTGTAGCTGGGCGGTTGCTTATGACCACAGTTACCGCACGGCTTGGCCTTCCACAGACACCGGTAACAGTTCCGCCTGTTGCAATCCGGACAACAGATATACATCTGGAGCGGCATCTTCCGTCCGCAGGTGACGCATCGAAATTGTCTCGCTTTGCTCATCTCGCGGCCTCCGGTGCTTTATAGGGGCCTTTATCCCAAGGATGAGGCGACCCCAATGGTACTAGTATCTGCAACTCGGTGTCTCCATCTCTGCCCCGTCGGTACATCAACTCCATCTCACCTAATGTTAGAGACAGGTTCTTCATGCTGCGGCGAGCTATAACCTTCATTGACAACCGCACGTGATTGGGCAAGGTTGGCAGGCGGTCAATCAGATCGTAGATGAGCGGGATTATCGTGTTAACGCTGTTGTGTTGGTTCATTTCACAGCCTCCCCATCTTCTAATCTGCTGCTAGTCGGGTCAGAATTAGAAGTTGCCTCGTCCTCCTCCATCGCGCCGCGGAACGCCGCAAGGGCATCGTCGAGCATATACCACAACTGCTTCACCTTATCCGCCGCCTTGACCTGCTCGCGTAGTTCCGCGATTGTCCGGTTAGCTTCGGCGAGGTCGGCACATGCAAGGTTCGCGTCCGTGCCGAGGCGGTCGATCTTGGCTAGCAGCCATGGGATGTCAGAGCGGGCATGGCGAATTTCTTTACAGACCAACCTGTTCGAGAGCGGAATCACGGCATCCACTGGTATAAGTCTTTCGCGGATTTCGTTCAGTCTGTCGGTGTCATCGGTCATGGTGTCTCCTTCAGGGTGCGGATGGCCTCATGGGCCATGCTGAGAGCAACACAGGCATCGTTGTTGTGCTGTAGGCCTTTCATTACATCCATTATTCGCGTCATTGCTTCCTCCAGCCCCGCCAGCCTGCCAGCGGCCTCGGCGAGGGCGACGAGGCGGGAGGGGGCACCTGCATCAGCGAGAATAGGCGCACCCCGAACGTCCGATTCATAGATCGTGGCGGTTGCTACATTGAGAGCTTGCTTTGTTTCAAGCCGATAGCCCTTCGCCACAAGCGCCTGTTCCAGTTCGTAGCTCCACGCGGGGTCGGTGGAGTAGGCGGGGCAATCATATTCGGGTTCTTTCTCCCCCATACGTACCCATCTATACGCTTCAAATTGATCTCCACGTCCAACTCTGGTCCACCCCCTCACCTTCGCTATCTCCTCGTCGAGTTTTCGATGTTCTTCAGGTGTCATGGCGTCAGTCCTTCCTGTCGAGCCTCAGTCAAAAAACGCCTAGCCATCCCCTTTGCGCCGGCCAGCGTCGGGCATGGCTGTATGCGCACAGAATGGCATCTAGCGCCCGCGCAAACGACGAAATACGCCGCGCTGATATGCCCCCCCGATGAGCGGAATCCGGGTGGAAAATATCCTGATGCCCTGACAAAACCGTCTGCAAAAATGGCCTCAAATTCCCACCACCTATCTTCCGCAGATGGGTGATGCCGCTCGCCGTAAATGCCTTTCCCAATGCCCCATGAATTGCTCCATTCGATTTTATGTCTGCTCATCGCGTCAGTCCTTTCAGTTGCGGCAGCGTTTTGATATACCGCGTGCCTGTCTCGCCCACTGTTAGTTGCTCCCATTCGCCCGGGGGGATCGTCCAGAGCATCGTCACAGGCGAGGCATCCAGACTCCCATACCAGACATCCACCTCGACCTGCCCCGGCGCAGGCTTTGAACGCACTTCCCAGTACAGCAGTTCATAGCCCGGCACGCCGACGCCGCAACCGGCGAGAACTAGGCAAGCCCCAACGATGAGAGCCGTCAGCACGGCCACAACACATGCCCACTCCAACGCCCTTTCAATGTTGCCAGGGGTCATTGCTGGGCCTTTCGGCGGACGATGAGGCGGAAGGCGCGCACCCCTGGCGTTGCACATTCGCAAACGCCGTAGCCTTGGTGGTCGCCGAAAAACCATTCATTGAGCTGGGGCGGCCGATACTCGCCCGTATACTCCCACCCCTCCGGCAGTTCCGGCAGGTCTTTGAGGCTGATGTAACCGGGCAGGGGCTTGCGCGCGTGGTAGGCCAGCGCGAGGTCCGCCAAGTTAATACTGAGCAGTTCGAACTCATTCTCATTTGCCCACCCCTTGTATAGGTCGTTGATGTCCTTCACGTCCCAAGCGCAATCACCCTTGTCGGGGCGAGGCTTATCAAGTCGGCAAAGTTCGCCGTCACAGAAGGCCCATATTCCCTCTTGGAACTTCGGGTCGGGCGGGTCGAGTTTGTCGGCGATGACTACGAGCTTATCCGAGTCAGTCCTTGCCATGCCCCAAGAAGCCTGACAGATTCTTCGTAATTCCTTCGCCATCTCTTTCGTTGTCATGTCAGTCATTCTGGTTCTCCACGGTGACACAGGGGATTTTCAACGGCCTCGGTTCACGTTCGATCTTCACCAAATCTTCAATAGGGCAGACATCGTGGGGGCCTTCTGCTTCGACATACACTATGGGAACTTCGCGCTGGCGGTTGTGCCGGTGCATCACTTCACAGATGATTATCACCACGGCGAAGCAGCCCACGGCCAGCCACGGTGCCCAGATCGCCCGCCGTCTTCGCCTTGCAGTCTGTTGCTGGTGGTCACTCTGCATTGTCATGCTCCTTTCAGCTTTCGCGTCACCAGCCACCATTCGCCCAGTCCGATGGCGTCGGCGAGGTCCGCGTCCGGCGAATCCATCGTCACGTCGTATCCGCTGGCCCGCCATTTATATGACACGTTCTGCTGGCGTTTCTTCTTCGTCAGCCCGCGCGTCCACTCGGGGCTCACGGTGTGGACGTGCAGACCGGATGCTCGCAGCGTCGCCCACATCGCACCGGCTGCCATGCCGTAGACGGATAGACTGGCAACATTGCGACCGCCGGTTTTCGCGCCCTGTTTGCCGCCCGGGATTTCGATCACGCATTCGTCCACGCCCACGCCCTTGGCCTTGTCGATAATCTCAGTCAGGCATTCGACCTGCTGCTGTATCCGATTGATGGCCGTTTCGGTGGAGGTACTGCGCAGGATTCCGCCGTCGATGATCTCGAAGGCGGTCATAATGGCCCAGCCGGTCGTTTTTGATGCGGGGTCGATGGCGAGGATGGTTTGGCTCATGGCGCACCCCCTTCAATGTCTATCCGTCGAATGCAATATTTGTCGGCATCGGCTAGTGGTATTAAGAAGCCACGCGACGTTGCGATTGTTTTGTGCCTATAGCGGTCCTCAAGCATCCGCAGATACTTGGTGCTGAATATCCAGATGGTTGTCTCATCTCCAATGACGAGCAGCCAAGAATTATCGCCGCGGTAAATGCCCGAGGGCGCGTACTCAACCCGGTTTGGATGCGCCTTTTCTGCTGTCTCGATATACAGATTCCCTGTTTCACGAAACTGCCCGTCTCGTTTGATCTCTGCCCCAAGCATGTTTTCGCCATGATCCATCTGTGCTCGCCGCGAGGCGTAGCCGACGACAACGATTCCGCGCTGGTAGAGCACGCGGGTGGCTACGTCTTGAAACCGCAAACCCACTTCCAGTTGCATCTCGTAATATCCGTTGGCGTAAGCCTCACGCGCCTGTTTTAATTCGTTCGTTTCCATAGGCAGTCCAACCGGCGACCTCTTTGCGGGCGAATAACTCAATTCGTGGTCCACTGGGATAAAGCAAGTCGATCATCTCCCGAAATGCCTCTGGCTTCTCCGAGTGCTTTGGGGTGCGTTCAACAACCTGTACACTATCGACTAACCTCTTATTTTCAGGCAGACAACTTCCTCGCGTGCAAAGAAGTAAGAATTCATGGCGAACGCTGTTGTAGTGTCCGAAGTTGTGGCGCACCTTGTCCCACACAAACGAGGCTTTATACTCAAATCCCCAAGCGTGGATGACCCCGAAGCAGTTATCTAACAGCGGCGAAGTAACCCACAGAAAAAGAACAGCGTCATCTGCGGCAAGTGCCTTGATTGGCAGGGCGCACAATTCCGCAATGCTCATCGTTGGATAGTGGTTAGCGGCAGGTCCATAACCCTTAACAAGTTTATCTCCGTATTGCCAAGGAGGATCAGCGTAGATTACTCGATACTTGCCCTTGGGCAACAACGGTTGCTTGGCCTTGCCTTGAGCCTCATTCACCGCCCGAAGAACGCCTACTGTCGTAATGGGACGCTTCTTTTCCCTGGCCTCAGTCAAATGGCGCTCGAAGTCCTTTTCGGGCAGGCTGGCCACTTTTTGCCAAGCTGAGGACTGATCGCGGCTTATGCCGAGTTCGGATAAACTGGGGCCAATTGTCGTACCATCCGACAATTGTGGATTCCCTGGGCTGATGGTCTCGGCTAATAGCTCCCCTACCCTTCGCTCTGCCCGAACCTTGATCTCTGCCGCTTGGTTCTGCATTTCCACAGAACCTTGCTGCTGGCGGATATAGGCTCGGACGGCTTCGGCCTTGTCGCGGATGCGCTTGACTTCATCGACGCGAACCGCCTTGGCTAGTTCCGCTCGTGCCCGATCAAAATGGACAAGGGCAAATTCTTGATTCATTGCTTCAAATCCCCCAAAAGAGCCCCGCCGGGTGCGCATCCGTGCGCCGCGCGCCTGCCAGTAGGTGCAGGCCGTCGCCCCGGCGGGAAGTTGCTTGATAAAAAGGCGGGGCGGCGCGCCAGCCGGAAGGGGGAGACCGGCGTTGGCGGGCATGGCAGCGGGAGGGACTGCAGCGCCGCGCTGCGCGCCAAGCCCCGCAGTAGAAATATAGTGAGCTGTAACCTGTCAGCTTGTTGCTTCGCCGTCCGTGGCATTGTCCGATCTCCCTTTGCCTTTTTTGATCTCCTGGCCCAGTGCGGCCAGATATGGATCGCCGATATAGTTCTCAGGTTTTTCAGCCTGTTCGTCATGCGGTACTTCCGGGTCGTTGTATGCGGCATATGAGCTTGTCGACTTGCGGCGCGATGACTTCGGTTCTTCACAGCCGAACGCGAAGCCCCGCCCGTCGCGTATTTCGCCGTGTTCCTCCACATAATCCCGCAGGGCGTTCAGCCGCTTGCCGATGACTTCCTGCAGCAGCATGGTATTGACCGCGTAGGCCACGGGCTCGGCCGCGATCTCCGGGGCCGGTGCATAGGCTCGCGGGCATTTCAGCACCGCCGCACACCGTGAACACCTTTCGACGGCGGGCCAGCAGTCCGGCTCGCCGCCCATTTCAACAGCCTCAAACGCCTGCCGTCGGGCCTCCACGGCCATCAGCAGCCGCCCCTCAAATGCCGCCGCATCTTTCGGCGTGAACGTCACTGTCGGCGTGAGCTGGTTAAACCGCGTCATCCACACCGTGACGTGAAGTTGCTCGCAATCCGGGTAATTGGCGAAGATCAACCAGGCGTGCAGCCGGAATTGGAAACTGTCTTTGACGTCGGCGCTTGTGTATTCTTTGTGGCCCGTTTTCCAATCCACTTCGGTGAGTTCGCACTCGGTTGTCCCCGCCAAGAGCAAGTCGATCTCGCTTGTCGGCATGATGGCCCCGTACTCAACCGTTGCGGGCAGAAGCTCCCATGCAAGCTGGCTGCTCTTGCCCGCAATGCCGCCCTGATAGGCGATGACGTCGTTGGGGTGTCGGCTGGTCAGGAGGCGGTCGATAGACCAAATGCTTCGCCGCAGACCGTCGATGCACTCGGGTTGCACGTCCGGGCGGGTCATCAGGACCTCGTTTTCCAAGTAGTCCCGTAGCGGCTCGCCGTTCTCGGCGTAGTTGCCGACGGCATCAGCAATGACGCGATGAATCTCAGTGCCGGTGTCGGCGTCAAGTGAACTGTCCGGCGTCAGCCCGGTCTCTACCGCCCACGCCTGGAACGGGCAGACGGTGTAGCGCTGGAGCGTGGAGCGGTCCAGCAGAACCGGCGGCAGGGCGTCGGTCTGCTCGTAAAGTTGTTCAAGTTCGTCCATGGTCATTTCTTCCCCATGGCGTTGGCGATTGCGGCGCGGAGAATCGGCAGCGCTTTCTTGTGTGCACCCTTCTTGATTTGTGCCTTAGCACACTTGCACGCCGTCAGCAATTCCTGCACGGCTTCCGGGTTGATGCCCGCGCAGGCGTTGACACAAGCCCAAATATGTTCCGCTGGGGGAAACTCATCTTCGAGCAACCTAAAAATGGTCTCCATGCCGTGTTGGAACGCGCTTAGGTGGCCATCATAATGGTGGCCCCCACCGTAGGTTGACATGCAGCCTTCGCGGTAGTCGGCCCATGTGCGGACCTGCGGTATACCGAGAACTTGGCATTGGCTGCGCTTGGGGTATTTTGGTGTGCATTCTGTCTTGTTCATCGTTTCACTCCCTTTGATCTACCGGTACGGCGTTATTGTTGGCGTCCAGGTCGCGCATCACCGCCGCCAGAAGGTCATGCGTCCAGTCATTGATGCTGGCGATAGTCCTGCCGGCAATGGACTCGACATACTCGTTGAACCGCCCGGCCAACTTTTTTTCACTCGGCCACTGTTTTACTGCCAGAGGCCCCCATCGCTGATACAATGGCTTGATGTCCTTTTCGTAACTGACCGGCTCTGCCCGCTCCTGCCGCGTCGGGGCCTTGGGCGCGAATGGGTCTTTTTCGGGTTTGGCCGATTCCGGGGGCGGCTCGTCAAGGTCTTGCGTGAACAGGTCGGCACAAAGCGCGACGCTGTGAATCACCGCATCGACAAGCGCCCGCTTCTCAGCCATCTTGATAGCCGAGTTGGCGTTCATCTTCTTTTCCCCGACAGCAAACACACCACGGCCCTCACCCAGTTCTATCCCGGTTTTCGCGTCGATGATGATTGCGCGCATGACGAAGTTTCCGGCCTGCCCGCCAAGCTGCCGCCAGGCCACTTCATCAGCCTCGTAGCGTACCTGGAACTTCAGCAGATCGACCAGCAACATGGCCCCGGACTTGTAGAGTGACGGCTTCGCCTGCCATTGAAGGGGGTCAGTCTTGGCCGGTACACAACCGGGCGGAAAGCCGTAGTGTACGCCTTGGACAAGTTGGGATAGCAGCCACCGCCGAAAGAACTGACGGCGTTCCGTGTACTGAGCCAGGGCGACTTCCTGCTGCTTGATCGGCAACAGCGATATGCCATCTTTTACTGAGATCGGCCTAATATCCTCGGTAACATTCTCTCTCGCCGTCCTGATGGCCAGCGCCGTTTCTTCGGTGGTATTGTCGATGACTTCACCCTCCACCGGCTCTTGCTCATCTTGGGGCGGGGCCGATTCCGCCTTCGGCTGGTCAAGTAGCGATCCGGCCTTTTTTCGATTTATTCCCGTTGTCTTTGCCATATCGTTTCTCCCGTCAAATGGTGCTGGCGTGGCCGGATTCCCGACGGATGTTTCACCGTGCGCCCGCGACGCTCGCTAGGCACCGGCATGGGGGCAGTTTTTTTGGCAGGTAGCCTGCAAACCATTCTTCGCGCCTCACGAACGTCACCATCCTTTGCAGAGGCACGCCAGCATGTTATTCAGTTGTCAAATGCGAGAGGCAGGGATCGAACCTGCTTGTTAGCCACTTCGACGAACTCGCGGCATTACCCGTTGGCAGTGGGCTAACCCTTACGCATAGTGTGGCTACCTTGCCACCTCTCGCGGATGCTGGCGTGGCCGGTTTCGCGTCCGTCGCGGGCTTTCCTCAAACCGAGTTCCCGCATCGGCTGTCCTCGGCCTGTATCGGCAGGCTGTAACAGTTAGGGGCGCCCCTGGAGCGAACCACTGGTCCGATAATTGCCCATTCGTCTCGCCCGGAACCAGGTAGCACCCAAACACGGCTCGCGTGATCGCACGCCAGCATGTTCTATGAAGTTGTCAAAGGGCACGTGCAGGGGTAGTCCCCGCACTCATTGCACGTCATAGCTTCTTCAAACGATTCTTCCGCCCCGCACTCAGGGCAGCATGTCAGGATTTCAGCCGGTTCGCTGTCCGGGTGCGCCGGGTAGGCCTTGGCCGGGAGCGTCACCCGGAAATACTGAGCCCGGACAGTCGCGTCAGGTGCGATATGGCCGCACCGGTCGCATTGCATCGGCCGGCGGTAAGGGAAGGGGTACGGCGCGCCGTGATAGAACACGCCCAGTTCCGGTTCGTAGCCGTGCTTCCGGCAGAACTCGCGGTACTCCCACGTCGTCGGCCAGCCCTGGACCACCTTGTCAGCCAGGCGTGAGAATCGGCCCAGCTTCGCGGCTACGATGTTCAATGTCTTTTCCTGTGTACGCGTCATGTCAGTTGGCCCTCCAGTTCAATAATCTCAAACTCGCCGCCGACGCATTGCTCTGGGCGCCAGCCGTTACGTTCACAACCCGGCCATGGGTCGCGCAGCAGAGCCTCAGGTTCCCACGGCCAGCGATCAGGAGCATCCCACTTCACCAGATTGCCCGATGATCCTTCAAAATCCTTGGGATCAGGTTTATGTCTGCCCCACTTGATGCCAGCGCCGATCAGAGAGTTGTAAACCACAGTTCCTTCCGACCCATCAGGTAGCCGTATTATCGTTCCGAGTTTCATACGCGCACCTCCTTGGCGACTTCCGGCACGTAGGGCGCCAGCGGAATGCCGTCGAGCGCGTTCAGGGCCAGATATAGGCGTTCAGACTCGGCGTCCAGAAAGTCCGGCTCAGGCAGGTGGCCCCGGGAGTCAGCCAGCAGGTCACCCACCCGGGCCAGTAGTTCACGCGCCGCCGACTGCACGGCTGTTAGGTGCCGCCGGTCAGCAAGAAATGCGTCGATGTCCTTGCGCCGCAGGCTGTCGTCTATTGGGCCAGGCAAGCGACTGATAATGCCGTGCCGGAAAACGTCCTCAGCGTGCTCCATGCCCCACGTCATGTACTGCATGCGCAGGTAGGTTTCATCCGGCGTCAGCGTTGGTCGTTGGTGTGTCATTTCAATTCTCCCTGCAAACTCAGTTCCCGGGCGTACGCACGGACTGTTTCGAGGTGATACCGTTCCGCCAGCCTGCCCACGCGACCAGAGGCCTGCCCGGAGTTCACAATCTTCTGCATGGTGCGAGGGCTAAACCCGAGGAGTTCGGCCAGCTCTTTGATCCTGACCCACTCTTTTGTCGTAGTGGGAATGGTCATGCCGCACCCCCTTGGATGTAGACGTTTTGCGCCCAAAAATCGTCAAATCGGCCCGCCGGTCGGATAGGCGAAAAACGCTGCTGTAACCCCTTGTAAATACAGGGCTGGAAAATGCCATTTCGTCTACAGGGCCATCGTACCGCTTGATCTTTTTGAGCGCGCCCACTTTCGCTTGCGCTCTCGCGCTCGTTTTGCCGCGCAAGGATCGCAGAACCGCTTGCCCGCGCGCCGCTCCCTGCCGCAGTCTGCGCAGGCACGATCAGGGGGTTGCCGCTGGTTGAAGTACCCGCCCTGTCGAAGCCGCGCCAGTAGGTCAAGGCAATGCCAGCACAGGCACGCGACGCCTTGGGCACCGGGGACCTCTGCCCCGCACCGAGAACAGAACTTGCCGTCGGGATGGTCACCCATATACTCAAGGGCTGTCTTTTCTCGCCTGCGGCCTTCGGTTTTGTTGAGGTCGATTGCGTCGCCCATGGTTTTCCTTCCTTGCAAAACCAGCGTGGGTCGGTATAATTCAAGGTGAACGGAGGCCACGTTTTAGCGGTAGGGACACCCCAAGGTTTACCCATGTTATCGGACAGGAAAATATCGCCCAGCCCCAGCGTGGAGGGAGACGCCAGGGCCAGGCTGGAGGAAGCGACAGCGCTCGTGTTCAGGGAGGGGCGCTTCCTCATTTCGGAGTTCTTCAATGAGGAGTTGTTTAAGGCCGAGTTGAACACGAGCTTTTCCATTACCTAGATTATCGACTAGCCTGACCTAGG
>Ga0307380_10007456_pt1 | contig 14229 bp, 6 predicted proteins | sample UN3MG_FD_202239 | JGI IMG/M metagenome (GOLD analysis project Ga0307380, IMG submission 202239) | Soil microbial communities from Risofladan, Vaasa, Finland - UN-3 | ecosystem: Environmental > Terrestrial > Soil > Coastal area > Acid sulfate soil | place: Finland: Risofladan, Vaasa | collected... | reverse complement strand
GTACGGCACCTTGGCGACGATTCCGTCGGGGTCGCGCTCGGCCATGCAACCAATGACGCCCACGACCATGTCGGGATTGTCCTGCTTGGGCCTTTTGAGCTGGCCGAGTCTGGAGAGGGCTTTCTTCTCGGCGTGGTCGCGGACGCTGCAGGTGTTGATCAGGACGACGTCGGCCGAGGCCATGTCGCGGGCGGGGGCGAAACCCGCCCGGCGTAGCTGGCCGGCGACCAACTCGCTGTCCAGCACGTTCATCTGGCAGCCCATGGTCTCGATGTACAGGGTCCGGGTGTTCACTGTCAGGCTCGCTTTCCGGCCAAAACGTCCATTCTAGGGAGGTGGGGGGGCGGCGCCAAACGGGCGGTGGGCTTGAGGCCCGTAGGTGCCGTCGTGGTGGTAGGTTGCGCCGATAGCGGGGCGCCCGGGCCGGGAGATTTCACCATTGCCGGGCCAGCCGTTTTCGGCTATAACGCCACCAGCGCCGACGCCGATAGTATAAGGAAGTACGATCGCACGGCGCAGGCGACCGGGACCAGAACTTGCGGAGCGAGTGGCGGCCATGACCAGACGAATCATCATTCTGGCGGCGAGCGTGGTTTTGATCGGCACCTGGACCGGTCCGGCCCAGGGTCAAGAGGCCAACTCGAATGCGGTGTGGAACAACGCCGACGCCGGGTTCCTGGCCGAGCGGGCGCCGGGACGGTTGGTCAACGACGCCACGGCCCGGCATCGCGCAAGCCTCGCCCAAGCTTTCAGCCCGCCGGAGATCACCGCAACCGATCAGGATCGTGCGATCGTTACCGGTCTGAAGGTCGCGGCCATTCAGGCCCTGTTCGATAACCTCAACGCTCTCCTGCTGTTCTTCGACAACGCCATTCGCGTCCAGGCCGGCTTCCCGGTCTACGTGCCCAGCCCGATTCGTCCGGGCGGCGGTGGCGGTGGGCTCGATCTGGGATCGCTCGGCCTCGGTGACCTTCTTGGCCAACTCTAGGCATCCGAGTGGATCATTCAGCATTTGCCGTCTGACCGGCGCTCATCGTCCTGGACGCTTCCGTGAGCACGCCAGCAGGGCTTCTCAGGTAACACGCCAAGTGTTCTACCCTGACACTTCAGTTTCTGCATCGGTCCTTCGATGAGGGCCGCGGTATCTCCGCGCAGGCGGACTTGGGCGGCGCTTTGTGCGGCGGCCCCGCTATAATGGGCGTTGGTGACAGTCGGGCGTCAGACATGGGTCCCGACGGTGGGTTCGCTGCTGCGGGTGCCATCGGCGGGGCCGGCAAGGTTGGCGTCCGGACACAGAGTGGCAGGGGCACCGATCGACCCACTCCTTTGGGGCCATCGGCCGAGCCTCGCTTGTGCAGCCGGGGCAGGCCGGAGAGCCCTCAACAATCAGGGAGGTTCACGCGATGATCCGACACGTCCACAGCGTCGTGATCTCTTTGGCCGTATCTGTGGCCTTAGCGATGCTTATGACCTTTGCAGGGCCGGTCAACGCCGACCAGCCGACGGCGACCGGCGGCAGTGTCCGGGTCGCGATACCGGTGGGGCCGTACACCATCGCCGAGACCGACAAGGGGCAACGGATCACCGTGGAGGGCTTCGGCTCGCTCCTGGTGCCCGGCAAACCCCAGCTTCCGTCGAAGATCTTTGCGATCGCCATTCCGCCGGGAGCCGAACTGCTGGACGTGGAGGCCGATCCGGGCGAGGGCGTGCAGCTTTCGGGAAGCTACGAGGTGCGGCCGGCGGGTTTGCCGAGGGTGATCGGCCGAGAGGATTCGGTCCTCTACCAGCGCGAGCAGCGTCAGTATGACCGGAACTACGCGTCGGTGTACGGAAAGGACGCCGCGTATCCGCAGCAGGCCGTAGAGGTCGTTCGGACGGCCGCATACAGGCGGTACAACCTGGTGGACGTCAGAGTGACACCGTTTACCTATCGTCCGTCGTCCGGGGAATTGACGTACTACCCCGACGTCGCGGTGCGGGTGCACTACAGGATCGCGGCGGGGCGGGAATCCGGGGCGGAGGGCTCGCAGGCGCGGCCGGAAGCTGCGGCGGTGCAGATTATCCTCAACCACGCCCAGGCCCTTCAGTGGTATCCGCAACTCGGCACTCGCAGTCGGGGCCTTCACGATTACGTGATCATCACGCTCGACTCGCTGGTCTCGGCGGTGAGCCCGCTGGTGAGCTGGGAGACGTCCAAGGGGCGGACGGTCGAGGTGGTGACCACGTCGTGGATCGACGCCAACTACAGCGGCTACGACCTGGCGGCGAAGATGAGGAGTTTCCTGCGCGACAAGTATCCCTCCGGCCAGTGGGGCATCGAGGATGTCCTCCTGGTGGGCCACTACGATGACGTGCCGATGCGTCGGACGTGGCAGGACCTGGGGTACGGGAAGCCGGAGACGGATTTCTACTACGCGGAGCTGTCTCTTCCGGACGATCAGTCCTGGGACGCCGACGGTGATCATCAGTACGGAGAGAACTCCGATCCGATCGACTTCTACTCGGAGGTGAACGTGGGGCGGATTCCCTGGAGCGACGCCGGCATCGTGCAGGGCATCTGCGAGAAGTCCGCTGCTTACGAACAGAACAACGACGCCGGCTTCAAGAAGAACATCCTGCTGCTGGGGGCCTACTTCTGGCCCGACACGGACAACGCCCACCTGATGGAAGCGAAGGTCGACCAGCCGTGGATGGCCGACTGGACCATGACGCGGATGTACGAGCAGAACGCGGACTACTGGTCGTCCTTCGCCTGCGATTACCCGCTGCTGCACAACAACGTTCTGTCGGTCTGGGCGAACGGGACGTACGCGTTCGTGAACTGGGCGGGACACGGCTCGCCCACGTCGACGCACATCTACGGTCTCGGCGCGCCGGCATTCATCCAGGCGTTCGACTCGAACTCGCTGAACGACGATTACCCGGCGATCGTCTTCGCCGACGCCTGCAGCAACTCGGACACGGATTACACGAACATCGGGCAGGTGATGATCAAGCGAGGCGCGGTGGGGTTCCTGGGCGCGACGAAGGTGGCCTATGGAGCAGGCGGATGGAATGACCCCAGCGACGGCTCCACTCAGTCGCTGGACTACTTCTTTACGACGTCCGTGACGTCGGGCGACTACACTCAGGGCCAGGCCCATCAGTGGGCGCTGCGGCAGATGTACACGCAGGGGCTGTGGTACAGCGTCAGGTATGAGATGTTCGAGTGGGGGGCGTTGTGGGGCAACCCGAATCTGGGCATGGCGGCTGCGCTCGGCCTGTCGATCGTCCTGCCGGATGGGGCGCCGGAGTTGCTCTCTCGGGGCGAATCGACCGACATCACGGTCCGGATTGTGGAGGGGCTGGAGAGCTACGTGCCGGGATCGGGCACGCTGCACTACCGCTACGACGGCGGCGTCTTCCAGACCTCGCCGCTGGTGCCGCTGGGGGGCGACAGCTACGAAGCCACGCTGCCGCCGGCGAACTGTGCCGATGTACCCGAGTATTACTTCACGGCGGAAGGCAGCGAGGGCGGCATGTTCCAACTTCCACCGGACGCGCCGGCCGTCCCCTTCTCGGCCGTCGTGGGTCAGTTCGTCGATGTTGTGACGGAAGACCTCGCGGCGGATCCGGGCTGGGCGACGGAAGGTGCATGGACGTTCGGACGGCCGACGGGCCAGGGCGGTCAGCCCGGGGTTTACGGTCCGGACCCCACCAGCGGATACACCGGCCTGAACGTGTACGGGTACAATCTCGAGGGGAACTACCCGAGCCTGCTTCCGGAGACGCACCTGACCAGCGGTCCCGTCGATTGTACCGGTCAGCACAACCTGCGGTTGAAGTTCTGGCGTTGGCTGGGCGTGCAGAACCCCTCGCGCGATCATGCCTACGTGCGGGTGAGCAACAACGGCACGGACTGGGTGACGGTCTGGGAGAACAGCGAGGAGATAGACGACTGGGCTTGGACGGAGATGGAGTTGGACGTTTCGGCCGTGGCGGATGACCAGCCGACAGTGTACCTGCGTTGGACGATGGGCGCGACGGATCTCGGCGGGTCGTGCTGCGGCTGGAACATCGACGACATCAGATTGCTCGCCTTCAGCTGCCCGCCGGCGATGGGTGACCTCAACGATGACGGCAGGGTGGACCTGGCCGATTACCTGGGTCTGGAGGGTTGCCTTACCGGCCCGGAGGGCGGGGTGGCCGGAGGATGTGGGCCGGCCGACTTCGACGGTGACAGCGACGTGGACCTGTGGGACTTTGCCGAGTTCTCGGCGGTGTTCGAGGGCGGGTAGCAGGCCGCTGCAGAGCAAGCGGGCGAGTTCCCTGCTCCATGTTGGCACTCATTCCAGCGGGTCGATTTCTCGGGGTGGCGCTGCGGGTTGCGTAGCGCCGTCGTCCGAGCAGCGCATCGGTTTCGATGGTGACACCGACGTAGACCCGTACCTTCTTCACTCCTGCGAATTGCAAGACGCCCTTGCAGGATGATGTTGAGGGAATGGTCGGCGACGATTCTGCGCCGGGCCATCAGCTTGAGGTTGCGGCGTCGTGTGCGGCATTTCGACCGCTGTACGCCGCCTTGCAGAGGGTCGTTCTCCGACCGTCGGCGCGTGCCTGGCGGACCCGCGATCCGGTTTGACAGGTCGGGAGGTTCCTGGTAGGTTCAGGCCGACCGAACGGATCTGTCCTTGCCCGCTTTTCGCCGTTCCCGGCTTCGACATTTCCCTTTGGCTCCGGTACTGTGACGCACACGGGTGGCGCACTGTGACTGCACACCACGGTGCGTCGTGGGCTGAGGAGCAAGCGTTGAAGAAGATGTACGTCGGGAACCTGTCGTTTCAGACGTCTGAGGACAGCATCGAAGCGTCGTTTGCGGCTTTCGGGACGGTGCAGAGTGTGTCCATCGTGAGGGATCGGCACACGGGTCAGTCTCGAGGGTTCGCGTTCGTCGAGATGCAGAATGACGAGGAGGCGGCAGCGGCGATAGCCGGTCTGAAGCAGCACGAGATCGACGGGCGCATGGCGGTAGTCAACGAAGCCCATCCCCGTGCGCGCAGCTCCGGTGGGTCAGGAGGGCGACCACGGTCGGTCGGGCGCGGACACGAGCGCGGGCCCGGTTGGTGATCGCGGTCTGTGCGCGAGCCCGCACGCCTGGACCCGGTGTTGTCGTGGGCCGGTAGCTTTCCGGGTGGGTAAGGGAGCCTGGGTGCGGATTCACCCCATGGAGGCATCGCGGACGGAGGATCGGACGCGATCGTCCGCACGCCAGACCTTGGGTTGATTTCTCCGTTTGGGGTCGTCAGGAGGAGGCGTGGTTGGAACCCGCCCCGTGGACTGATATGCCGATGTTGCAGCAGACGATCTTCGTGATCCGGCGTTCTGACGGGGTGTACCTGGGCTGCCGGCCGAAGCTGGCCGGGAGCAGGCAGTACGGCACGTTCGTCCCACGGTATCTGGACGCGTGGGCGTTCGATTCGCGGGAGGAGGCCATGGGGCATTTCCTTCCGTTGAGGGAGCATTGGCCGGCGTTCCGCTTTTCGGTGATCGAAGTGTGACCGGGTTGGACCGTGGGGCCGTACCCCACAGTCGAAGTTGCTCTCCGATCGGGGTGTGTCCGTCGGGCAAGCGGGTTCGGGCCCCGGCAAGGCCGGGAAACCAGGGGGCAGAGCGGTTCGACCTTGCCTTTGAGAAGGGAAATAGCGCGTGCTTTGGGTTGCATGCGAGGGCGATAAGTGGCACGATCCGCGCGCAGATGGCCTGCCCGTTCCCCGTGGCTAGCGGTTTGCGACGGTTGAGGGCCAGCGTCGAGGCTGATTCGGGCCGGGCACATTGGGGGGCAACGCTTTGGAGCTAGCCAGACGCTCGAAGGGTGATGAGTTCACGCGGCGTGGCGAATACCCGGCATTGCGTCGACAGGTGCGCAAGGCCGCGGCGGGACTGACCATTCCCACGGTCGTGGTCTACGCGTTCGACAAGCGGACCCGGCTGCTGCCCTATTACTTCGCCAGCCTGCGCATGGCCCCGGCGGGCGCCCGGGCCGTGGGAGCGGCCTTGTTCGACTCGGGATTGACCGCGACGCGGATCGTCCTTCAGCAGTGGACCCCCCGTTTCCGGCCCAGCCAGGCCACGCTCGGCGGCGAGCGACCCGAGATGCTGCTCATCTCCAGCATGCAGATCCATGCCGAGAATGCCTATGGACTGATCGCCGATGCCTGTGCCGGCCGTACGGAGGATCGTCCGCTGATCGTCGTCGGCGGCCCAAAGGCGATCTACGAACCTTGGGACCTGTTTGGAATCGGCGGCGATGCCGAGGTCGGCGCCGACCTTGTAGTGACCGGCGAGGAATTCGTGCTGATACAGCTCGTCGAGGTGCTGCTCGACTACCGCGGGTCGCGGGGCACGATGCTGGAGGCCTTTCGGCGGGCGCGCCGTGAAGGGGCCCTGGTCCGTATCCCCGGGCTGGTCTACCGTCGCGATGAGTCCCCGGATGCCCCTCTGGTGAGCACCGGGATTCAGCGATTGGTGCAGGACCTGGACGAGCTGCCACATCCGGTGATCGGATACGGCCTGTTGGAGCCGCCGCACGGCAGTCGGGGGCTGACCTCGCAGCCGTTGGCCGTCTCGCGTGTGAGGAAGTGCTCGCCGATCGGCTCGCTCAGCCTCTCGCACGGCTGTAAGTTCAACTGCGACTATTGCCCCATACCGGCGTACAACCAGCGCACCTACCGCCACAAGAGCGGCGAGCGAATCGTGGAGGAGATGCGTCAGGTTCGCGAACGGTTCGGCATTCGGCAGTTCTTCGGTACGGACGACAACTTCTTCAACAACCGTCCGGCGGTCGAGGCGATGTTCGAGACGATGTCCCGGGCCACGATCGCCGGGAAGCCGCTGCGCAAGGCGCTGCGCTGGGGCACGGAGGCCACCGCCTTCGACACCTGGAAGAACCGGGATCTGTTCAAGATCGCCCGGCGGTCCGGGTTGCGAGCGTTATGGATCGGAGTCGAAGACGTCACCGCGACGCTCATCAAGAAGGGCCAGTCTGTCAACGGCACGGCCGAACTGTTCGCCCTGCTGAACGGACGAGGCATCCTGCCGATGCCTATGCTGATGCACCACGACAGGCAGCCTCTGTACACCCGCGGCAGCCCGTACGGCCTGCTGAACCAGGTTCAATTCCTGAGGAATTGTGGTGCCTGCAGCATGCAGGTCACGGTCCTCACGCCGGCGGTGGGGACGCGGTCCTACGATGCGACCTACCGTGACGGGCAGGTCTTCGACAGGGTCGGTGGCAAGCCGGTCCTGCAATGGCAATTCGACGGGAATCACGTGGTGGCCTCATCGCTGCCCAGGCCGTGGCGGACTCAGTTCAACGTTCTGGCGGCCTACGCGATGTTCTACAACCCGGTCAACTTCGTCCGCTCGCTGATACAGCCGCAGCACAGTCTCTACCTGGCCGGTGCCCTGGATCAGCTCCATGGCATGGTGGGTCTCTGTTTGAACCTGATCGATTCGGCCGAATGGGCCTACCGATTGTGGCGGGGCCCCATCACTCGCCGCCTGACCCCGCCCGGGCCCCAGACGCCGCTCCTGGAAGTGGGGCCGGAATGCCTGCGGCAGGCGGTCCCCACCAAGCGACTCCCACGTCACCAGCCTGCGCCGGTGTAGCGCGCTCCGGTATGGCCCGCGCACTGGCACGACCGTGAACTCCCCGGTGCACACCGCCGGAAGGCGGTTCAGGCGACGTGGTTCTTCCGATTTCGCTCTAATTCCACGCTTGCCAACAGGCGTCGGTCTGGGCTAGCCCAAGTTGCCCGGTAGCGGAGCGATATCCGCCCTGGCGGTAGCGTCAGGGCGGTTTGGGGGCCGAAGTCTTCACTACATCTGTTCGACACGGTCATCATCGGCCCGTGACAGGGACGCGCCCGGAGCAGGTGCCCCCTGGTGCGTGACTGGGGCGCTTGCGTCATAACGAGTGGCTCAGTCAGTCATCCACGGTCGCGCCGTCTGAGGCGCCGCGAGGCAATCCGCAGGCCGGCCGATCCGACCAGCGCGAACGCGACGTTGATCAGGCCCAGCGTGCCGCAGGGGCCGCTGAGTCCGCCGCCGGTCCCTCGATCCACGGAGGCCGTGCCCTCCTCGCCCGGCAGCGTTGCCCCGATCTCGCTGTCGAGAGCGGCCAACTGTGAGGCCGAGCAGCCCATGTCATCGACCGATTCGCCGGCGGGCGTGCCCAGACAGTGGTCGCGGGGGTTGATCACGCCGTCGCCGTCCTCGTCGTCGGTAAGCTGGGTGAGCGAGCAGCCGTCCGCGTCCACCGGAGCGTTGGAATTGGTGTCCGGACAGAGATCGGCGTGATTGTGGACGCCGTCGCGGTCATCGTCGCCCTGGTTCCAGGAGCAGCCGTCGCCACCGACCTGGACGTCGGGGAACGATCCCGGACAGCGATCTTCGCAGTTGTCCACCCCGTCGCCGTCGTCGTCGAGCTGACTGCAGGCGCAGCCGTCCGCATCGGTCGCCTTGGTGACCGGTGAGCCGGGGCAGAGGTCGCTGCAGTTGTCCAGGCCGTCCCCATCTTCGTCGAGCTGGTCGCAGGAGCAGCCGTGTTCGTCCACGTCGGCACCCTGGGGCGTGTTGGGACAGCGGTCCAGGTTGTTCCTCACGCCGTCGAGATCGTTGTCGTTGCAGCCGATGATGGGCGGATTCGCACAGGTGGCGCCGACGCAGATGTCGTCCGTGCAGGGGTCGCCGTCGACGCAGTCGGCGGCGGAGGTGCAGGGGCAGGTGCCGCAGACCTCGGCCGGCTCGCAGCACTCCTGGTCGGGGCAGGGCTCCTCACTGGTCCGGCAGGCGCCGTTTACGCAGTGCTCCTCGCCATTGCAGAAAACACCGTCGATGCAGTCGGCATCGGTGAGGCAGTCCACGCAGACGTCTCCGGCTTCGTCGCAGAGCCTGCCGAGACACGGCGGACTGCCCGACAGGCACAGTCCGTTGGTGCCGCACCGCTCTGTGCCGTTGCAGAACAGGCCGTCATCGCACTCGCTGTTGGTCGAACACTCGATGCAGTGATCCTCGTTCTCCAGGCACACCAGGCCCTGTTGGCAGGGCGGCGTCCCGGGCTGGCAGTCGCCCAGTTCGTCACAGATTTCAGACCCGTTGCAGAAGAGCCCGTCGTCGCACTCGCTGTTGTGTGCGCAGTCCCGGCAGATGTCATCGAACTCGTCGCAGATCTCCTTCGCTGAGCACGCGCTGGTACCGGCCACGCAGACCTCGCTGACGCAGGTCTCGGAACCGTTGCACCACAGCCCGTCGTTGCAGTCGGCGTTGACCGTGCACTCCGGCGGCGGCGGCGGGATGCACGCGTCGGCATTCTCGTCGCAAACGTCGCCCGGCGAGCAGGGACGAGTGCCGGCCATACACTTGCCGTCCACGCACATTTCCATCCCCGTGCACCAGAGGCCGTCATCGCAGTCCGGCCAGGTCCAGCATTCACGGCAGGAGTCTGTGTACTCGTCGCAGGGGCCGTCCGGGCACGGGTCGTCGCCGGGCTGGCAGGCGCCGGCCGCGCACTGCTCGGCCCCGTCACAGAACTTGCCGTTGTCGCAGTGGGTGTTGCTGAGGCAGTCCGCGCACAGATCGAGGTCCTCAACGCAGAACGGGTACCCAGCGCATACTGGGGCTCCACTCACGCATTGACCGGCCGGACAGGCCTCCACCCCGTTGCAAAACAGCCCGTCGTCGCAGTCGCCGTCCTGCAGGCACTCGTCGCACTCGTCAGGGATACCGTTGGTGTTCAGGTCGGCGCTGGTGCCGTGTGCCAGGTCGCAATCATCCGGGACGCCGTTGGTGTTGCAGTCCACCTCGCACTCGTCGGGCACGGCGTTGGTGTTGCAGTCATCGCTGGTGCCGGCGGTGATGTCGCACTCGTCGGCCACACCGTTGGTGTTGCAGTCCGGTTCGCACTCGTCGGGCACGGCGTTGGTATTGCAGTCGTCGCTGGTGCCCTGGGCGATGTCGCATTCGTCGGCCAGGCGATTGCCGTTGCAGTCGGGTTCGCAGTCGTCGGGAACACCGTTCGTGTTGCAGTCGTTGCTGGCGCCCTGGGCGATGTCGCACTCATCCGGCACGTCGTTGACGTTGCAGTCCGGGCTCGTGCCCTGGTCGATGTCGCACTCGTCGGCCACGCCGTTGGTGTTGCAGTCGGGCTCGCACTCGTCGGGAACGCCGTTGGTGTTGCAGTCGGTGCTGGTGCTGTTGGTGATGTCGCACTCGTCGGCCACGCCGTTGGTGTTGCAGTCGGGCTCGCACTCGTCGGGGACGCCGTTGGCATTGCAGTCGGTGCTGGTGCTGCCGGTGATGTCGCACTCGTCGGCCACACCGTTGGTGTTGCAGTCCGGTTGGCACTCGTCCGGAACGCCGTTGGTGTCGCAGTCGACGCTGGTGCCGGCGGTGACGTCGCAGGCGTCGAGCACGTCGTTGATATTGCAATCGCCCACCGGCATGGCCAGCGGATAGCTCACGGTGACGCTGACCGTCGTGTTGCCGCCGCAGTCCGACGGGCTGACCGAGTCGCTGGCGACCAGGTTGATCACGGCGTCGCCGCCGGCGACGGCCGTGTTGTATGTCTCCGCGTCCACGCCGAGCTGGGCGGTATCCGCCTGGTTGGGGCAGTTACGGGCGCCGGACTTGAAAGCCGTTCCGACCGCCGTGCCGTTGATATCGACCTCGAGATACTCGCTTTCGCCGTTGAAATCACCCCTGACGGCCAGATCCAGAATCACGTCGCCACCCGCGGCCGGTGCCGACGGGATCGTGTAGCTCTGCGGCGAGTTATCCCCGATCGGCGACATCTCACCCGAGGATGCCGAGAAGGTGTGAACCATCTGGCAATCATCCGGGAGCCCGTTCACGTCGCAGTCGGCCGCACTCCCGGTGTCGATCTCGATGTCGTCCGCGATGCCGTTCGTGTTGCAGTCGGTGCTGGCGGCGCAGTGATAGATCACGAAGTCGTCGACGTACCAGCCGTTGTAGTCCGGCCCGGTTCCGGCGCACCAATCCTTCCCGAATTCGAACCGAAACTGCACGGTCTCGCCGCCGGAGACGAACTGTCCCAGGTCGAACACGGAGATCACCCACTGGTCCTCGCCGATCTCGCCGCTGAAGCCGGGTTCGCCCTGGAGTGGGTTGGTGTTGCCCATCGTGTCAAGGAAGAGCGGCTGGGCGTTGTAGGGGTTGTGGGTAAACGCATCGGCCGGGACGAGCTGCCAGGCTCCGTCGTTGACTTTGATCTTGATGTTGCCCCCGTCCCAGCCCGCCTCGGCGTCGACGTACTGGCGGAAGCGCACCGAGGGGAAGTTCAAGACCGACGGCATAGTAATGGAGGGACTGGTCAGGCGATGGACGGCTGACTCATCCGGTGCCCCCGAAGTGCAGATACTATTGAGGTCCTCGCAGAACCAGGCGGACCCGCCGCCCGCAGGCCCGGGCACGGCCCCGGTCAGCTCCCAGTTGTAGGGTGTCGGCGGGCTTGTGTTGGAGGGCGTCCAGCCGCCAACGACGGTGTTGAAGTCAAAGGATCGGATCACCGAGAGCGGGCTGCACTCCGTGGGAGGCGACAGGTCAAACGGGTCGATGCCGCTGCCGCAGCGCCCCGGGCCGTCCATCTCCACGGCGCGCAACGCCTTGTCCACCTGATCCGCGTCGAACGCCGTGAACTCGCTGTCCGACGGCTGGCCGGTACGCGGGTCGTCGGGCGCAGTGCCGACCAGGTCGGCCGCCGCCTGGTTGAAGGCGTGGTAGGCGTCCTCGAAGTCGGACGCCAGCGTCAGGTATGCGGCCAGCGTTCGATACCAGACGGCCCCGGACTTGATCGGACCGATCCCGGTGACGTCGTAGCCGTTGAAGTTCTTGCCGTCGGTGACGATGGCGAAGGCGTGGTTGGGAATGCCGCTGCCGCTGTGTATGCCGCCGGCGTCACCTGCGTCGCACGTCTGGTATGGGCTGTACGCGCGGTCAGGGTCGGGGGGATTGGCGCATGTCGGCTCCCACATGTCGCGGATGGCGCCGCCGAATACGGCGGCGTCCTCACCCATGAGCCACCGGACGCTGTCACCCGGGCCTGAGCATGAGGCGTCGCGCAGGTCGTTGGGCTCGTCCGTGCCGGGGCCGGTCACGCGATCGTGCTCGGTGGGCCAGCGGGTGCCGCCCGGCGGTCCGGCGAAGGCGGCATCGCCGTTGAACAGGTCGATCAGTTCACCAAAGACATCGGAGAACGACTCGTTCAACTGTCCGGGCTGGTTCTGGTAGGCCAGGTCTGCGGTGTAATCCGTGACTCCGTGTGTCAACTCGTGGCCGACGATATCGTCCGTGACCGTGCCCGGACAGAAGACCATCTGCTGAACGTTCCCCCCCCACCAGAAGGCATTGGGGCAGCCCGGCATGCCCGAGTTGACCGTGGCCACCATCGTCATCCCCGCATCATTAATGCTGTCGCGATCGTGTCCGCGGGAGTAGTAGTCGTACGTGTCCCCATAGTAGTCGTAGGCGGTGTTCACGTCGTCGATCAAGCTCGGCTGGTCCGACTCGAAGCGAGCCAGCGGTCCGGGCAGGCCCGGACACACCCCGTTGCACTCGGGATGAATGTAATACGCGTAGGAGGCGCAGACCGGGGCCCACTCGGCGGAGCAGCAGAAGGCCAGATCCTCATGGTAGCTGCAAACGGCTGCCGCGCAGGCCGCATCGCTGCACCCGGGCGATGCCTTGGCAAAACAGCAGTCACTGCCCCCCGGGATCATGTGATCGTGGATACTGCGCACCTTGCTGGTCTGGATAAGGTTCCACTGATCGAGAATCCAGCCGGCGTGGGCGTCAACAAAGAACGCCTCCTCGATACCGGCTGCGAGATCGGCCAGGACGATGTAATACGCCAGGTGTGCGCCGATCGAAAGATCGCCGTACCAGCCCGGGTCCACGATGACCAGCTCCAAACGCTCGACCTCCGGCGCGGCATCGGGCAGTTGCGCCAGGGCGATCTGCACCGCTGACGCGCCGTCGAGCCTCGGCGTCGTGTTGAGCTTGAACGAGATGGGGTAGAAGTCGCCGTTGGCCGCGGTGACGCCGCCGGCCGCGTTCTGGTGCACCTTCAACACGCCGGAATAGACCGGAATGCCGTCGTGGACCTGCTCGTACGTCGTGTGCGTGTAGCCAAGGTTGTCGGTCTGGGTCCGGGTCTCGATAAGCTGATTGACGGGGTCGGTGACGCCGAACAGTTCGCCGTATTGGGTCAGGAAGTCGATCGGCTGTACGCGGGCTCGGCCGGGACGGATGGGGACGGGGATCGTGCCGCCGTCAGTTGGCGTGACGAACGCGGCCAACCCAGTGGCGCGGGAGCGGTAAACCTCGAGGCCGTCCGGCTGTTGGGCGAGGACGTTCCCGGCGGCCAGCGCCAGCGTGGCAAGGATCGCCACCATTCGACCGCCGCGTGCACGCCGTTCGAGGGCTGTCTTCGGGTCATTCGTGGACATGATACGTCCCCCTTGTGAATGCCACCCCGATGGGATACGTCAGTTGCCGAGCGAACCGGTCACCAAGCCGCCGAAGCGTGTCCCGGCGGCTATCGGAGCCGGGCACTCCGGGCGGACCGGATTGCCGTATTCAAGGCTCACTGACTTCGCGTTACCATCGTACCATGGCTCGAGTCGCTGATTCAAGCGGTACCAGGACCCAGGCCTTTGATGCGGCATCTGGTGGAAGGAATAACCTCAATATGATTCTATCCGGTAAAGCTGGCCGCGACTACGCCTCGGATCTGCCGTCCGCCAGTACCGAATACGTCGTGGAAGACCCCTGGTGACGCCATTCATCCTGCCGGTGCGGTGAGAATGGTGTACTTTTCGCCAAGGATCGCGATTTTTGGCTTCGGTCACGGCCACATCCGCCTGTCGCCGGCCGCCATGTCTGGTTGTGCGGGCCGGCCGTCGCCGATAACCTGGGGAAACTTCGTCCGCGGACTCGTGCCATGTCGCTGCGGATTTCTGGAACATTCTGTCGTATGGTCCAGTTGGAGGCACATTGTGAGCAGTCAGTACGGACTGGGGTACCTGTGGCGATGGGCGCTGACCTGCGTCGGCCTGATTGCCGTGGCCGCTGTTCTTGCGGTGATCACACGGGCGGGTGAGCGTTCCACCGAGCTGTCCCGCCGCCTGGAGTGTCAGGCGCGGCTGAAGCACCTCGGCACGGTGTTCGAGATCT